>ENA-OUOW01000662-OUOW01000662.1-human-gut-metagenome-genome-assembly--contig:-NODE-662-length-28605-cov-3.899790_pt1 | contig 28605 bp, 20 predicted proteins | sample MGYA00237938_ERZ548769 | MGnify/ENA primary metagenome ERZ548769 (study PRJEB26490, sample SAMN05356870) | human gut metagenome | biome: terrestrial biome; feature: human-associated habitat; material... | reverse complement strand
GGGCTGGCGATGATCGTCAGCCACACGGCCGCCGAAATGTGGGGCGTCGACATCCGCATCGGTACGGTCTTCCTGACGATCAATGCCTTCCTGCTGCTCCTGTCGGGGCTGACGGTGGGGTGGAACTTCGGTTTCAAGACTCTCTTCTGCATCGTCGTGGCATCGGGATTCATGGCGCTCATGGAACCCTATTTCATGGTCCACTACCCGCCGTCGGGCGACGTGCTGGGGCTCGACGACAAGCTGCTCACGATCATCCTCGGCGCACTGCTCGCAGGCGCCGGCATGGCCGTCTGCTTCACCGCCGGCGGCGCCACGGGCGGCACGGACATCGTCGCCAAAATCTTCCACAAATACTGGGGCGTCGCCTACGGCAAAGTCATCATCTACACCGACATCCTCATCATCGGCTCGACGCTGCTGGTAGGCTACGGCCTCTCGGACGTGGTCTACGGCTACATCGTCACGGTGGTCGTCGGCACGTCGGTCGACCTGCTCATGGCCGGCAGCCAGCAGTCGAACCAGATCTTCATCGTCACGGCCGACTACGACCGCATGGCCGAAGCGATCCTGCACGAAGCCGACCGCGGCGTGACGCTCATCGACGCCACGGGCGGCTACTCGCGTCACGAAATCCGCATCGTCATGGTCGTCTGCTACAAGCGCGACGCGGGACACGTCCTGCGCATCGCCCGCGACGTCGACCCCAAAGCCTTCGTCACCATCGCATCGGTTTCGGGCACCTACGGCGAAGGATTCCGCAAACTGACCCAACTCCGCTGACCTGCCCGATGGAGCGTTACGCCGATATCGTCCTGCCGCTGGCGCAGCCCGCCTACACCTACGCCGTCGCCGACGGTCTCGACGTGGAGGAGGGGCAGGCCGTGGCCGTGCAGTTCGGGGTGCGGCGCATCTACACGGGCATCGTCTGGCGCATCCACGGCCGGCGGCCCGACTTCCCCCGCATCAAGACCGTCTCGCGGGTACTCTACGACCGTCCGCTGCTCGACGCACGGCAGCGCGCCCTGTGGGAGTGGATGGCCGACTACTACCTCTGCACGCTGGGCGAGGTGATGCGCTTCGCCCTGCCGCAGACGATCAAACCGTCGGGCAACAGCGAACAGGAGTTCGCCGACCGCGAATACCGCCCCCGCACCGAGCTCTACGCGGCGCTCGACGCCTCGCTGCACGACGAGGAGCGGTTCCACGACCTCATGGAGCGGCTCTCGCGGCGGGCGCCGCGCCAGTACGCCGCGCTCCTGGCCATCGCTTCGGCCGAGGGCGGCGACCGCATCTCGACCGGCGAGGTGCCCCGACGGCTCTTGGAGGCCGACGCCGCGACGCTGGCGGCATTGCAGAAGAAGGGCCTCGTCACGCTCACCCGCCGCGAACGGAGCGTCGAACGCGGCTGCGTGCGGTTCCAGCTTCCGACACTCACACCGGCCCAACAGAGCTGCCTCGATACGATCCGCGGCCACTTCGACGCCGGACGCCGCACCGTGCTGCTGCACGGCATCACCGGTTCGGGCAAGACCGAGCTCTACATCCACCTGATCGCCGAGGCGCTCGCCCGCGGCGGCGACGTGCTGCTGCTCGTGCCCGAAATCGCCATCACGGCGCAGCTCATCGCGCGGCTCGAACGCATCTTCGGCAGCCGCGTGACAGCCTACCACTCGAAGCTCACGCTCGCGCGCCGCACCGAAAGCTACCTGCGCCTGACGCGCTCCGACGGCGGGGAACTGGTCGTCGGCGCCCGCTCGGCGCTCTTTCTGCCGCTGCGGCACCTGCAACTGATCGTCGTCGACGAGGAGCACGACACAGGCTACAAGCAGACCGACGCGCAGCCGCGCTACAACGCCCGCGACGTGGCCGTCGTCATGGCACGCCTGCGGGAGGCCCGCACGGTGCTGGGCAGCGCCACCCCCTCGCTCGAAAGCTACGCCAACGCACTGAGCGGCAAGTACGGGCTGGCGACGCTCGACGAGCGCTACGGCGATGCTCGGCCGCCGCTCGTACTCGTTTCGGACACGCTGCGCGCCGTCAAGCGCAACGAGCGCAAGACCCATTTCAACCGCCTGCTGCTCGACAAGCTCGCCGACGTACTCGCCCGCGGCGAGCAGGCGATGCTCTTCCAGAACCGCCGCGGATTCGCCCCCTACGTCGAGTGCCGCGCCTGCGGCTGGACGGCCCGCTGCCCCCGCTGCAACGTGACGCTCACCTACCACAAGCGCGACGACCGCCTCCAATGCCACTACTGCGGCCACGTCGAAACCGTCCCCGTCCGCTGTCCGGCGTGCAGGGCCGGTGAGGTAACCCCCGCGGGATTCGGCACAGAGAAGGTCGAGGAGGAGTTGGCGCGCCTCTTCCCCGCGGCGCGCATCGAGCGGCTCGACCGCGACACGGCGACCTCCGAACGCGCCTACCGCGCCATTATCGACCGCTTCGAGAGCGGGCAGAGCGACCTGCTGGTCGGCACGCAGATGATTACCAAAGGGTTCGACTTCGCACGGGTCTCGCTGGTAGGCATCCTCAACGCCGACAACCTGCTCTTCGCACCCGATTTCCGCGCCGCCGAACGCGCCTTCCAGCTGATGACGCAAGTGGCCGGACGCGCCGGACGGCGCGACGCGGCGGGCGAAGTGGTGATCCAGACCACGGAGCCCGAACACCCCGTCATCCGGCAGGTCGCCGCGGGCGACTACGAAGCGATGGCGCGCACGCAGCTGGCCGAACGCCGCGCCTTCGCCTATCCGCCCTACGCACGGCTGATCCGCCTGACGCTCCGCCAGCGCGACCGCGACCTGCTCTACCGGGCTTCGGCGGCGCTCGCCGTGGCGCTGCGCGGCCGTTTCGGCAGACGGGCCATGGGGCCGGTCGCTCCGCCCGTCGACCGCATCCGCGAGGAGTACATCACCGAATTCCTGCTCAAAATCGAGAGCGGCGCCTCGGCCTCCCGTGCCCGGGAAGTGCTGCGCGAGGTGCTCCGGCAGACGCTCGGTGCGAAAGAGTTCCAAACCGTAACGCTCAGCTGCGATGTCGATCCTCAGTGATACGGTGCGCGGCGTCGGACGGCTGTTCTTTCCCGTGCGGTGTCCGGTCTGCGGCGGCGAGATGCCGCCCGGCAGCCGCGTGGTCTGCACCCGCTGCCGCTATGCCGTGCCACTCACGGGCTTCTGCTATGCGACCTACAATCCCTTGTGGGAGCGGCTCTCGGCGCTGGTTCCCGTCGAACAGGCCTCGGCCTTCCTCTACTTCATCCCCGGCAGCGGGTGGCGCGAGCTGATCCACCGCTTCAAATACGACGGCGCATGGCGCCTTGCACGCGATATGGGCGTATGGTACGGTCACTGCCTGGCTGACAGCGGCCTCTACGACACGGTGGACCGGATCGTCCCCGTGCCGCTCCACTGGCGCAAACGGTTGCGCCGCGGCTACAATCAGGCGGAGTACCTGGCCGAGGGGATCGCCCGCGCGCTCCGCGCCGAGGTCGACCGCCACAGCGTCCGCCGCATCCGCAACAACCCCGCGCAAGCGCTCCACCGCCACGCCGAGCGGTGGGACAACGTCGAGGGAATCTTCGCCGTACGCCGTCCCGAAAGGCTCGCGGGGCACCATCTCCTGCTGGTGGACGACGTGCTCACTACGGGCGCCACACTGCTCTCATGCGCCGAGACGATCCTGCGCGCCGCGCCCGACTGCCGGCTGAGCGTCGCGGTGCTGGCCGTCCCGCAGCGGGAGTTCGGCCTCGACGGATGACGGGCGGGAAAATGTACCGTCAGACGCCCTGCGAACGGTGCCGATGCGGCTTCGGTTGGCCGCCGGCGGAGGAGCCGCACGAGCCGGAGCGAGTTGCAGGCCGCCGCGCGGGGCGGTGACGGACTGCCGACATCGCCGGGCGATGCTCCTCTCGGCACGAAACGTCTCCGGCCGTTTTTGCGGACGGATATTTTATTTTTCACACTTAATTTTATTTATTGCGCAGCTTTGCGTAATTTTGAATCCGAAACCGAATGCCATGTCACAGGAAAACAATACGACACCGTCCGCACGCAACCGCGAAGCCTACGCCGCACTGACCGAAATGGGCGGCAACGTCCCGCCGCAGGCCGTCGAACTGGAAGAGGCCGTGCTGGGTGCGCTGATGCTCGAAAAGGACTCGATCATCACCGTACAGGAATTCGTCACCCCCGAAGCCTTCTACACCGAGGAGCACCGGTTGATCTACCGCGCCATCGAGGAGCTGTCGTCGGAGTTGAAGCCGATCGACCTCTACACCGTCACCGAGCGGCTCAAAGTCAAGAAGGAGCTCAAAAAGGTGGGCGGCGCCTCCTATCTGGCGCAGCTCACGCAGAAGGTCGGTTCGGCCGCCAACGTCGAGTTCCACGCCAAAATCGTGGCGCAGAAGTACGTGCAGCGCGAACTGATCCGCTCGGCCACGGAAATTCAGCGCCGTTCCTACGACGAATCGACCGACGTGACGGACCTGATCGGCTTCGCCGAGCAGGAGATCTTCAAGGTGGCCGAAGGACACGTGAAACGCTCCGTGCAGTCGGCAGCCGACGTGCTGGCGCGCACGCTGGCGCAGATCGAGGAGAACGCCAAGAACAAGAGCGCCTTCAACGGCGTGCCGTCGGGCTTCATGGCGCTCGACCGCGTGACGATGGGCTGGCAGCCGTCGGATCTGATCATCATCGCCGCCCGCCCCTCGATGGGTAAGACGGCCTTCACGCTCACCATGGCGCGCAACATGTCGGTCGACCACGAGCAGGCGGTCGCCTTCTTCTCGCTCGAAATGCCGGCGCACCAGCTCATGATGCGTCTGGTGGTGGCCGAGACGGGCATACCGGGCAACGACCTCAAACTGGGACGGCTCTCGCCCGAACAGTGGCGCCACCTCGAATCGGCCACCAAGCCGCTGGGAAGCGCCAAACTCTTCATCGACGACACGCCGGCGCTGTCGGTCTTCGAGTTCCGCTCGAAGGCGCGCCGTCTGAAAATACATAACGACATCAAGATCATCATGATCGACTACCTGCAACTGATGACCGGCGGCCCGCAGGCCGCCAAGGGAGGCAACCGCGAGCAGGAGGTGTCGTTCATCTCGCGCACGCTCAAAGCCATCGCCAAGGAGCTCAACGTCCCGATCATCGCCCTTTCGCAGCTGAACCGTTCGACCGAGTTGCGCGGCGGCTCGAAGCGGCCGCAGCTGTCGGACCTGCGCGAGTCGGGCGCCATCGAGCAGGACGCCGACATCGTGGCCTTCATCCACCGTCCCGAATACTACGGCATCAACCAGGACGAGAACGGAATGCCCACGGCGGGCATGGCCGAGCTGATCATCGCCAAGCACCGCAACGGCGCCGTGACCGACGTCAAGCTGCGCTTCCTGAAAGACCAGGCGCGCTTCGCCGACATCGACGACGCCGACCTGCTGCCGGGCGGCGCGCCCGCACCGGGACAGCAGTACGACGATTTCGCCAGCGATTCGAACGCACCGGCAGGCTTCGCCCCCGGCCCCGCATCGATGGTCTCCACCGAATTCGACATCACGCCCCGCCCGCTCGGCGACGAAGCCCCCTTCTAAGGCCATGTTCGTCCGTATCGCAGCAGGAGCCGTCGCAGGCATCGACGCCGTGACGGTCTCGGTCGAGGTCAACGTCGCCGCGGCCGGACAACTGGGCCTCTTTCTGGTCGGGCTGCCCGACAACGCCGTCAAGGAGAGCGAACTGCGCATCCGCTCGGCCTTCGAAAACACGGGGCTGCGGATGACGGGCAAGAAGCTGGTGGTCAACCTCGCTCCGGCCGACCTGCGCAAGGAGGGGGCGGGTTTCGACCTGCCGATCGCCGTGGGCATCCTCGCCGCCACGGAGCAGGTTCCGGCCGAGGCGCTCGACGGGACGATGCTGGCGGGCGAACTGTCGCTCGACGGAACGCTCAAACCCGTGCGCGGCATCCTTCCGATGGCCGTCAAGGCCCGCGAAGAGGGGCTGCGGCGTCTGATCGTCCCGTGCGACAACGCCTGCGAAGCGGCCGTGGTCGAGGGCGTGGAGGTGATCGGTGCGGCATCGCTGGGCGAGACGGTGGAGTACCTGCGCGGCGACCGGACGATCGCACCGGCGGCAGCTCCCGCCGCCTTCGCGGAGGAAGAGGGCGGCTACGCCGAAGATTTCGCCGACGTCAAGGGGCAGGCGGCCGTCAAGCGGGCGCTCGAAATCGCGGCGGCGGGCGGCCACAACGTGCTGATGATCGGCGCGCCGGGTTCGGGCAAGACGATGCTCGCACGCCGGCTGCCCTCGATTCTGCCGCCGCTGACGCTCGACGAAGCGCTCGAAACGACCAAGATCCACTCCGTCGCGGGCAAGATCGGAGCGCACCGCGGCCTGCTCGCCGAACGGCCCTTCCGCGCACCGCACCACCTCACGTCGCAGGTGGCGCTCATCGGCGGTGGACAGTCGCCCCGTCCGGGCGAAGTGTCGCTGGCACACAACGGCATCCTCTTTCTGGACGAGCTGCCCGAATTCGGCCGCAACGTGCTCGAAGTGCTCCGGCAGCCCCTCGAAGAGCGGCGCATCACCGTCTCGCGGGCGCGTTACAGCGTCGAGTATCCGGCCAACTTCACGCTGGTGGCGGCGATGAATCCCTGCCCGTGCGGCTACTACAACCATCCTACGCGCGAATGCACCTGCCCGCCGGGCGCCGTACATCGCTATCTGGGCCGTATCTCCGGCCCGCTCATGGACCGCATCGACCTGCACATCGAGGTGACGCCGGTATCGATTCAGGAGATGGCCTCCGCCGAACGCGGCGAACCGAGCGCCGCGATCCGCCGGCGGGTCGTCCGCGCCCGCGAAGTGCAGCGCGACCGATTCAGGGGCGTGGCCGGCGTCTACACCAACGCGATGATGACAGGCCGTATGGTGCACGAATACTGCCCGATCGACGCCGAAGCGCGCACGCTGCTCGAACGGGCCATGGAACAGCTCAGCCTCTCGGCACGCGCCTACGACCGCATCCTGAAAGTGGCGCGCACGATCGCCGATCTGGCGGGCGACGAGCGGATCGGCACGACGCAGATCGCCGAGGCGATCGGCTACCGCTCGCTCGACCGCGAGTCGTGGGGACGGTAAATTTCAGACAACGACCATGAACGACAAACATAAATACTACGCATTCATCAGTTACAAACGCGAAGACGAGGAGTGGGCGGCATGGCTCCAACACGAATTCGAGCACTATCGTTTGCCGTCGACATTGAACGGGCGACCGGATTTGCCGACCGAATTCGGGCCGATCTTCCGGGATGTCGACGAGCTGAGTGCGGGAAACCTGCCGGCCCAAATCCACGAGGCGCTCGAAGCGTCCGCACATCTCATCGTCGTCTGCTCCCCGCTGTCGGCGAAATCCGAATGGGTGAACAAGGAGGTCTCCGATTTCATCGAAATCGGCAGACGAAAAGGAATCGACAACATCGACAACATATTTCCGTTCATCGTCGAAGGCACCCCCCACGCCGCCCGCGCAGCGGAGGAGTGCTTCCCCGCGATCCTGCGCGATCTGCCGGCCAGCAGGGAGCGGATCGGCGGCAACGTGAACGAGACCGGACGCGACAAGGCCTTCATCAAGACCTTGGCCGGCATGCTGCGGATAAGGTTCGACGAACTCTGGCAACGTTACGAAAAGGAGAAGATCGAGGAGGAGCGCCGCAAGCGGGAGGAGCGGAACAGACTGCAACTGATCCAAAGCCGGTTCCTGGCCGAAAAAGCGACGGACCTTGCCGATCGGGGCGACTCCTACCTGGCCCGGCTTCTGGCTTTGCAGGCGCTTCCGAAAAGACTGGGCGATCCCGAAGACCGCCCCTACTGCCCCGAAGCGGAGGCGGCCCTGCGGGTCGCCGACGGAAAACGCTCCGCGATCATAAGGGGGCATACCGACAGAGTTTCCTGTGCCGTATTCAGCCCGGACGGGAAGCGGTTCGCCACCGCATCGGAAGACAAGACCGTCCGCGTCTGGGATGCAGAATCCGGCGCGGAGATCCGCAGGTTCACAGGCAAAGACAAAAAAGGCTTCGTAGCATTCAGCCCCGACGGAAAACGGATCCTATTCGCTGACGAACGCAGGTTGCGCTATTGGGATATCGAGACATGGAAAGAGATCAAGCTTGAGTACTTGTGGGATGGGAGAGAGATTGATTACCCAATGGGACGTATCGCGGCATTCAGTCCCGACGGGAGAATCTTTGCCTACATACTCGGAGGCTCCAATCTAAATTTTTGGAATTTTGAAACATGGAAAAATGAGTTCCAAGGTGAAATTGGAGGATCCATAACTTCCCTCGCATTCAGCCCCGACGGGAAACGGATCGTTCTGGCGTCCAGTGATAAAACGGTCTATATCTGGGACGTCGAGACGAAAAAGGAGATTCGCAGACTCGAAGGACATACCGATCGTGTAAATTCCGCCGCATTCAGTCCCGATGGGAAACAAATCGTTACGGCATCTACGGATGATACCGCGCGCATCTGGGATGCTGAAACAGGCAAGGAGGTGTCCTGTCTTGTGGGACATACCGGCTCTGTATACTCCGCAGCGTTCAGCCTCGATGGGAAAGGGATCGTTTCCGCATCTTATGATAAGACCGTGCGTATATGGAATGCACAATCCGGAAAGGAGATCCGCCAACTCGAAGGACATACCCATTATGTAAACTCCGTCGCATTCAGCCCCGACGGGAAGCGGATCATATCTGCTTCCGACGATAATACCGTGCGTATCTGGGGCGTCCGCCTTCATCCCGAAATTAAGAAACTCCGAAGGTTAAAAGGGCATACTTCCGAGGTTTATTTTACGACATTCAGTCCCGACGGAAAACAGATCGTTTCCGCATCCTGGGATAATACCGTGCGTATCTGGAACGTCGAAACAGGCAAAGAGATCCGTAAACTCGAAGGACATACCAATCGTGTGTTTTCCGCAGCGTTCAGCCCCGACGGGGAACGGATCGTTTCGGCCTCCTCCGATCATACCGTGCGCATCTGGAATACGTTATCCGGAAAGGAGATCCGCAAACTCGATACGGGTGATTCTGTAAACTTCGCAACATTCAGTCCCGACGGAAAGCAAATTGTTTCAGCTTTCATGTACTCAGAAAATAACCCCGTGTGTATTTGGGATACTGAAACAGGCGAGGAGATTCTCAGTCTTGTGGGGCATACCGCATATGTAAGTTCCGCCGCATTCAGCCCCGACGGGAAACGGATCGTTTCCGCATCTGCCGATAATACCGTGCGTATCTGGGACGTCGAAACAGGTAAGGAGATCCGCAAATTCGAGAAGCATACCGATCAGGTAAATTCCGCCGCATTCAGTCCCGACGGGAAGCGGATCGTTTCGGCTTCCGACGACAAAACCGTGCGCATCTGGAATGCAGAAACGGGCGAAGAGATTCACCGGTTTGAAGAATATAGCAATGATGTCAGATCCGCCGCTTTCAGTCCCGACGGGAAGCTGGTCGTTACGGCCGACGCCGATTTTAGCGTGCGCATCTTTGATGTAGAATCCGGAGCCGTGTTTCAAAAATCGGGATTATCTTGGAATGCCGTATCATTCAGCCCCAACGCAAAACAGCTCGTTTCCGGCGATGACAATAATGTCGTAATCTGGGAATTCGAACCTTTGCAGGAGCTGATGGACAGAACCCGCGAACGGGTCGAAAACCGACCGCTGACGCAGGATGAAAAGAAAAAATACTATCTTGACTGACAAAAACGATATGATAAAACGCATCATTCTTTCGGGCGGCGGCACGGGCGGCCACATCTATCCGGCCGTCGCAGTGGCCGAAGCACTTCAACGCCGCTGCGGCGACGGGGTGGAACTGCTCTTCGTCGGCGCCGAAGGCAAAATGGAGATGGAGAAGATTCCGGCGCTGGGCTACCGCATCGTAGGGCTGCCGACGGCGGGACTGCAACGGCGGTTCGCGCTGTCGAATCTGGCGCTGCCCTTCAAGGTACTCAAAAGCGTCGGCCGTGCGCGGCGCACGATCCGCGAGTTCGGCGCCGACGTCGTGGTGGGATTCGGCGGCTACGCCTCGGGGCCCGTGCTGTGGGCCGCGCAGCGATCGGGAATCCCGACGCTCATCCAGGAGCAGAACTCCTACGCCGGTCTGACGAACAAGATTCTCGCACGCGGTGCGCGGCGTATCTGCGTGGCCTACGACGGCATGGAGCGCTTCTTCCCCGCCGAGCGGATCGTGCACACGGGAAATCCCCTGCGCGGACGCTTCGCCGTGCCGACCGAGGCCGACCGGCTGGAAGGAGCGGCCGCTTTCGGATTGGACGCCGCACGCCCCACGGTGCTCGTCGTGGGCGGCTCGCTGGGCTGCCGCACGCTCAACGAGACGATGAAGGCGTGGCTCGCGCGACAGGAGTTCCGGCCGCCGTTCCAAGTGATCTGGCAGACGGGCAAATATTACGAGGCCGAGATGCGGCGCTTTCTCGAAGAACATCCCGCGCCGGGCGTCTGGCAGGGAGCCTTCATCGACCGTATGGACCGCGCCTATGCCGCGGCCGACGTCGTGGTGTCGCGCAGCGGCGCCTGCTCCGTCTCGGAGCTGTGTCTGGTGGGCAAACCCACGCTCTTCGTCCCCTCGCCCAACGTGGCCGAAGATCACCAGACCAAGAACGCGCAGGCACTCGTCGACCGGCAGGCTGCCGTTCTGGTCGCCGACGCCGAAGCGCCCGCACGGGCCATGGAGACGGCGGGTGAACTGCTCGCCGACCCCGCACGGAGGACGCTGCTCGCCCGCAACATCGCGGCGCTGGCCGTGCCCGACGCGGCGGAGCGGATCGTCGACGAAATCGAAAAAATCTGGTAAGATGGAGATACAACGCATCTATTTCATCGGCATCGGCGGTATCGGCATGAGCGCACTGGCCCGCTATTTCCTCCACGAAGGCCGCAAGGTGGCCGGCTACGACCGCACGCGGTCGGCACTCACCGAGGCGCTCGCGGCCGAGGGAGCCGCCATTCACTACACGGACGACACGGCGGCCATTCCCGCCCCGTTCCGCGAGCGGGAGGGCACCGTGGTGGTCTACACCCCCGCCGTGCCGGACGACCACGCCGAACTGAGCTGGTTCCGAGACCACGGCTTCACCGTCGAGAAACGGTCGCAGATGCTGGGCCACCTCTCGGCCGGCAAATACGTGATGGCCGTGGCCGGCACGCACGGCAAGACCACCACCTCGACGCTCGTCGCATGGCTCAACCGCGAGGTCGAAGGGACCGGAAGCGCCTTTCTGGGCGGCATCTCGAAAAACTTCGGCAGCAATCTGGTGCTGGGCAACGGGCCGCGGCTGGCGGTCGAGGCCGACGAGTTCGACCGCTCGTTCCTCCGCCTACGGCCCGACGTGGCGGTCGTCACGGCCGTAGACGCCGACCATCTCGACATCTACGGCACCCACGAAGCCGTGAAGGAGGCCTTCGCACAGTTCATCGAGCGCATCCGGCCGGGCGGCGCGCTGGTACTCAAAGCAGGCGTCGACGTGGCGCTGCGCAACGACGCCGTCACGGTCTACCGCTACGCCTACGACACCCCCTGCGACTTCTACGCCCGCGACGTGCAGCTCATCGAGGGCGGGCACTACCGCTACGATCTGGTCACGCCGTCGGGTGTGATCGCCGACTGCACGTTGGGGATCCCCGGCTGGGTCAACGTCGAAAACGCCGTCGCGGCCGTCGCGGCGATGTGGTGCGCCGCCCGCGCCGAAGGAGGGACGCTCGACACAGAGCGACTGCGGCGTGCGCTGGCGGCCTTCGAGGGGGTCAAACGCCGCTTCGAATTCTATGTCAATACCCCGCGGCAGGTCTACATGGACGACTATGCCCACCATCCGCGCGAACTGGCCGCCGCGCTCACCTCGGTGCGGCGGATGTTTCCCGGCCGGCGCGTGACGGCGGTCTTCCAGCCGCACCTCTACACCCGCACGCGCGACTTCTACCGCGAGTTCGCCGAGGCGCTGTCGCAGGCCGACGAAGTGCTGCTGCTGCCGATCTATCCCGCACGCGAGGAGCCGATCGAGGGCATCGCCTCCGAGATCATCGCCGAACGGGTCACCGTACCGTGCCGCATCGTCGGCCGCGAAGCGCTGGCGGCGACGCTCGGCGCAGCCGCGACCGACGTGGTCGTCAGCTTCGGGGCGGGCAACATCGACGCCTGCTGCGATGCCGTGGCGGACGTATTGCGTAAAAAAGCCTGACGGATGCCCAGACCGCTGCGATACACGCTCATCGGGCTGCTGTGGGCCGCCGTGGCCGGGTACATCGTCTACTCGGCCGCACGGGTGCGGACTCACCGGCGACAGCTCGTCGTGCAGCGGCTCGATATCGAGATCGCCGACAGTTCGTCGCACGGGCAGCTCGTCACGGGCGGCGCAGTACGGCAGTGGCTGGCGCGCAGCGGCGTGAAAACCGTCGGTGCGGCGGCGCGCGAGGTCGACCTGCGGAGCATCGAAGGACTGATCCTGCGCAACGGGTTCGTGGCCGACGCCACCGCCTCAATCGACTACGGCGGCGTGCTGCGCATCGCCGTGCGCCAGCGTCGTCCCGTCGTGCGGCTGCTGTTCGACGGCTACAACGCCTACGCCACCGACGAAGGGTATCTCTTCGCGGCGCCGCAGTCGTCGGCGCTCTACGTTCCGGTGATGACCGGTTCCTACGCCCCGCCCGCTCCGGCCTCCTACACGGGATCGATAGCGGATTACACCGCCGCGCGGATCGCCGAATCGGAGGGCCGCATCGCCGAGATCGAACGCGAAAAATACCCGCTCTACCGCGCCGAGCGCGAGAACGACGAAAACATCAAGGCGCTGCGGCGCATGACGATCAAGAAAGGGCTGTTCGAACGCCGCGAAAATTTCGAGCGCCGCGTGAAGGAGCTGCGTGAAAAAAAGGCGCGGCTGCGCCGCGAATACCGCTATACGGCGCGGGTCTTGCAGGAGCGCATCGATAAAATCTCCGCCCGGCAGGCGGCCGAACGGGAAAAACAAAAAAAGTTGCGGAAAAGCTACGAAGATTTCCTGAAACTGCTTAACTTTGTGGTGCTCGTCGAAAAGGACGATTTCTGGCGATCGGAGATCGTCCAGATCGTCGTGGCGAAAGGCCCGGACGGAGCGCCCGAGATCGAACTGGTACCCCGCACGGGCAGCCATACGGTGATCTTCGGCAGCCCCGACGACGCGGAGGAGAAACTCGCGAAACTGCTGACGTTCTACCGCCGCGGATTGCGGAACATCGGATGGGAAGAGTACCGCACGATCAACGTCAAATACAAAGAACAAGTGGTGTGCACAAAATAGAGCGTCTGCACCGGAGCGGCGGCCGAAAGACCGTCCGCAAGGCAAACGCCCGATGAAACAAAGCTGACAAACGTGGAGAAGAAGAATTACATCGTCGCAATCGACCTGGGATCGTCGAACGTCGTGGTGGCCGTCGCCGAACGCGACGCCGAGGGACGTCCGGTCGTCCGCAGCATCGTCTCGAAACCTTCGCAGGGAGTGAAGGCGGGCATGATTACGAATATCGAGCAGGTGAGCAATTCCATCAAGGCGGCCGTCGAGGCCGTTGGCGAGGAGCTGGGCATCCGCATCACCGAAGCCTACACCGGCATTTCGGGCGATTTCGTGCGCTGCGCCCGCCACACCGACCACGTCTTCACCTCCGATCCGCAGAACGGCGTCAACCGCACCGACGTGGAGGCGCTGTTCGACCGTATGCGCAACGTGCAGGCCCCCGACGACGAGACGATCATGGAGCGCATCCCGCAAAACTACCTCGTGGACGAAAACCAGGAGGTGGCCGACCCCGTCGGATCGTTCGGCAAGCGGCTCGCATCGACCTTCAACTTCATCCTTTGCGCCAAAACCCCGATCGAACGGCTCAACCTGGCGCTGCGCCGGCTGGGCATCCGCTCGCTGGGGATGTACGCCAACGCGCTGGTGACGGGCGCCGCCGTCCTCTCGGCGGACGAGAAGGAGGAGGGTGCGGCCGTGGTCAACATCGGCGGCGGCGTGACCGACGTGGCGGTCTACTACCGCAACGTGCCGCGCTACATCGCCACCATCCCCATGGGGGCGGGGGCGATCAACAACGACATCCGCACGCTGGGCATCCTCGAACGCCACGTGGACAGCCTCAAACGCAAATTCGGTTCGGCGGTTGCCGAGCTGGCACCCGAAAACAAGATGGTAAGCGTCAAGGGACGCACCGCCAAGGAGACCAAGGATATCCTGCTGCACAACCTGGCCGTGGTGATCGAATCGCGCGCCCGCGACATCGCCGAATACGTCGCGCAGGAGATCCGGGATTCGGGATTCGGCGACAAGCTGGCCTACGGCATCGTGCTGACGGGCGGCTCGGCGCAGTTGCAGCATATCGACGAACTGTTCCGCCGCGTGACGGGCATGGACGTGCGCATCGGAACGGCCGAGGAGGCCGTCGACGAGACGTCGCGGGAAAAGGTCGTTTCGCCGGCCTACTCGACGGCCGTCGGACTGCTGCTCCGCGGCGCGGCCCACGGCGACTGCGCCGTGACCGATATCCCGCGTCAGGGAGGTGCGCCACAGCCCGCCGGGCCGACGATCCCGCGCGCGACCCCCTACTCTGCCGGGAAGCCCGCGACAGGCGTTTCGGCAGCGCCCTACACACCGCGGCCCGCGGCCGCACCGACTCCCCCGCCGACGACACCCGCGGCGAACGCCGCAACGGAAGGGGCGGCGCAAGGGGCCGCAGCCGAAACCGCCGAGACGCCGCATCGTCCGAAACGGGGCCTGCTCGACAAGCTCAAACAGAAGTTGGGAACCCGCCTGGACGACTTCTTCACCGGATCGGAAGACGAAGAGATCTGAGTCGCCCGACCGGGCAAGGCGGCGGGAAGCCGAAACAATACGAACGAGAAAACGCAAAACCGGCCGGCAACCGGAACGAACGCCCGACGAAAAAGAGGTTAAGGAATTATGAGTGACGATCTGATGAACGAAATTGCTGCGGCAAAAGATAAATCTTCGATAATCATGGTGGTGGGCGTCGGCGGTGCCGGCGGCAACGCCGTGAACCACATGTGGAACCTCGGCATCAAGGACGTCGGGTTCATGGTCTGCAACACCGACGCGCAGGCGTTGGACAACAGTCCCGTCGAGGAGAAGGTGCAGCTGGGGCGTGAAGGTCTCGGTGCGGGCAACGATCCCGAAAACGGACGCAAGGCGGCCATCGAATCGCTCGACGACATCCGCCGCAGGCTCGAAGCGGCCGGCACGCGGATGCTCTTCGTGACGGCCGGTATGGGCGGCGGCACGGGCACGGGCGCATCGCCCGTAATCGCCAAACTGGCGCATGAAATGGGCATCCTCACCGTCGGTATCGTCACCTCGCCGCTGGCCGTCGAGGGCAAGATCCGCTACGAACAGGCCTTTCGGGGCATCGAGGAGCTGAGCCGCAACGTCGATTCGCTATTGGTCATCAACAACGAGAACATCGTCGAGATGTACGGCCGCCTCTCGCTCAAACAGGCCTTCGGCAAGGCCGACGACATCCTCGCATCGGCTGCCAAGGGCATCGCCGAGATCATCACCGTCGAAAGCGACATGGTCAACGTCGACTTCGCCGACGTGTCGAAGGTGATGCGCGACAGCGGCCGCGCCCACATGTCGGTGGCTACGGCCGAAGGCGAGCACCGCGCCGCGGAGGTGGCCCGCGCGTCGCTCGAATCGCCGCTGCTCGACCATACGCTCATATCGGGCGCGAAAAACATCCTGCTGAACATCTCGACCTCCGACGCCGATTCGCTGGCGCTGGACGAGGTGATGGAGATCCTGAAATACATCCAGTCGCACGCCAGCGTACAGGCCCCCGACGGCACGGTGCACGACGCCAACATCATCTGGGGCACGAGCGTCAAACCGCAGCTGGGGCGACGCATCGAGCTGGTCGTCGTGGCGACGGGATTCGACAGCGCGGCGATCGAGCGCGCCGCGAAACCGGTCGTCCCGCCCGCCGACGTCCTCGCCGCGCAGCCCCGCGAAGAGAACACGGTGCTCGAACCGATCAAACCGCGCCCCGTGCCGACGCTGCGGCCCATGACGCAGGTGATGCTGGGCGAACGGCCGACACGTTACAAGAACATCGAGGCGCAACTGGCCGTACCGGCCTACCGGACGCGCAAGGCCGAGCTGATCGTCGAGACCTCGACCAGCCGCAAGGAGGTGCTCAAGGAGGAGGGCGACGCCGCGGCGAAACCTCCGCAGGAGAAGGGCGGCTCGCTCTTCGACTGATCCGTCGGCAGGCAGTGCAAAACGAAAATAGACGAATTTGGAAGGTAGTCTGGTCACACTCAACCCCGTAGACATCGGTCTGCTCCTGCCGGGAGCGGTCGCGGTGTGCCTGCTGGCAGTCTCGGCCCTCGTTTCGGGCGCCGAGACGTCGTTTTTCTCGCTCACGCCGCACGACATACGGGACATCAAGGCACATCCCGAAAAATCTTCGAACGACGCCATTCTGCGGCTGCTCGGCGACGTCGATCAACTGCTCGCTACGATTCTGGTGGTCAACAATCTGGTGAACATCTGCATCGTCATCCTGGCCGCACGCATCATCAACCTGCTCTTCACGTTCGGCTCGGCCGGCATGCGCTTTCTCTTCGAATCGGTCATCGCCACTTTCCTGCTGCTGCTTTTCGGCGAGATCATCCCCAAGGTATTCGCCCAGAGCCGCCCCCTGCGGTTCGCCCGTACGGTAGCGCGCCCCATCCTGCTGATGCGCTGGCTGATGCGCCCCTTCGCCTACATCCTGATCCGCACGAGCAGCACGATCAGCGAACACGCCGCGCGTCGCAACGAGATTTCGCTCGACGAGCTGGCCGACGCCGTCGACATGACCGCCACCGCCTCGGCCGAGGAGCACAACATGCTCTCGGGCATCGTCAAATTCGCCAACACCGAGGTGCAGGAGATCATGCGTCCCCGCGTGGATGTCGTCGCCGTCGGAATCGGCGACAACTACCTGAGCGTCAAGGAACGCATCATCGCTTCGGGCTTCTCGCGCATTCCGGTCTACGACGAGGATCTGGACAATATCAAGGGAATCCTCTACGTCAAGGATCTGCTGCCCTACATCAACAACGGCGACGAATTCGGCTGGCAACAACTGTTGCGAAAAGCCTATTTCGTGCCCGAACACAAGAAGATCAACGACCTGCTGGAAGAGTTTCAGTCGAACAAGGTACACATGGCCGTCGTGGTCGACGAATACGGTTCGACGCTGGGCATCGTCTCGCTCGAAGATATTCTCGAAGAGATCGTCGGCGAGATTTCGGACGAAAGCGACGCCGTCGAAAGCGCCTACACCAAGCTCGACGACCGCAACTACCTCTTCGACGGCAAGACCCACATCGGCGACTTCGAACGCATCCTGCAACTGCCCGAAAACACCTTCGCCGACGTCAAGGGCGAGGCCGAGACGCTGGCGGGGCTGATGCTCGAAATCAAGCGCGATTTTCTGAAAAAGGGCGACGTCGTGACCACGCACGACCTCCGTTTCACGGCCCACACGATCGAAGGCCGACGCATCGACAAGGTACAGGTGACGCTGCCCGAATAGACGGCCGCGCACCGGATTCCCCAACCCGCTCAATCCCGAAAAGATGACCCTCCGCTGCATCCTCGCCCCGCTGGCTTCGCCCGACACGCTTCGCGGGCAGGTGACCGATGCCGATTGGGCCGCTGCGGCCGCATTTCCGCCCCGCCGACGGGCCGAATACCTCACATGGCGCGCCGTCGTATACCGCGAACTGGGTGCCGTGCCGATCGGCTACGACGCCGCGGGCGGCCCCGTGCTGATCGGCGATCCGCGCCATATCGGCGTCTCGCACGGGGGCGGGCACGCGGCCGTCGTGATCTCCGACCGCCCCTGTGCGGTAGACATCGAGTCCGAGACACGTCGTTTCACCCGCGCGGCGGCGCATTTCCTTACTCCGGCCGAGGCCGCACTCGGCGACGATCCGCGCGTGGCGGGCGTGGTCTGGTGCGCCAAGGAGACGCTCTACAAGCTGGCCCGCCGTCGCGGACTCGACCTGCTGCGCGACCTCGCGATCGAACGGATCGACTTCGCGGCGGGCGAGGTCGTCGGCCGCATCCGCGGCGGCGAACCGATCCCGATGCGGCTGGAACTGCGCGAAGGGCTGATCGTCGTCCACACCCTTTGATCCGCAGCGACATCCGCCGCACCGCCTTCTCTATGCAGCGACCGATCCGGAAATCGACGGCAACATACGCACCCGGACCGGGCGCACACGAAATCACCCCTGCTGCAATGTATCGCAGCAGGGGTGAAAACCGTTTCCGGCGGCGGAAAGCCCGCGTCGGTCAACTCCCGTGCAGGGGTTCCCAGCCCAACCGCAGATCGGGAAGTCCGGTCAGTTCGCGCACCGCCCGACGCCCCTCCTCGCCCAATGCAAGCGAATAGCGATTGACAAAGAGCGCGATATGACGGTCGATCACCTCGTCGTCCAACTCACGAGCGTGTTCCCTGACGAACGGCCGCGAAACCGTCGGGTGTTCGAGCGCGTAGGCGATGCTGTCGTGCAATACCCGATCGAAGGTGCGACGCACCTCCGCCGGCAATTCCCGACTCGCCACGATGCCGCCCAACGGCAGCGGCAGCCCCGTCTGCTGCTCCCACAACGCTCCCAGATCGGCCACCAGTTCCAGATTGTGCCGCTCGTAGGTAAAACGCCCTTCGTGAATGAGTACGCCCGCGTCGAACGCACCTCGTTCGACCGCTGCGGCGATCTCGGAAAAGAGCACCGGCGTACGGTCGACGATCGAGGGAAAAAAGCGCAGCAGCATGGCATTGGCCGTCGTGAGTTCGCCCGGAATGGCTACGCGCCGGATCGGCGACCGGTCGCCGCGGCGCCGCACGAGCAACTGCCCGTTGCCCCGCCCGAGCGCCGATCCGCTGTCGAGCAGCGCATAACGGTCGACGACGGCCGGCAGCACGGCATAGCTGATCTTCGAAATATCGGGTCCGTCGGGCGACGAGACGCCTTCGTTCAGCTCCTCGATATCCTGGAATCCGACCTCGAACGCGAGGCCCTGCGTCGGGATACGACCGTTGAGCAATGCCTCGAACATGAACGTATCGTTGGGGCAGGGCGAAATACGGAGGCGCAACCGGTCAGTCATCGTCGTCGGCCGAAAGCCGTTTTTTCGTGACCGCCTTCTCCGACCTGCTCCGGCCGCCGAAACGGCCGATCAGGAAGCCCGCCAGGAAGATCACGGCCCAGATGACGAACGTCGTGATCTTGCCCATGGCCCAGACGTAGATCTCGCTCGAATAGAAAATCAGGAGGAAGAAGAGCACCAGCGCGGCGGCGATGCCGATCATCCATTTGGTAGATGTTTTCATAAGCCTATCGGTTTGAATTTCAAGTTTATCTCCCCTTTCCGACACCCCCGGCGGATCGGCGAAGGGGAAGTCGATCCTGCGAAGAGACGGATCCGATTTCGCCGACGAGCAACGCCAACTCCCGTGCCAGCGCCTCGCAGGCATCGGCTACGCGCCACACGCCGAAGGGTTCTCCCACGCGGTTGGAGACGGCACGCACCTCGGCGGCCGGTACGCCCAGCGCCGCAGCGACGGCGAAGAACGCCGCCCCCTCCATGTTCTCCACCTCGGCTCCGGCAGGTGCCGCCCCGCTGCGTGCGACGCTGTTAGAAACCGCCGTGCGCAGCCCCGGAACAGCGAACGTCGGACGATAGACGTCGGCGTACCGTTCCGGCAATCCCTCCACGCGCTCCTCGGCGACGGCGACGACCTCGCCGACGGCAACCTCCGATGCGGGATAGACGCCGGCGATGCCCGCCAGCAGCAGCAGATCGGGACGTTCGTCGACGATCGCACGCGCCGTCGCGGCGGCAGCAGCGGCAGGGCCTACGCCCGTGATGCGGTATGCGACGCCGGGACAGCGGCGCCGGAAAGCCTCGGCTTCGCCCGCCGTGGGGAAGAGGACGACCGTGCGCATACGTCTACCGGCCGACGACGTCTTCCAGCTCTTCGACCGTCACGGGGATCGTACGGTCGCCGAGGATGCGGCAGCCGGTGTCGGTCACCAGCAGGTCGTCTTCGATGCGGATGCCGCCGAAATCGAGATAGCGGCTGCGCAGCAGGTCGTAGTCGACGATCCCGCGGAACTTGCCTTCGGCTTCGCACTTGTCGACGAGCGCCGGGATGAAGTAGATGCCCGGTTCGTCGCTCAGGATCGTCCCCGGGCGCAGACGCCACGTGGCGCGGTGGAGGCAGGTAGCCGACTGCGCAGCACGCTCGGCCACGAGCGAATAGTCGAAACTGCGCTCGCCGATGTTCTCGCAGTCGTGCACGTCCATGCCCAACCCGTGTCCCAGTCCGTGAGGCATGAAGAGGTACATGGCGCCCGCGGCGACAGCGTCGTCGGCCGAACCTTTGAGCAGCCCCACGCCGACGAGCCCCTCGGCCAGCTTGCGGTAGGCTTCGAGGTGTACCTCCTGCATGTACATCATTCCCGGGCGCACGATGCGTGCGATGTGGTCGTGGCACGCCAGCACGATGTCGTAGATCTCGCGCTGCTGCGCCGTGAAACGGCCGCTGACAGGGTAGGTGCGCGTGTGGTCGGAGCAGTAGTTCATCAGGTTCTCGCCGCCGGCATCGACCAGCAGCAGCCGTCCGTCGGCGAGCACCCCCTCCGAGTTGAGGTTGTGCAGCGTCTCGCCGTGCTGCGAGACGATCGACGGGAACGACACGCCGAGCCCCATCGACTTGGCGACGCCCTCGATCGCACCGGCGATCTCGCGCTCGACGACGCCCGCGCGGCACATCCGCATGGCGGTGGTGTGCATGGCGTAACCGATGTGGAAGGCATCCTCCATCTGCGCCACCTCCTCGGCGCTCTTGACCTCGCGCATCTCCGCGACGGCGAACATCAGGTCGACCGACTTGTAGTCGTGCAGCAGCGCAGGAGCGATCCCCAGCAGCGCCGAGAGTTGCAGCTTCGTTTCGCCGCGGTAGGGCGGCAGGTAGTGGACCCTGCGGCCCAGGGAGATCGCCCTGCGCAGCCGTTTTTCAAGCTCCGCCATCGGGAACGTCGCCGTGACGCCCGCTCCGGCGCCCATTTCGCGCAGCGTGGGCTGCGGTCCGGTCCAGATGATGTCCTCGACGGTGAAATCGTCGCCGAACAGCGCCTCTTCGCCCGTGTCGGCGTCGATCACGCCGACGACCGACGGCACGTTCAGCCCGAAATAGTAGCGGAACGAGGAGTCCTGCCGGAAGTAGTAGGCGTTGTTGGGATAATTGTTCGGCGAGAGCGAATTGCCCGGGAGCAGGATGATGCCGCTTCCGATCTTCGTGCGCAGCTCGTGGCGGCGCGCGGTATAGGTTTTTGCTGAAAACATAGTGTTGCTGTTTTCAGCAAATATACGAAAAACTAATTTTTAATTCTTCATTTTTCATTTTTAATTCTCTTCAGCCCTTCGGGCAGGGGCAGGCGGATGCGCGCGAGGCTGACGGCGGCCCCCGCGACGGCGAATCCGCCCGCCAGCAGCAGGGCCGTGTGGGTGCTGTTTTCGGGCACGACGTGGAACAGCAGGGCCATCAGCGCGGCGCCGGTCGTTTGTCCCGCGAGGCGTGCGGTGGCCAGCATGCCGCTCGCCGAACCGCTTCGTTCGGGCGGGGCCGAGGCGATCAGGATGCTGTTGTTGGGCGATTGGAACAGTCCGAATCCCGCGCCGCAGAGCACCAGCCGCCAGATGATGTCGAAATCGGTCGGATGCTCCGGCAGGAAGGCCAGCAGGAACAGTCCCGCGGCCATCATCGTAAGCCCCGTGCCGCCCAGCAGCCCGGCGTGAATGCGCTCGACGAGCAGCCCGGCCGCCGGGGCCACGACCATGATCACGGCGGGCCAGGCCGTCAGCAGCAGTCCCGTCTCGACGTCGTTGTAGCCGCAGGCCTGTTGCAGGTAGAAGGGCAGCGCCACCATGGCGAGCATCTGCCCGAGGAACGAGCAGACCGACGTTGCGACCGAGACCGAGAAGATCGGGATGCGCAGCAGGTCGAACGGCAGGATCGGATACGGTTCGCGCAGCTGGCCGCGGATGAAGAAGAAGCCGACGACGATGAGCGCCGCGACGCCCAGCGAGAGCACGCGCGGGTCCAGCCCGTGGGAGAAACCCTCGACCGAGGCCATCATCAGTCCGAACGTCAGGGCGTTCATCACTGCGTCGCGCCAGTCGAAGCGGTGTTCGCGCACCCGTACGGGATTCTCCGGCAGGAACCGGCGGCTGAGCGCCAGGGCGGCCAGCCCTATCGGGACGTTCACGGCGAACAGCCACGGCCAGTCGGCCGCGGAGAGGATGCCCGCCGCCAGCGTCGGCCCGGCCACCGACGAGGTGGCGACCACCGTGGCGTTGACGCCCATGCCGCGTCCCAGCCGGGCCTTGGGGTAGATGAAGCGGATCAGCGAGGTGTTGACCGAGGTGATGGCCGCGGCTCCGAACCCCTGCATGACGCGCGCCAGCACGAGGGCCTGGAGCGACCCGGAGAGCGAACAGCCCACCGACGCCACCGTGAAGAGCATCAGCCCGCCGATGTAGACCTTGCGGTAACCCACCACGTCGCCCAGCGCCGAGAGGGAGAGCAGCGAGACCATGATGGCCAGCTGGTAGGCGTTGACGATCCAGATCGAATCGGCCGCCGAGATGCCCAGCTGCTGCCCGATGGTGGGCAGGGCGACGTTGGCGACGGTCCCGTCGATCACCGAGAGCGATACGCCGAAGGCCACGGCCAGAATGGCTCCGAGCCGTTGGGGCATGGGCAGTCCGTCCGCAGGACGCTGGGGTATGTGGGGCGCGGCGTGCATTGCGACAGCAAAAGTAGGGATTTTTCCGGGCTTTTCCGGCAAAAGGCCCGGAAATTCCGGGCCTTCGTCGCACAACTGTCATATGGGCTTTTCCGTCGCGGCGGCCGGTAAGAGAGCCGTCTTCCGGGTCGGCCCGGGTTTGAACTTTTTATTTTGAATGGTTGTGGTTCACAGATTCTGTTTCCGCTGCCTTTACCGGCGGCAGCTTTCGGGGACGATGTCGCCCTCGGGCCGGACGCCCTTGAGGTGCTTGCCGAAGAACTTCTCCATGGCGCGGTAGAAGTCGAAGCGGTTCTCCTCGTTGTGGAATCCGTGGCCTTCGTTGTCCTTGACCATGTAGTCCACCTCCACGCCGCGTGCGCGCAGCGCCTCGACCATCTGGTTGCTCTCGTTGATGTTCACGCGGGGGTCGTTGGCGCCCTGAACCACCAGCAGCGGGGTCTTGATCCGCCCGGCATTGAGCGCCGGGGAGTTTTCGCGCAGCATTTCCTGCTGCGTTTCGGGATTGCCGACCATTTCGTACATCTGGTCGAGCAGCGGCTTCCAGTAGGGAGGAATGGTGTTCAGGAACGAGAAGAGGTTCGAGACGCCTACATAGTCGATGGCGCAGGCGTAGAGGTCGGGGTCTTTGACGATGCCTTGCAGCGTGGCGTAACCGCCGTACGAGCCGCCGTAGATGGCGATCCGGGCGGGATCGGCGATGCCTTTCCCGATCAGCCAGTTCACGCCGTCGGTGATGTCGTCCTGCATCTCCTGCCCCCACTTGCCGAAGGCGATCTCCGTGAAGCGGCGGCCGAAGCCCGTCGAGCCGCGGAAGTTCATCTGCAATACGGCGTAGCCGCGGTTGGCCAGGAACTGCGCCTCGGGGTTGAAGCCCCACGAGTCGCGCGCCCACGGACCTCCGTGGGGATTCACCACCACGGGCAGGTTTTTGGCGTTGCGCAGGGTCTTGCCCACGGGCAGCGTGAGGTAACCCTCGATGCGCTCGCCGTCGCGCGCGGTGTATTCGATGGGGAGCATTTCGGCCATCTCCTCCTGTTTGATCCACGGACGCAGGTCGGCCAGTTTGGTCATCGTGTCGGTGGCGACATCGTAGATGTAGTAGGCGCCCGCCGTGCGGTCGCTGCCGGCGTAGACGATGTATTTGTCCTCGGCCTTGTCCGAACCGACGATGCCCAGTTCGTAGCCGCGCAGGTGGCGCTCCATGCGGCCGAACAGCTCGCCGGCCTCACGGTCGAAGAAGTGGCGCGTCGTCCCCTTGTGTCCTTCGTACGATACGCCGAGCAGTTTTTTCTCCTTTTCGCTGTACCAGACGCCCGCCAGGTCGTAGGTGTCGTTCGTATAGAGCACCTCTTTCTCCTCGCACGTCGCGGGGTCCATCAGCACGAGGGCGTCCTTGTCGCGTCCGAGGTTGGTGATGGCGTATACCATCCTGTTGTCGGGGGTGAACGTCGCGAAGCTGACCCCCTCCTTGAAATTGGTCGTCAGCACGGGGCGGAACTCTTCGGCCTCGCTCTCGCGGTAGCGGATCTGGGTGTTGACGCCGTCGACGACGGCGTAGGCCACGCGCAGCTTGCCGTCGTGGTCGGTCTGCCAGCCCTGCACGTCGCCGGGATTCTCGCAGAGCAGGGTTTTCTCCCCGGTGTTGAGGTTCAAACGATAGGGGTCGAATATCTGCGGGTTGCGCTCGTTCGTGCCGATGATCATCAGCGAGTCGATCTCCTCCAGCGGGTCGATGATCGTGGTCCGCACGCCCGGGACGGCGGTGTAGGCCTTCGGGTCCGTGCCGTCGATGTTGACGCCGTAGAGCTGGAAATTCTCGTCGCCGCCCGTGTCCTTGAGGTAGAGGATGCGGCTGTCGTTGGCCCAGAAGTATCCGGCCAGGTCGCGTTCTCTCTCCGAGGTGATGCGCACGGCCTCGTCCGACCCGACCTGCTGTACGAAGATGTTGCGGCGGCTCTCCCAGGGGGCCATGTAGGAGAAGTATTTTCCGTCGGGCGAAATCTGGTAGTCCGACTTTTCCGAGTTGCGGAAGAAGGTCTCCATCGGCAGCTCGGGGGCTGTTTTCGGGGTGCAGGCGACGGCCGTGGCGGCCATTGCGGCGATGATCAGGAGTTTTTTCATGGGATTTATTCGTTTGAGTTCTCTTCTTGTTTTCCGGTTTTGCGCCAGATGTTCGTCAGGCAGAGGAGCAGGACGATCGCGATCGGCAGGTTGAACCCGTGCGGCGACTGGGGGAACATCAGATGTGTGGCGACCTTCACGGCGAAAGCCGCGACGACGAGAAAAACGGTCAGAATGCGGATGACTTTTTCGATTTCCATGGGATGTCTTTTTTGTTTTCGACACTGCAAACATACGAAACAATTTTTGAAAAACAAATAATATTTATTGAAATTCGATAAATAATTTTCGATAGTTGGCCGTTTTCGGTTTTCGTGTCACGAAAAAAGGCGCACCTTTCGGATGCGCCTTCCCGTCATTGGGGGGGGACGGTCAGATCTTGAGGTATATCTTTTTCCGGTCGAGGAACCACAGCAGCAGCCAGCAGACGGCGACGTACCCCGCCGAGAGAACCACGGCGGCCGCCTCGGGCGAGAGTTTCGAAGCCAGCCCGCCGAAGAAGAACTCCGAGGTGTAGCTCACGCGGACGATCCGCTGGACCATGTAAATCGTGATCGAATTGACGCCGATGACCTTGAAGAAATAGGTCCACCGCCGCCATTGGCACACATCTATTATATAATAGAACAGCGCGAACATGCCCAGCGAGTAGGCTCCGGCGGCGAATACGAAGGCCGGAGTCCAGAGCTTCTTGTTGATCGGCTGTAACGGGTCGAGGCAGAGCGCCAGCGCCAGCAGCGCGACCGCCCCGGCGGCCATCCAGAGCGTCTTGCGGCTGCCGGAGGTCCGCTCTTCGGAGCGGCGGACGAACTCGCCCGTGAACATGCCCAGCATGGCCGTCACGATGGCCGGGAGGGTGCTCAACAGCCCTTCGGGGTCGAATCCCCTGCCGCCCAGCAGGTGCGAGGGCATGACGATTCGGTCGACGTAGCCCACGATATTGCCTTCGAGGGTCAGCGGCCCGGCCCCTCCGGCGTCGGGCGCGGCGACGAATTGCAGCAGCAGTCCGTAGCCGAGGAGGATCGCGGCGGCGATGACGGCGCGCGTGCGCACGTTGAAATTGACGAACAGCAGCGCCGCGAACATCCACGCCAGACCGATCCGGCCCAGCACGCTCGGCAGGCGCAGCGTGGCGAAGTCGAGCTTGAACAGTCCGCTGTAAACGAATCCCAGCGCCACGAGGGTCAGGCCGCGGCGGATGACTTTCAGGTAGATGCTTCGTTCGCTCATCCCTTTTTCGCGCTGTTTGGCGAGCGAGAAGGGGAACGAGATGCCCGCGATGAAGAGGAACAGCGGGAAGATGGTGTCGTGGTGGAAGAATCCGTTCCAGTCGGCGTGACCCATCTGGGCGGTCATCCAGTCGGAAAATTCTCCGGGACAGAGCTTGCACAGGGCTGTTACCAGTCCTGCGAATCCCATGATGAAGAGCATGTCGAAGCCCCGCAGGGCGTCGAGCGAAAGAAGCCGCTGCGAAGCGGCCGGTTGGGTCGGTTGAGGTTTCATCGGTATCGGGTTTCAGGTTGTTTCGGCGGGGACGAATTTGTAGAGCTGGTCGCCGCGGCGGACGACGCCGGGCGTGCGGATGGCGCAGAGTTCCCCCTGGGCGACCGACTCTGCCGGCTGTCCGTCGGGTCCGTGCAGTTCGGTGAGCGTCTGTTCGGCGACGCCCGTGGTCGCGCCGAGAAAGAAGATCGGTTCCCCGACAGCGAGCGGAGCCGCTTCGACCGACACCTCGGCTACCGAGAGCTTTCGGTAAAAGTTCGTCACCTTTCCCACATACACTTTGCGTTGGGTGGCCGACGATCCGTAGGCGGGGCTGTGCTCCACGACGGGGCGTCCGGCGTAGTAGCCTTCCCAGAAACCGCGGTTGAAAACCGTGCGGAGCCGCTCTTTCAGCTCCGCAGTTAAAGCGGGAGTGTAGGTCCCGGACTCCATCGCCTTGAGCGCCTGGTCGTAACACTCCACCACGCGTTTCACGTACTCCGCGCCGCGGGCGCGTCCCTCGATCTTCAGCACCCGGACCCCCGCGGCGATCATTTTGTCGAGGAAGTCGATGGTGCATAGGTCTTTGGGCGACAGGACGTAGCGTCCGTCGATGTCCAGCTGCGCGCCCGTCTCCTTGTCCGTGACGGTGTATTTGCGGCGGCACAGCTGGCGGCAGGCGCCGCGGTTGGCCGAGCAGTTGGTTTCGTAGAGCGAAAGGTAGCATTTGCCCGAGACGGACATGCACAGCGCGCCGTGGGCGAACATCTCGATCTCGACCAGTTCGCCCCGCGGGCCGCGGATGTCGTCCTCGACGATCCGGCGGCGGATCGCCGCCACCTGCTCCAGCGACAGTTCGCGCGCCAGCACCACCGTGTCGGCCCACTGGGCGTAGAAGCGCACCGCCTCGGAGTTCGAGATGTTGCTCTGGGTCGAGATGTGCACCTCCTGCCCGATCCGGCGGGCGTAAAGGATCGCCGCCATGTCCGAGGCGATCACGGCGTCGACGCCCTCCTTTTTGGCGCGGTCGATCACGGCGTGCACGTCGGCGATCTCGTCTTCGTAGACGATCGTGTTGACCGTCAGGTAGGTCTTCACCCCGGCCTTGCGGGCCGAGGCGACGATCCGTCCCAGGTCGTCGAGCGTGAAGTTGGCCGCCGAGGCCGAACGCATGTTGAGTTTCCCGACGCCGAAATAGACGGCGTCGGCCCCGGCCCGGATGGCGGCCGCGAGCGATTCGTAACTCCCGACGGGAGCCATTATTTCAATGTCGGAGCGTTTCATCGTTCAGTTTTTCCGGTCCATCAGGCTCATGGCGTAGTCGCGCATGCGCTGCGTCCGCGAAGGGGCCACCGAAAGGGTGTCGAGGATCGACAGCGCACGTTCGAAACGCAACTGGATCTGCTGCTCGGTCAGGCGCGGCACGTCCAGCCGGTCGTAGATCGACTTCACCTTGCCGATCTTCTCGGCGTCGGAGAGCGCCGGGTCGCGGTAGGCCGTGCGCAGCATCTCGCGCGTCGCCTCGTCGGCATGGCTCATCGCCGTGATCATCAGGTAGGTCTTCTTGCCTTCGAGGATGTCGCCCCCGATGGCTTTGCCCAGCCGCTGGTCGCCGTAGCTGTCCAGCAGGTCGTCCTGCAACTGGAACGCCAGCCCCAGCTCGACGGCGAAGCGCCGCAGGCGGCGGCAGTCCTCGTCCGAAGCGCCGCCCAGCATCGCGCCGATCACGACCGATCCGGCCAGCAGCACCGAGGTCTTCAACTCGATCATGTGCATGTATTCGACCACCGAGACCTTGGGTTTCTGTTCGAAATCCATGTCGTACTGCTGTCCTTCGCACACCTCGAGCGCCATGGTGTTGAAGGTCGAGAGCACCTGCGGCAGCAGGTTGGCCGGGACGCTGCTCAACAGGCGGTAGGCGTAGATCATCATGGCGTCGCCCGAGAGGATGGCCACGTTCTGCCCCCATTTGGCATGGACCGAGGGCTTGCCCCGGCGCACGGCGGCGTTGTCCATGATGTCGTCGTGCAGCAGCGTGAAGTTGTGGAATATCTCGACGGCGG
>ENA-OUOW01000660-OUOW01000660.1-human-gut-metagenome-genome-assembly--contig:-NODE-660-length-28619-cov-13.518520_pt1 | contig 28619 bp, 24 predicted proteins | sample MGYA00237938_ERZ548769 | MGnify/ENA primary metagenome ERZ548769 (study PRJEB26490, sample SAMN05356870) | human gut metagenome | biome: terrestrial biome; feature: human-associated habitat; material... | reverse complement strand
ACGAGGCCCGTCACCACATCTGCGGCATCGTGCCAGCGGTTAGCACGGAATTTCCGCAATTTTGACACTTCCAGCGATCTTCTATCATACAATCGAATTTCTTGCTGACAGGCGCCGATTAGCCGATTTACAAAAAAGAAAGCGTGGAGCCTATTTCGTTTGTTAATCAGAAGGTTGTGGCAAACCCATAGCAAAATAAACGAAGATCCATACCCCACACTTGAATAGATATGGGGTATGGATACGCAGAATGCGTTCTTGCCATAGTCTAAACAAGAAATGAGTGCTGTTCGTTGTCCTTTGCTACTGAAAACTGCCACATTTTCAGATTAGGACCAGGCGAAAACACTTTCCATATGTCTGCCGCATGCGCGACAAAACAAAAGTAGAAAATAATTTTCACATTAAACAACACTCATGTAAAAATAGCCGCAAATCGTGCCAAAAATCCCTAGTTCCCAATCCCAACAACTCCGGTTCTCCCTTCCCCCGTCTGTCGGGGAGCGTGCAAACGGCAGCCGACATCCTCCTACTCCGTAAAAGAGAAATAAATGTAAACTATACTTGCATTATTGTAAAATATACTTTACATTTGTCTTGTCAATAATAATCACCTAAAAATTAGGACGACTATGAAAACAACTCTTTTACTGCCCAACGGTTTTAAGAAAATCGGCTGGGCGATCTTCGTTCCCGCATTTCTGCTCGGCTGCTCGATCTGCTTCTTCGGCGAAAATTTCGACCGCTGGCTTTTCCGCGAAACGGTAATGAACAACATCGCCATCATCGGCACGGTCGTCGGCGCCCTTTTCATCGGCTTCTCGCGCGAAAAAATCGAAGACGAAATGATTCAGCACATCCGGCTCAACGCTCTGATGGCTGCCATGTGGATCAACTACCTGCTCCTGATCGTCGTGTCTCTGTCGATCTACAACATCAACTACCTTACGGTAATGGCCTGCGGCATGGCCACTCCGCTGGTCATCTTCCTGCTCGTCTATCACTTCAATCTTTACAGACTGAACCGCAACCTGCACCATGAAGAATAACATCCGTGTCCAACGGGCCGTCGTCCGCCTCACCCAACAGCAATTGGCCGAACAGGTCGGCGTCAGCCGCCAAACGATCAATGCCATCGAAAGCAGCAAGTTCATCCCCTCGACCCTGCTCGCACTCAAGATCGCACGTACCTTCCGGCAACCGGTCGAAGCGATCTTCCAACTCGAAGAGGAAGATTAGAACCGGTGCAACAAGCACGATAAAGGGCAGCCTCGATCGAGGCTGCCCTTTATACTACGGAATATTATTCGTTTAGTATTCGATCTTGCTCCGACGAACATACCCTTCATACCGCCACCGGGCATTCTGTTCGGCTGCCTGGAAAAGCGCTTCGGCATCCTCCGGAGAAACGGCCTTGAGCGACGTATAACGGACCTCCTTGAGCAGGAAATCGCGGAACTTCGCCCAGTCGGGTTCTTTCGAATCGAGTACGAACGGATTCTTGCCCTGCTCCTCCAACTGCGGATTATAATGCCACAGATGCCAGTAACCGCACTCTACTGCCTGCTTGCCGACCGTCTGTGTCCGGGTCATACCGCCCTTGATACCGTGATTGATACACGGCGCATAAGCGATTACGAGCGACGGACCGGGATAGGCTTCCGCCTCCTTGAGGACATTAAAAAGTTGGGCCTGCGAAGCACCGATCGACACTTGAGCCACATACACGTAGCCATACGTCATCGCAATCGCACCCAGATCCTTCTTGCGGATGCGCTTACCTGCCGACGCGAATTTGGCGACGGCACCCACCGGAGTCGCCTTGGACGACTGACCGCCCGTGTTGGAATAAACCTCCGTATCGAGCACCAGAACATTCACATCCAGCCCCGAAGCCAGCACGTGATCCAAACCGCCGAAACCGATGTCGTAAGCCCAACCGTCGCCGCCGATCACCCATTGCGACTGCTTCACCAGGAAATCCTTCAACTCCAGTATCTGCCGGCAATAGTCGCAGCCGCAAGCCTCCATCATCGGAACCAGACGGGCAGCGACTTCGGCCGACCGGGTCGACGAAACCCGTGCTTCGATCCACTCGCGCATAACGCCCTTCAGCTCTTCGGAGCAACGCTGGCACTGGGCGATAGCCTCTTCCATCAGCATCTGAATCCGATCGCGCAGCTTCTCCGCACCGACATACATACCCAGACCGAACTCGGCATTGTCCTCGAAGAGCGAATTGGCCCATGCCGGACCGCGACCATCCGCATTCTTGCAATAAGGAGTCGAAGGTGCCGAACCGCTGTAAATCGACGTACACCCCGTGGCATTGGCCACCATCATCCGGTCGCCGAAAAGCTGGGAGATCGCCTTGATATAGGGAGTTTCGCCGCAGCCGCCGCAAGCGCCCGAGAACTCGAACAAGGGCTGCTCGAATTGCAGGTTCTTGACCGACTTGGTCTTATCGACCACCTTCTTGTAACCGATATGTTTGGTGATGTAATCCCAGTTCTTCTGCTGTCCGAGTTGACTTTCGAGCGGCTTCATAATGAGCGCCTTCTCCTTGGCGGGACAAACGTCCACACAGTTGCTGCACCCCGTACAGTCGAGCGGCGAGATCTGGATGCGGAACTTATACTCCTTCGTGTCGCCCAATCCCTGTTTCCATTCGGTGCCCGATGCAGCCGCCTCGGTCTCGGTCGCCAGGAAAGGACGGATCACAGCGTGCGGACAAACGTACGCGCACTGGTTGCACTGGATACACTTATCGACCTGCCATTCGGGGACATTGACGGCGATGCCGCGCTTCTCCCATGCAGCGGTTCCGTTCTCCCACGTACCATCTTCACGTCCGTTGAATGCCGACACGGGCAGCAGATCTCCCTTGAGGGCATTGATCGGATCGACGATGTTGCGCACGAACTCCGGACGAGCCATATCCACGCCGTGATCGGCCGGTTTCAGCTCGATATTCGTCCACTCGGCCGGGACTTCGACCTTCACGACTGCGTTACCGCCCGCATCGACGGCCGCATAGTTCATATTGACGATGTCCTCGCCCTTCTTGCCGTAGCTCTTATAGATCGCTTTCTTCATCTCCTCGACGGCCTTCTCGAAAGGAATCACGTTCGCGATTTTGAAGAATGCCGCCTGCATGATCGTATTGGTGCGCGAACCGAGCCCCAACTCCGCCGCGATCTTCGTAGCGTTGATGATATAGAAGTTGATCTTATTCTTGGCCAGGAAAACCTTCATGTGATCGGGCAGCGTCCGGCAGGTCGTTTCGGCATCGTGCACCGAGTTCAAGAGGAACGAACCGCCCGGCTTGAGGCCCTTCAGCACGTCGTACTTATCCACGTACGAAGGCACGTGGCACGCCACGAAATCGGGCGTGGTCACCAGGTAGGGCGAGGTGATCGGCTTGTCGCCGAAGCGCAGGTGCGAAGCCGTGTAGCCGCCCGACTTCTTCGAGTCGTATGCGAAATAGGCTTGGCAATATTTGTCGGTCGTGCCGCCGATGATCTTGATCGAGTTCTTGTTGGCACCCACCGTACCGTCGGCGCCCAGTCCGAAGAAGAGAGCCTCGAACGTACCGGGCTTCGCCAGCGAAATCTCCTCGCCTACGGGCAGCGAACGGAACGTCACGTCGTCCACGATGCCCACCGTGAACTGATTCTTGGGTTCGTTCGCCTTCAGGTTGGCGAAAACGGCCAGCATTTGTGCCGGCGTAGTATCTTTCGACGAAAGACCGTAGCGGCCGCCGATAATGAGCGGCTTGCGCTCGCAGGGGATCTCCTTGCAGGTGGCGAACGCCTCGACGACATCCATATAGAGCGGATCGCCGTTGGCTCCCGGCTCCTTCGTGCGGTCGAGTACGCAGATGCGTTTGACCGTCTGGGGCAGTACAGCCGTCAGATATTTTACCGAGAAGGGACGGAACAGGTGTACGGTCACCACGCCCGTTTTCTCGCCTTTGGCATTCAGGTAATCGACCGTCTCCTTCAGCGTTTCGGTCACCGAACCCAGCGCAATGACGACATGCTCCGCATCCGGAGCACCGTAATAGGTGAACGGCTTGTAGGTGCGGCCCGTGATCTCGGATATTTTCTCCATCGCCTCGGCTACCATGTCGGGAATCGCATCGTAGAACTTGTTCGACGCCTCGCGGGTCTGGAAATAGATGTCGGGGTTCTGGGCCGTGCCGCGCGTAACGGGATGAGCCGGGTTGAGCGCTCCGGCACGGAACGCCTTCAGCGCGTCGCGGTCGAGCATCGCGGTCAGCGCCGCTTCGTCGATCAGCTCGATCTTCTGGATCTCGTGCGAAGTACGGAATCCGTCGAAGAAATGGAGGAAAGGAACGCGTGCCTTGAGCGACACGATATGCGCGATACCTGCCAGGTCCATCACCTCCTGCACGGACGAGGTGGCGAGCATTGCGAAGCCGGTCTGACGCGCGGCCATCACGTCCTGATGGTCGCCGAAGATCGAAAGCGACTGGGCCGCCAGCGCACGCGCCGATACGTGGAATACGCCGGGCAACAACTCGCCGGCGATCTTGTACATATTGGGAATCATCAGCAACAGACCCTGCGATGCCGTAAAAGTCGTAGTCAGCGCACCGCTTTGCAGCGATCCGTGCACGGCGCCGGCGGCACCGGCCTCCGACTGCATCTCGACTACCCGGACTGTTTCTCCGAAAATATTTTTACGACCTTGAGCGGCCCACTCATCGACAAGTTCCGCCATCGTCGAGGACGGAGTGATGGGGTAAATCGCCGCAACCTCCGAGAACATATAAGCTATGTGGGCTGCCGCGTAATTACCGTCGCATGTGATAAATTTCTTTTCTGCCATTTTTATCGGTATTAGATTGTACTATTTCAGCTGTGAAATCTGCCTGAATCGGCACAAAGTTAAAAATTCCAAACGAAAATTCCGCCATATTTCCGGACAAATATCGCAACGTACAATGTTATAAAAATAACAGTATCAACACCTTCTATCGAAACGCTTCAAAAACAAGGAGAAACGGCCATTCCATTTCGGAGCACGCTTTTTGCAAATAAAATCGTACCTTTGAAAAAATTTGCAACAACGTGATCAACTACCAGAAACATACGCTTCCGAACGGGCTGACGGTCGTCGTGAACCGCGACCGCTCGTCCAAACTGGCCGCCGTCAACCTGCTCTACAAGGTCGGAGCCCGCAATGAGAATCCCTCCCGCACGGGCTTCGCCCACCTGTTCGAACATCTCATGTTCCGGGGCACGAAGGCGGTTCCCGACTTCGATACACCGGTACAGATGGCCTGCGGGGAGAACAACGCCTTCACCAACAACGACTACACGGACTTTTACATCACCCTGCCCAAGGACAACATCGAAACGGCCCTCTGGCTCGAAAGCGACCGCATGACGGGACTCGACATCTCGCAGGAAAACCTCGAAACCGAGAAACGGGTTGTCATCGAGGAGTATAAACAACGATACCTCAACCAACCCTACGGCGATATGTCGATGCTGTTGCGGGCCCTGGCCTACCGCGTGCATCCCTACCGGTGGGCGACGATCGGACTTTCGCCCGATCACATCGCCGGAGCCTCGCTCGACGAAGTGCGCGATTTCTACCGCCGTTTCTACCACCCGTCGAACGCCATTCTCTCCATCTCGGCAGATATCCCCGAAGAGCGGACGATCGCCCTGTGCGAAAAATGGTTCGGCCCGATCGCGGACAATCCGCAACCTGCGGCATCGCTTCCGCAGGAACCGCCGCAAACCGAATCCCGACGGGAGGAGGTCGAACGCAACGTACCAGCCACGATGATCGTACTGGCTTACCACATAGGCTCGCGCACTTCTCCGGACTTCTTCCTGGGCGATATGACCTCCGACCTGCTGGCAGGCGGAGAATCGGGACGCCTCTATCAGCATCTGGTCAGAGAACAGCGGCTGCTGGGAAGCGTCAATGCCTACGTTTCCGGAGAAGTCGATCCGGGGCTTTTCGTCTTCACGGCCCAGTTGCTGCCCTCGACCACCGTCGAACAGGCCGAAGCAGCCCTGTTGCGTGAAATCGAAATCCTGCAAACGGAGAAGATCGACGAATACGAGCTGGAGAAGATCAAGAACAAATTCGAAGCGAATACCCTGTTCGGCGAGCTTAACGTGATGAACAAGGCGATGAACCTCGGCTTCTACGAGATGCTCGGCGATCTGCCCCTCATCAACCGGGAAGTGACGATCTACCGTTCGCAAACGGCCGAACAGATCGCCGACTTCAGCCGCCGCACGTTCCGTCCCGAAAATCGTTCCACCCTAATCTACCGAGCCAAACAATGAAACAACCGCCCCTGATCACTCCCCGCGAGGTCGATGTACCCCGCGCCCAGCGCCATACGCTCCCGAACGGAGCCTCCCTCTACGCCATTCCGTCCGACGATTTCGAAGTCCTGCGCTTCACGTTCGTCTTCCGCGCCGGATCGTCGATGCAGCACGCGCCTTTCGCAGCCTCCGCGACGGCCAATATGTTGAGCGAAGGCAGCCGCGACATGACGGCCCGGCAAATCGCCGAACGGCTCGATTTCCACGGTTCCTACTTCGAAGTCAATGTCGATCGGGACTACGTATATATCAGTTTCAGTTCGTTATCGAAATTTTTCGGCCCGACCCTCGAAGTCGCGGAACAAATCCTCCTGCAACCGCTTTTCCCGGAGGACGAATTGCGTGCCTATTGCGAAAAACGCAAGCAGACCCTCACGATCGAACGGCGCAAGGTCGATACCGTCGTGCGTGAAATCTTCGCCGAAGCTCTCTTCGGCGACAAACATCCCTACGGCATCTCCTATCCCGAGAAAGATTACGACACGCTCACGCGTGCAGACCTGGAATCACTCTACCGCCGACTCTATACGGCCGAAAACTGTCTGGTCGTATGCAGCGGCCGCATCGGGGAGGAGGAGTTGCAAGGCATCGGCGCCCTGGCCGAAAAACTCCCCCGTGCCGACCGCAGCGCCACAGCCGATTTTCCGGCTCCCCGCAGCGAAGCCTATCGTTTCGTCGAAAGGCCCGACGCCGTGCAATCCTCGCTGCGCGTAGGGCGTCTGCTCTTCACCCGCACACATCCCGATTTCGTCGGGATGCAGGTCGTCGCTACGGTACTGGGCGGCTATTTCGGCTCGCGGCTGATGCAAAACCTGCGCGGCGAGCACGGTTACACGTACGGCGTGGGTGCCGCCATGGTCAATTTCGAGCGGGAGGGTTACCTGGGAATCGCTGCCCAGGTCGGAGCCGAGGTGACGGCCCCGGCACTTCGGGAAATTTACAACGAAATCGAACGGCTGCGCCGGGAGCCGATGCCCGAAGAGGAACTTTCGCTGGTGAAGAACATCATGACGGGCGAGGTGATGCGCATCCTCGACGGACCGTTCGGCATCGCCGACGTGACGATCGAAAACCTCCTCTGCGGCACGAACAACGGTGTCATCGAAGAGAACATCCGCCGGATACAGGCAATCACCCCGGCCGAGGTACAACGGCTGGCCGTCAAATACCTCCGCCGCGAAGATCTTATCACGGCCGTCGTGGGAGCGGTCGATCCATTCACAAAATTATAATATGGATTCTCCCTCAAACGCATCCGCTCCGGCTTAAAAAGTCGGAGCGGATTATAATTTATTTATTATTTACTCATCCGTTTTAATCCGTTCTTTACCCTCGGTGCTATCCACCGATCGCAAAGGAACGTAGAACTTGGTTTGTGTCGGCGTATAAATGCCGAAAGTAATACCGGATACCAATAAATTCAGAAAACTCATATTCGTTTTCACGACATAATCCGGAGCTCCGCCGACATACTCCGCAGCTTCAACTTTTCCGTTTCCGACCGGGATCAATCCTGCAATCAAATGGTGATTCCATTCCCGATTTACCTGAACAAGCGGCTCATTACGCTCCACATTACCATAAAGGATTCGTGTGCTATAACACGAACTCAGTGTCAAAGCAAGGGCTCCAAATACCCCCCCCCATCAAAATTCTCTTCATAACATTTTGTTTTTTTAGGTTATTATACTGAAAATAGCATCATTTCTAATCATTCGGATAAATATGCTCCTCCACCCACCGTGTCAGTTCGACGAAATCGGCAACCGAAAGCTGCTCGGCACGCTGCGTGAAGAAGGGATGTTCCACCCCTCCGAAATCGCCGAAAGCCGCCCGCAGGGAGTTGCGCAACATCTTGCGGCGCTGGCCGAACGAGGCCTTGACCACGCGGACGAACAACCGTTCGTCGCAGTCGAGCCGGTCCACTCCGTTGCGGTGCAGACGCACGACGGCGCTCTTGACTTTGGGCGGCGGATTGAACACCGTTTCATTGACCGTAAACAGGTACTCTATGTCATACCATGCCTGCAACAACACGCTCAAGATGCCGTACTCCTTCGAGCCGGGAGGCTCCGCCAGACGCACGGCGACCTCTTTCTGGATCATCCCGACGCACTCCGGAATCAAGTCCCGGTTTTCGAGCACCTTGAAAAATATCTGGGACGAAATATTGTAAGGGAAATTGCCGATCACACGCAGTCCTTCGGGAAACAGCGTCCGCAAATCCATTTTCAGGAAATCGCCCTCCATAAGGCGGGGTGTAAATTCGGGATAATGCGCATGCAGATACGCCACGCTTTCGGAGTCTATTTCGGCGCCGTATGTCACGACATCCGTCCGTTTCAGCAAAAATCGGGTCAGAACACCCATGCCGCATCCCACCTCCAACACCGGACACGGTTTTTCGGACGTACCGCCGCCCAGCGAATCGCATATTTTGCGGGCAATATTGAGATCGACCAGAAAATGCTGGCCCAACGCTTTCTTCGCTCTTACTTCACTCATTCGTTTCGGTTGAATATCTTTCCCGGAGTCTCCATCCCGGACTCTTCCGGCACAGAGCCGATCTTCTCCGTCTCTGCCGACGGCGACCGCTTCGCGCCTACCGTCCGGCACCTCCCGGAGCGGACGCCCTCTTCGGCCGCTTATCGGAAGCGTCGTACCCTTTCTCCGAACACCGTCGGGTGCAGGACGCGCACCCGTTCGATTCCGCTCCGACCACAGAAACGGCCCGAAGCCGCATCCGTCGGCCGGCATATTTTCCTTCACCGGACCGGCTCTCGCCCAACGACACCCCTCTGCCCTGATTTACCGGCCGCAGAAAGCTTCGGACTGGCCTTTCGGACGACACAATCATCAGAGGTATTTCTTCACATCCTCGACATGCTTGCGAGGTTTCTTGTGAAATTCGTTGTAAAACATTGCGACGCCCGCGACGACGAAAAGCACCGGAATAATCAGGTTTGCATAATGACCGTCGTGCAAGCACCAAACGACATTGATCGTAAGCCACATGATCGTAGCCAGCATAAAAATCAACGCGACGGTCGCCGTCTTCTTGTTAAATTGTGCGTTCTTCTTTTTCATAGCTTCTCGATTTATGGTTAAACGATTCTCATTTGCTTTTTTTCCGCTCCCGCTCCCTGCGCCGATAATCCAGGATGAGGGCCGCCAGACTCCCGCCGAGCGCCAGCACCAAAAGTGCGCCTCCGGAGGTCGGATGTACGAACAGACATACGGCCATCACCACGATCATGATCGCTATGGATGCCATCAGTATTACCCTGAATCGCTGCAATCTATACCCCATATCTGCATAAGTTCGCGGGATTTCCCGCACTCTGTCTATAATAAGGAACTCTTCTGCCCGCCCCGTCAGTTGCCCTGTTCGCACATGAACTTGATACGTACCAGCCGGATCTCCTCCTCGGTATAGTCGCCGCCCAGCTCCTCGATCGCCTCGTCGAGCGAATCGCTCTGGGCATCCTCCTTGAAATAGAGGTAAATATCATTGGATTTATCCTCGTCGATCACCTGTTCGATGTAGTAGGAAATATCCAGTTTCGTTCCCGAATTGACAATCCCTTCGATCTCGGTCAGCAATTCGTCGAAATCGAGGTCTTTGGCCCGGGCGATATCCTCGAAATCCATCTTGCGGTCGATGGCCTGGATGATGAAAATCTTGTTGCCGGACTTGTTGCCCACCGACTTGACGATCATATCCTGCGGGCGGACGATCTCCTTCTCCTCCACATAGGTGCGGATCAGGCGGATGAACTCCTCGCCGAACTTGCGGGCCTTGCCCACACCCACGCCCGAGATGTTCTGCATCTCCTCGATGGTGATCGGGTACTGGATCGCCATATCTTCGAGCGACGGATCCTGGAAGATGACGAACGGAGGCAAATCATGCTGCCGCGCCACCTTCTTCCGCAAATCCTTGAGCATCGAGAACAGCTCCTCGTCGGCTGCCCCTCCTTTGCCCGTAGGAGCCACCGCATCGGTCTCTTTCTCCTCCTCGTCGTAGTCATGGTCGAGAGTTATATAGACCGGACGGGGTGCGGCGATGAACTCTTCTCCTTTGGCATTGATCGACAGCAATCCGTAATTTTCGATGTTCTTGTCGATAAGACCCATAATCAGCGCCTGGCGGATCACGGCTCCCCAATAACGGATGTCATGGTCCGCACCGGCCCCGAACCATTCGCTCTTGTTGTGTCCGTAACTCTTAATCAACGCGGTATTCTTACCGACCAGCACGCTGGCCAGGTAATCCGCCTTGAACTTGTCCCCCAGGTCGCGCAACGCCTCGAGCGCCATGCGAAGCGACGCCTGGGCGTCGATCTTGGGTTTGGGGTGGAGGCAGTTGTCGCAGCAGCCGCAGTTCTCCTCGGGATATTCCTCCCCGAAATAGTGCAGCAGCGTCTTGCGACGGCACATCGAACTTTCGGCGTACGACACGGTTTCGAGCAGCAGCAGCTTGCCGATCTCCTGCTCGGCCACCGGCTTGCCCTGCATGAACTTCTCCAGCTTCTGAATATCCTTATAACTATAAAAGGTAAGGCAGTGTCCGTCGCCGCCGTCGCGTCCCGCACGCCCCGTCTCCTGATAATATCCCTCCAGAGACTTGGGAATATCGTAATGGATCACATAGCGCACGTCGGGTTTGTCGATACCCATGCCGAAAGCGATCGTGGCCACGATCACGTCGGCCCGCTCCATCAGGAAGTCGTCCTGGTTGGCCGCACGTGTCTGGGCATCCATACCGGCGTGATAGGCCAAAGCCCGGATTCCGTTGGCTACGAGCAATTCCGTAAGCTCCTCGACCTTCTTGCGGCTCAGGCAGTAGATGATGCCGCTCTTGCCCTCGTGCTGCTTGATGTAACGGATAATCTCCCGGTCCACATCGTGCTTGGGCCGGATTTCGTAATACAAGTTGGGGCGGTTGAACGACGACTTGAATACCGAAGCGTCGCTCATACCCAGGTTTTTCTGGATGTCCATCTGCACCTTGGGCGTAGCCGTCGCCGTCAGGGCGATCAGGGGCGCCGTGCCGATTTCGTTGATGATCGGACGGATGCGGCGGTACTCCGGACGGAAATCGTGCCCCCACTCCGAAATACAGTGCGCCTCGTCGATGGCGTAGAACGAAACCTTGACCTTGCGCAGAAACGCCACGTTGTCCTCTTTGGTGAGCGACTCCGGAGCGAAGTAGAGCAGCTTGGTCCGCCCCTCCAACACATCGTTGCGCACCTGCGCGACAGCGCTCTTGTTCAGGGAAGAGTTCAGGAAGTGAGCGATTCCCGCATCGTTAGAATAGGTGCGCATGGCATCCACCTGATTTTTCATCAGGGCGATCAGCGGCGATATGACGATCGCCACGCCGTCCATCAGCAGGGCGGGCAACTGGTAACACAAGGACTTGCCGCCGCCGGTAGGCATCAGCACGAACGTATCTTTTCCACTCAACACATTGCGAATCACGGCTTCCTGATTCCCCTTGAATGAAGAGAAGCCGAAATATTCTTTCAGTTTCTCGCGCAGCAGGGAATCTTCATTTTGCTTCATAACTCTTCTCAAACACAAATTTCAATGTAAAGATAAAAATAATTCGGAAAAAAACATAACTTTGTAAAAAAATTTCATAAAAAATGCGTCTTTACACCAGCGAGCTCGTCAAGAAATACAAAGCCCGCACCGTGGTGAACCACGTTTCGATCGACGTGAACCAGGGTGAGATCGTGGGTCTTCTGGGCCCGAACGGAGCCGGCAAGACCACGACGTTCTATATGATCGTCGGCCTGATCAAACCCAACGAAGGCCAGATCTTTCTCGAAGACGACAACGGCCAGGTAGCCGAACTCACCAAAGAGCCCGTCTATCGCCGGGCCCAGATGGGTGTGGGGTATCTGGCGCAGGAGGCCTCGGTTTTCCGCCGTTTGAGCGTCGAGGACAACATCAAGGCCGTTCTGGAGATGACCGATCTGAAAAAGGACGAACAGGCCGCACGCTGCGAAGCGCTGATCGAAGAGTTCCGCCTTCAGAAAGTACGCAAGAGCCTCGGCATCCAGCTGTCGGGCGGCGAGCGGCGACGCACCGAAATCGCCCGCGCCGTAGCGATCAACCCGGCCTTCATCCTGCTCGACGAACCGTTCGCAGGCGTCGATCCGATCGCTGTCGAAGACATCCAGAGCATTGTCGCTACGCTGAAGAACAAAAATATCGGCGTCATCATCACCGACCACAACGTCGATGAAACGCTGGCCATCACCGACCGTACCTACCTGCTGTTCGAGGGTAAAATCCTCAAGGCGGGTTCGGCCGAGGAGCTGGCTGCCGACCCGATGGTGCGCAAGGTCTATCTGGGACAGCACTTCGAACTGCGGCGCAGTCCGACGCTCGACAAACTCCGCAAGGGACAACCCGCGAGCGCAGCCGAAGAGAATCCGTCCGAGGAGAAATAGACCGTACCCGCCTTCTGTCGGGCAATGCCCGGCGGATCGGCCTCGCGGAATCCGCCCGACTCCTGCCTACGACGGTACGAACCCGGACCGGAATCCGGAACCGTTTTCCGCCTGCGGCAAGCGCCCCTCCCGGCAAGCCCGGGAAGTCCGAAACGAAATCCGGAAAGGATTGCGGACTCGCAACCGATTCCGGGAGCGCATCCCGGAAAAAACAAACAGACAACCATTTTCGAACACCGGTTTGCATCGTACAGTTCGCGCGAATCATTCCGGATTCGGAAAATGGAAAGCAAAACAACGACTTTTTGACAAGTGCCGCAGCGGACGTAAACTCCGACCTGCCGCACCGAAAAATACAGTAATTATCCGTATATGGATCAATCCGTTCCCCCGGGGAGGGTTCGAGGCATTTGCATTCCCCCATGTTCCAAAAGTTACGCACAGCGCGCCCTGGCCGCCTCGCTGCTGGCCGAAGGTACTTCCCGGCTGCATAACATCGAATTTTGCGACGATACCCGTTCAGCCATCCGCTGCATCGAGGCGCTCGGTGCCCGGGTACGGCGCACCGGAGAGCGCACGCTCGAAATCGACGGCGGCCTCTCCCCCGCAGGCGACAAACTCTACGTCGGCCAGTCGGGGCTTTCCACCCGGCTCTTCACCCCGATCGCATCCCTCTGCGACACGCCGATCGGAGTGGTGGGCGAAGGACCGCTGCTGCACCGCTCGTTCCGGACGATGATCCGCACGCTCCGGGCACTGGGCGTCCGGGTTCACGACCGCAACGACCATCTTCCCCTCCATATCCAAGGCCCGATCCGGGGCGGCGAGGTTCAGGTAGAGGGGCTGGTTTCCTCCCAGTTCATCACAGGACTGCTGCTGGCCCTGCCGATCGCCGAAGAGGAGACGACGATTCACGTTCCCCACGTAATATCGACCCCCTATATCGACATCACGATCGACACGGCCGAGCGCTTCGGCATCGAAATCCTGCATAAAGACTATAAAGAATTCTACGTGGCCGGAGGACAACGCTACCGGCCTGCGGAGTTCGAAATCGAGAGCGACTGGAGCGCGGCCGCCTTCCTGCTGGTAGCGGGGGCCGTCGCGGGCGAAGTGACGATCCGCAACCTCTCGGTACTCTCCCGACAGGCCGACACAGCCGTTATGACTGCCCTCGTTCGGGCCGGCGCATCCGTCATCGACGAGGGCGATACGATCACCGTCGCACACCGTCCGCTGCAAGCCTTCTCATTCGACGCGACCCAATGTCCGGGGCTTTTCCCGGCCCTGGCCGCCCTGGCCGCTTCAGCCGAGGGGACGAGCGTCATCAAAGGAACCTCCCGGCTGGAGAACAAGGAGGGCAACCGCGCCGAGTCGATCCGCGAGGAGTACGCCAAACTCGGCATCGAGGTCGATCTCGACGAAGAGGATACGATGAAAATCCGGGGCGGACGAATCCGGGGCGGACACGTGCACAGCCACGACGACCATCGCATCGCCATGTCGCTCGCGGTAGCGGCTCTGAACGCCGACACCCCCGTCGTTATCGAAAATCCCGCATGCGTGGCCAAGAGCTTTCCCGACTTCTTCGAACGGCTCGAATCCCTGCGTACTGCGGAATAAACGGACCGACTATGCCGACACGCCGGGAAATCATCGCACGGATCGAAACGCCGCTCACCGCCCTCTACGGCGAGCGCGAAGCGCGACAAATCGCCCGGATCGTTGTGATGGAACTCGGCGGACTCTGCCTGACCGACCTGGTCGCCGAACCGGACAAGGAGCTCGGAATCGACGAACTCGACCGGATCATCGGCGAACTGGCCGCCGGCCGTCCCCTGCAATACGTACTGGGACATACCGAATTTTACGGGCTCGATTTCCAGGTGCGGGAAGGGGTGCTGATTCCCCGTCCCGAAACCGAAGAGTTGGTCCGCTGGATCGCCGAATCCCCCGCCCCGGACAATCCCGCCGTACTCGACGTCGGCACCGGCAGCGGCTGCATCGCCGTCACACTGGCCCGGCTGATCCCGGAGTCCCGTATTACAGCCGTCGATATTTCCGAAAAAGCCCTCTCCATCGCCCGCGAAAATGCCCGGAGACTCGATGCAAAAGTGGATTTCCGACAAGGCGACGCCCTCGGGGAGCTATTCCCCGGACAACGGGAACAGTTCGACCTGATCGTTTCCAATCCCCCCTATATCCCCCGCAGCGAAAAAGCCTCGATACGCGTGAATGTTACGGGTTACGAACCGGCGGAGGCGCTCTTCGTCGAGGACGGAGATCCGCTGATTTTCTACCGGGCCATCGCCCGCAATGCCCGGCGGCTGCTCCGTCCCGGCGGACGGCTCTATTTCGAGATCCACGAGAATTTCGCGGACGAAACGTTCCGGATGCTGACCCGGGAAGGGTTTCCGGATACCGCCGTGCGCCGCGACCTGAACGACAAAAACCGCATGACATGCAGCCTGCAAAGAAGATAAAACGCGACAAAACGCCCGAACAGGCTTACGCGGCCTTGATCCGGCTCTGTGCCCGGAGCGAAAAATCCTCGGGCGACGCCCTGCGGCTGATGCAGCGCTGGGGCGTGGAGCCTTCGGCCCGGCAGGGCGTGCTGCAAAAGCTCCTCGCCGACCGATTCATCGACGACAGCCGCTACGCCGAAGCCTTCGTGCGCGACAAAATCCGGCTGAGCGGCTGGGGCGCCCGCAAGATCCGCACCTCGCTCCGGCTCAAAGGCATCGCCGCAGCGATCATCGATGAAGCTCTTGCCCGACTGGATCCGGCGAACCAGTCCGAACGGCTGCGGACACAGCTCGAAAAAAAGCTCCGACTGACCCGATACAAAGATACTTACGATTTGAAAACCAAACTGATCCGCTACGGCCTTTCGCTCGGATACGACTACGACGCAGTACTCGATGCCGCCGGCGAATTGATCCAAACAAACGACGAACCATGCGACGACTTCTGATCTCCGCGCTGCTGCTGTGCAGCGCTCCCGTTTCGGCCCAGCACCTCGCCCCGGAAGATTACATCTTTCCCCTGCGAGACGTGGCCGGGCTTTACTCCGCCAACTTCGGCGAAATGCGTCCCAACCACTTCCATTCGGGCATAGACATCAAAACCGACGGCGTAACGGGAAAACCCGTACTCGCCACGGCCGACGGATATATCTCACGCATCGCCGTCACGCCGGGCGGCTATGGACGCGCCATCTACATCACCCATCCCAACGGCACGACTTCCGTATATGGGCACCTCTCGAAGTTCCGCGACGACATCGAAAAATACGTACACGAGGAGCGTTACCGCACCCGGCGAAACAGCATCAATCTCTATCCCCCGGCCGACCGGTTTCCGCTCAAGCAGGGCGAACAGTTCGCCTGGTCGGGAAATACAGGCTCGTCCGCAGGCCCGCACCTGCATTTCGAGATCCGCGACTCCCGCACGCAGCGGACCCTCAACACCATTTCCAGCGGCGTGATCCGCACCCGCGACGACATTCCGCCGCGCCTGGTGAAACTCTACTACGTCGAGGTGGACAGCGTGCGCGGTGTCCCGGTGCACGCCCGGCCCCGCCCCGTCGAGCTGGTCGAAAAAACACCCGGACGCTATGCGCTCAAACAGGAAGGAGCACTCTCCGTCGGCGGCCGAGGTTACTTCATCCTGGAGACGACCGACCGCAAAAACGACGTATCCAACACATTCGGACTCTGGCGCATACGTGAATTTGCAGACGAAGATCCGATCTTCGAACTTCGTATCGACGGCTTCGCCTTCGACCAGACCCGCTACTGCAACGCCGTCACCCACTACCCCATGCAGGTCGCCTCGCGCAACGAAGTGATCCGCCTCACCCGACTCGACGGCTGCATCGACGATTTCTACCCCGTCTTGAAAAACCAGGCCCTGCTGACTCCTTCGGAAGGCCAGAGCCAGCAGATCCGCATCGAAGCCGAAGACGACAGCGGCAACCGTTCGATACTCGAATTCCGGACGATCCGACAGCCTGCGCAGCGGGATTTTCGCGCCGTATGCGATTCGACGGCTCTCATCGTCGATAACCGCCGGCCCTTCTCGCATACAGCGGGAGAGGCATCGGTTCACATCCCCGCCGGCGTCTTCTACGAACCGCTCTTTTTCAGTCAGTCGAGCCGCCCGGCCCAATTCGCCGCCGCACCGTCGGTCGCCGTCCTCTCTCCCCTCTATTCGATCCTCGATTACGACACGCCTCTGCATACGGCGGCTACGGTTACGATCCGGGCATATGTTCCTCAGAACTTACAACCCCACACCACCCTGGGTTTCGTCCGCAAAGGGAAGGTTTCCTATGCCGGAGGAAAATATAAAAACGGCGCCGTCACCCTTTCGACCCGCACATTGGGCGACTTCTGCGTGGTGGCCGACACCGTTCCGCCACGCATCGAGCCCCGCTTCAAAGCCGGAGAGCCGATCAGAACGCGCAGCATCACCTTCCGCCTGCGAGACAACTTCTCCGGCATAGGCAGCTATACGGCCACACTCGACGGGGAGTGGATCCTGCTCGAACGCAATCCGATGCAGGGCACCATTACCCACACCTTCGACGACTCCCGCACCCCGAAAGGCCGGAGCTACACGCTCCAACTGACCGTCACGGACAACTGTGGCAACAAAACCGTCTGGAAACGGACGATAACCCGATAACAATACCGATATTTACATACTTCAGACACTGCCCGCAACATTCAGACGGCCGACCGGAAAATCGGCCAGAGCTTTTTTCAGACAACGCACTGCCGGATTACACGGCTCCGTTCATCTTCGGTCCCTGGCGAATCCTCTCACAAGCCCGGCACACCATGACAACGAAAGATCCGCTAAACAGTTATTGTTTAGCGGATCTTTCATCGTTTTTCTCAAGTGATTCCGGAGCGGTTCGAACGCTCGACCCACAGCTTAGAAGGCTGTTGCTCTATCCAACTGAGCTACGGAACCATCGTTTGCAGCACATAATCGCACAGCGCAGCAAAGGTAATACAAAATCCTCGCTTATGCAAGCAACACGACAAGTTTTACCTCTTATCCAGCAAGGTATCAAATAGTTAATACAACGATTTAATCGACGACCGCACCCCGTCTGCAAAAATTGCCAAACGCAGATTCCCGACGATATGGACTCGCTCGAATCAGATTCTACCATAACTGACAGGATGAAAGCGGCGTCTGGGGGAATTATACTACGAAGAATTAACCTTCACCGAAGACGATCAGTGCGATCCGAAGAGTGCTCCAAACTCGGGATTTATCAACGGCAAATCGGCGGTTACGCCAAGCCGTACCGCCCTGATCGCAACCGCCTTCACTGCACCTGTCCGCTTCTGCAAAGCAGCCGAATACGACCGGACACCCCATCTTTTACCAATTTGATCCATTTTGTTTCCCGGCAGATTTGGCAATTCCGTTTTTTGTTGCTACCTTTGCTCCCCTGAAAGCCCCGGAAGTGGGTAGCGTTTATTATTTTACTTAAAAATTTTTATAGCAAATGGCTGTTAAAATTCGTCTGGCACGCCACGGTAAGAAAGGTTTCGCTTTCTACCACATCGTTGCCGCAGATAGCAGAGCGCCACGTGATGGTAAATTCATCGAGAAATTGGGTACCTACAATCCCAATACGAATCCTGCTACGATCGATCTGAACTTCGAGAAAGCTCTGGATTGGTTACTCAAAGGCGCACAACCCACCGACACCTGTCGGGCGATCCTCTCCTACAAAGGCGTAATGTACAAGAAGCACCTGCTGGGCGGTGTCGCTAAAGGTGCATTCTCCGAGTCGGACGCCGAGGCCAAATTCAACAAATGGCTGAGCGAGAAGCAGACCAAGATCGAGAACAAGACCAACAAACTGGCGTCGGACGCCAAATCGGCCGAGAAGAGCCGTCTGGCCGCCGAGACCAAAATCAAGGAAGAGCGCGCAGCCGCTCTCGCCGAGAAGAAAGCCGCTGCCGAAGCTGCCGCACGTGAGGCCGCCGAAGCTGCCGCTGCCGAATCGGCTGAAGCAGCAGCTCCCGCAGAGGGAGAAGCTCCTGCCGAGGCATAGTTACAACCGTTATGTTGTTGTCGGTTGCGCGCGTGAGTAAACTCTTCGGAGTTGAAGGTGGGGTTTTACTGAATCTCTACACGACGTTTCCCGATGACTTCTCAACAGAGGAACCGCTGTTCGTGAAGATCGATTCACTGGCGGTTCCTCTTTTTTGCGACCGCTTCGAACGGAGGGGCAAGACCAACGCATTGGCGACATTCGCGGATATCGACTCCGCTCGTCGGGCGGAAGAGTTTATCGGGCGGGAGTTGTACCTCGAGCACGAGGACGACGAAAACGATGAATTCTACCTGGAAGATTTGATCGGATTCCGGGTACGGATCGGTACGTTGAAAGGCGAAATCACGGATTATTACGACAGCGAGGCCAATCCCCTCTTCGAGGTGGAGATCGGCGGCAAACGGATCCTGGTTCCGGCGGTCGAGGAGTTCATCGCAGGCATCGATTTCGAGGGCCGTACGGTGAAGATGGTACTGCCCGAGGGACTGATCGAACTGTAACGAGAATCGGTGGAAAACCGGTGCTTCCGTGACCGGATATTTCCGGCAAAACGCGCCTTTCGGTGCGGTCGAAAAGTAAAATTTGCGCAAAAAGTATGGCACGTGTGGTTATCGGACTCTCCGGCGGCGTCGATTCGTCGGTAGCGGCCTACCTGCTCCAACAGGCCGGGCATGAGGTTATCGGACTCTTCATGATCAACTGGCACGACACTACGGGTACGCTCGAAGGCGACTGCCCCTGGCACGACGACCGGCTCTTCGCCGAACTTGTCGCGCGGCGGCTCGACATTCCGTTCCATACGGTCGATCTCTCGGACCAGTACCGTCGCCGGGTGGTGGACTATATGTTCTCCGAATACGCGAAAGGGCGTACACCCAACCCTGACGTGCTCTGCAACCGCGAAATTAAGTTCGACGTTTTTCTGAAGGAAGCCCTCAAGCTGGGTGCCGATTTCGTGGCTACGGGACACTACTGTCGCAAGGCCGAAGAGACGGCACCCGACGGTCGGACGATCTACAAATTGCTCGCGGGAAGTGATCCTAACAAGGATCAGAGTTATTTTCTCTGCCAACTTTCGCAGGAACAGCTTTCCCGGGCGCTGTTTCCGGTCGGCCACCTGCTCAAACCCGAGGTGCGACGCATCGCCGAGCAAATGAAGCTCGCCACGGCCAAACGCAAGGATTCGCAGGGCATCTGTTTCGTCGGCAAGGTCGATCTGCCGGTCTTTCTTCAACAGAAGCTCGAAGCGAAAACCGGCAATGTCCATGAAATCAAGTCCGACTGGTCCAAATACGGCCAAGCCGTCTCACTCGTCGGCAAAACGGAGGAGGCAGGTATGGGCACGGCGGAGCGAACAGTCGCGGATAAAAGCGCCATTCCTTCCGGTATGAATCCCGCGAATACGGATTCGACGGAATGTCCGAACCCGGCGACAGCTCCGACGGCAACCGCTGCGAAGCGTTCCTCCATGCCGACGGATGCGGAGCTGGCCGCACTTGCTGCTCCTTACCGTTATACCGTGCGCGACGGTAAAAAAATCGGACAGCACAACGGAGCTCACTTTTATACCATCGGCCAACGCAAAGGGTTGGGGATCGGCGGCCGCAAGGAGTCGCTTTTCGTACTGGCAACCGACGTGGAGCAGAACGTGATCTACGTCGGCGAGGGGGACGACCATCCGGGACTTTACCGCCGGGCCTTGCGGATCGCTCCCGGCGAGCTGCACTGGATCGACCCGCTCCGGGAATTGAAAACGGGCGAAAGCCGTCGTTTCGATGTCCGTATCCGTTATCGCCAGCCGCTGCAAGGAGCGGAACTCTTCATCCGTTCGGACGCGGCCTACCTGCTTTTCGACGAACCTCAGCGCGGAATCACGCCGGGACAGTTCGCAGCCTGGTACGATGGCGATGAGCTGGTCGGATCGGGCGTCATCGCCGAATAACCGGACTTCCCCCGATAGCGTCCAAGCGACCGCCGCAGAAGAAGAAGCTCATAAACACGGGCCATTTTACCGAAACCCCGGCAAAACAGGCGACAAACAGTCTTCACAACCCTCCGCTCCACGCTCAAATACAGGCAGCCATCACGTACCGTACCGGCCGATTTCCGACAAGCATTTCCCTCCCAAGCCCCTTTCCACAAGGAGGCAAAAGAAAGGGACAGCCCAGAACACGCCCCCGGCGAACGATGACAAACAGCCTCGGGAAACAAGTCTGAAACCCGAACCCAATATAATCGCCATACTTGTTGCGGCAATCGGAATTATCCCCCCGCTTCCTCGATCGTCCGCGAAAAGGGAACGGGAAGACGGTTCACCGAGCATCGAGCGCCTTCGGGATCGCGGTTTTCTGGTGCTGACCGATCCCTCGCAGCTCGATACCTTGAGCCGGGGACCTGTGATGGGATTCTTTACCGACGGTCACCTGCCGAAAATGTCGGAGGGGCGGGGCGATTATCTGGAGCGGGCGACCCGCAAGGCGCTGGAGATTCTGTCGCGAGAAGCCGGCGAGCGCGACCGGGGCTTTATTCTGATGGTCGAAGGATCCCAGATCGATCTGCGGGCACACGATAACGATGCCGAAGGCGTCCTGGCGGAGATGCGTGATTTCGACCGGGCGGTTGCCGCTGCGATGGATTTCGCCGACCGGCATCCCGGGACGCTCGTGGTCGTTACGGCCGATCACGAAACGGGCGGTCTTTCGATTCCTTCGGCCGATGTCGATTTCGAGCACGAGGAGGCCGGGATCGAGTACCGTTTCAGCACCGGCGGACATACGGCGGCGATGGTGCCCGTCTATCTGTACGGGACAGGCGCCGAACGGATTAACGGCGTACTGGACAACACGGAACTGGCCCATATGTTGAAGCGACAGGTATTGCCGGATAACAGACGAAGTGTGTCGGCAATGAAAATTAAATCATCAAAGATTATTCATTTAATTCATAAAACAGTTCGCTCCTATTTCTGTCAAGCCTGTAGGTAATTGGTTTTGTCCTTTGTCGGGTAAAGAACGTGAATGATAATCTAAATTTGTTTCTGATTATATATTACCTCCACTATTCCATTGTATTTCTTAGTTTCAACCAAAGTCAAGTCAATCTTTCGGGTAAAACCACCAAATAAACTGATGCCTCCACCCAAAATAACCGGAATGACAACCAGATGATAAGTATCTATCAGATTATTTGATATGAGTTGCTGCGCCACCTCTGCACCTCCGCAAATCCAAATGTTTTTACCTGATTTCTGCTTCAACTCTTCAACAAATCGGCACACATCTATATTCTTGAAACAGATATTTTTTGTGTTGTCAGTTTCTTTGTGATGGGTCAAGACGTAGGTCGTTGCTCCCTCATAGGGCCATCGGTCGGGTGAAAGTTCGGTCACAATTTGGTTGTAGGTCTTTCTTCCCATAATGACCATATCCACGCCACTGAAGAATGGTGTAAAGGTATCTTCCATCTCTACGTTTTCATCATGTCCGCCTATCCAATCAACGGCACCTTTGCCATCAGCGATATAGCCATCCAAACTGACGGCAATATAAAGTATTACTTTTCTCATAGTCTGTATCATTATTGTTAAAGAGGTAATACCATTTCAAACTGTTTGCTTGCCAAGGGAATGTTCTTGCTTTTGAGAAAAACAGGCATGGTTGGATTGTCGGAACTGATGTTCAAGACTTTGATGAAGTCTGTTTTCAGACGCGCTATGACTTCTTGCAATAATCGGGAGGCTATTCCTTTCCTGCGATATTCGCTTAGAACGACTATTTGAGTCAAATCACCTGTATGAATGTCAAACACACAGTAGCCAACCATCTTCCCGTCCAAGAAAGCCCCAAGGCACGTCAGCTCGGATATCCCTCTTTCAATGGATTCAAAGCTGTTTTGCCACGAAGGACTAAAGTCGCAATAGCGTTGTGCCTGTCTGATGGAATTGGTATCAACCTGCTCTATGATACAGTCTATGTTTACTTTTCGATTGTCAATGTGCTCAATCGTTTGTCTGAAACAGTCAAATTTTCGTGTTACCTCAAAATTCATTCGGCGATAAACGCCAATCGCTTTTTGGTTGTTTTGCAGGACTTCCAACAGGTATTGGCTGATACCCGATTCCTTGAGAAAAGGGAGGGAATGAGTAAAGATTTTCCCGGCTATACTCTGTCCTCTATATTGCTTTATCGTTCCAGTCCCTGTATCATAGGCAGTAAGAACACCATTGAATGTTCCTGTTCCGTTTAAGGTGAATGCTACAATTTCGTCATTATCAAAGGCGGCAAATGATAATTGTGGATTATATCCGCGCCGTTTGAGCATGGAACGCACCTCTTCTTTCTCAAAATGTATTTCATAATCGGCAAATGCTTTTTTAAAGCCGTGAAAGATGGTTTCAAAATCGGTATGTTCTAAATTCCTTATTTCCATTTTGGTCTGATTTTAAAGTTTAATCTGATATATTCTTGTGGTTTCCCCCCAAGGATGATGGCAGTTTCCTATATATCGAAAACCGAACTTTTCATAATACTCGCCATAGTCGTTATACACCGGCACTAATGCCTGTGCTGCCGCCTGCCACCCCTTGCCCATGTTCCATTTCACACCGGGAGTCAGATTCAGCAAAATCTCATATATTTTCCCATTGTGAAACAAATCCCGGTAGTTGAAATCCGCCCCTACAAATATATCTACCTGACCAGCGGGTATGGACGGCTGTGCAATTATGGATGAATACCCATAAAAGACCAGCATGAATAGCAAAATGAACAGTTTCTTGCTTATTCTCTCGTAAGCTTTCATTTTTTCATATACGCTCGTAATTGTTTTATTGTTAATTGATGTCATAGTTCATATCCCGGTCATCTTTCATCTGATACCTTTTACCACATTTTCTACGAAACGCAAGTTTCTCTTCATCCTTTTAACCCAATGTGAGCCATCCTGATTTTACTCTAAGATGGCTCACATTGAAACGACACTCGCACAAAGTGCCTTTCAGTCTTTCACCAGAAAAGAGGTGAAAGGTTTATTTTTCCCAATCATTTATTCACACTTTCATTAGTCCAAATATAATCCTTCATGATAAAACTTTGTTTTAGCTTCCACCTTAGGTCAGTTTACAAGGAACTACACGCAGACCGTGAAACGGGCTGCTGACAACAAACGGCGGTATGCTCCCGGAGAGGGCAGCATACCGCCTGTTTTGTTGTCTAGGGTTTCCAAAGGGGTGCCCCCTTTGGCACACGACTTTGCTTGCAAAGTGTAGTGTGTTATACCTGCTGGCGTGGCTGACAGAGGAAACGGGGTGCGGTGCTTCTTGCACCCCGTTTGCTCCGGCAGGAAAACAGGCTGAATTTTTGCGAATGGGAATGAGCAAAAAATCGGCCTGTTTTCAGAGAACGGCGGCAGGTATATGAAAGCCCCCGTCCCTCGTCCTTCGCTCCGACTTGTGGACAAAGTGTCCCGAAGTGTGGCCACACTCCCGGAAAAGTAGCAGGACAGCAGGCAACCGTCAAGGCTGAAATGAACGGGTTTGCACCCGGCCTTGACCGCCGCCCGCCGTTCCGCTGAATGGGTGAACAAGGCGGCCAATCCTCAAAGTGCTTGACCGCTCTCTTTTTGATTTTGGAGCATTTCTTTTCCCAAAATTGAAATGGGCGGGGAAACCATTTTAGGGCTTTCCCGCCTTGATTACCCTTTAGCAAAGACGGGCGGGGCTGTCAACGGCGGCGCATTTATGCGCCGTTCATCTTGACCGTTGACTGGCTCGGCTGGCTTTGCTATCTCCTCGATAAATTCCAATTAGCTTGAATATTTTTCTTCAAGCTCTTTCAAATAATCAAAACACAGGTCGCCGTCGCAACGATAGAAAAATGGGTCTTTGCGAATTGTGTCGGAACTATTTATAATGAAGCTCTCAATTTCCTTTCCATTTTCATCAAAGAAGCTTATACGAAAACGAAAACCCGTATATCCTATGGAAAGTGTATCTTTCTTCATTCTGGTGCTTTGTATATTTTCTACAACATAGCGTATTTCTTCTGCATCACTAAAATCAAAACGTTCGCCTGTATTGCCATCAAAAATAGATATGGATCTTATATCGGACGGGTTAATTTTGCTTAAAAAAGTAGTTGGCGTAAAATACCATATGACTAAAGCAGCTATTAAAACAAATACTATCGCAATTATTAAGCGGATTTTTTTCATAGTAATCACCCTTTGTAAAATTCCGATTTGTCGTTCTCTTACTTTCTCCCCCGCTGCGGCTTTGGATTTTTCAGCAAGTCGGACTTCTCCGCAATCTTTTTCAGCCACTTCTTTTCTTCATCGGAGAGCTTCTTGTAATTCAGCTTGAGCCGCTTACAGATAAATGCCATAGCCGCCTGTTCCGGGTCGCTGTCCGGGTTTGCGGCTTCGTCTGCGGTCTGTAAAAAATCTTTCAGCGTGTTGTCCTCCGGGACGCTGAAAAAATCGTCCTTATGGGCTTCCCGCAGGTCAAGGGCTATCCTGTTTATATCCTGCTGTATCACATAGCGGCAAAAGCTGTCCTCGTCAATGTGGGCGGTGACTAACTGCCTTAACTGCGGGTCGGTCAAGCCGGGATTGTGCTGTTTCATAATCGTTGCGCTCACAGCGTCTACAATAGCGTTTGCGCCCTGTACCTGCTTTGTGGCTATGCCGTTCACATAGATTTCAAAGTCGGCCATGAGCCGGGGAAAATCCGGGTGTGCTGCCAGTTCACACAAGAGGGAATTGTCTATCAGCCCGCTTTTCAATAGTTCAATCATATCATCACTCAAACGTAGGTCTGCAAGATCGGCGTTTGGGTGATTTTTTGTGTGAGAACGGCACAGCAGATAATCAACGGACACTTCATAAAACTTTGCCAACTGGATAAGGGCATAGTGGCTGATGTCCTTGAAATTGTCCCCCTCATAACTGCCCAAAGCAGATTTGGAGAGGTGGGTCTGTTCTGCAAGCTGTTCCAGCGTCAGCCCACGCTCCACACGCAGGTCTTTTAGGCGTTCTGGTATGGATAGCTCCATGCACTCCCTCCTCTTAAAAAGTTAGGTATTATTTAAGCATTTTTTCACTATACGCCGATATATGCCGTCACCCTGCTTCGGCTTGGTAATTGGTATCAGCAGTCCGGTGTCTACTAATATTTTTTCAATACGCAATGCAATCCAACCATCTCCAAATCCAAATGGATAATGGCCCAATACATCACCTACAAGTTCTGCTTCCATAAATTTTTCTGGTAGATATTTTAGCCTCTGCATAATAAGCGAGTCATAAAAGGTTTCGGGCACACTGGCAATCCGCCCACTGATTACAGTTCGCAACGGGGCATTTTCTACTTGTAAATGCTTCCAAATGTTTGCGAACATACGCTTCTCAGCGAATGTTAAAAGACGAGTATGCGTCGTAGCTAAGCGCTCAATATCATTAGGCCGTACTTCACCCCAACCAACATATTGAATAGCTGTGCCATTTTCCTGTAAATCAATCTGCGGTAAAGTGACAATATTTATCTCAGCTTTATCTAACTCCGGTTGGAAAAGAAGCCCTATCAAATATGCCAGTCCGCATGCCTCATCAGGATTATGGCTACTCCATATCCGCACGGGCTTCCCTGCACGAATTTCAGCCACTAATAAGTCAAGATTTTTTCGAGTTTGGAATAGTAAATCTTGCAACTCTCGCTTTTGTTCTTCTTCTGGAATAGAGAATAACAACTGCTGAAAAGCTTGCTTGCGTCCTATTTCTATAAAGTCTTTCGTATTACCAGCCTGTATATCTCCTACGCTTAATGAAAGAGGAAGGCAACAAATATCCTCAGATTTAGCAAATGCCGCATACCGCATACAGCCATAAAAGCTTTGGCTAAATACAACTTCTAACATACTTACTCCATTTCTACATCGTTGCACAACAATTTGCTTGGTTGTTTTTTCTATTTTACCACAATTCCGAGAGCGTGGAAATAGGGAGATTTCCGGGCGTATTTCCTACCTTTCGGATATACGGGACGGACGGTCATTTAGGTGTAGACTTAGGGTAGTTCATCGGTGGACAGCACCTTGAAAACCGAATGACCGTCCGAAAAGGAATACCCCGGCCGGGGAAGCGCCGCAAGGAGCCGGACTTCTGGACACTTTGTCCAGAGGTCGCTTCGGGACAACTTGTCCCGAAGCTGTGGGGAGCGTGCCAACGCCGGAACACGCCGCAGGAATGGGGCAGGAAGCCTTTTCGGGGAGAACGGCAAAATCGGAAAACGGAGGGACGCATGATAGAAAATCCATATAAACGCCTGCCGCCATTGGAGCGCAGGCCGGACGGCACGCCCTACCGCATGACCCCGGCGCAGAGGAAGCGGGCGAACAGCCTGATACGCCGGGCGTGCTGTAACTGTGAGGACGGTAACTGCATTGTCCTTGACGATGGGGACGCCTGCACCTGCCCGCAGACGATTTCTTTCTCGGTCTGCTGTAAATGGTTTCGGTGGGCGGTGCTTCCGCTGGACAAGGCATTGGAAGCGGAGATCTACTGCGGGGACAGGGTGAAGCGGTGCGCCGTCTGCGGTGCGGCTTTCGTCCCACGCTCCAACCGGGCGAAATACTGTGAAGCCTGCGCCAGACGGGTACACAGGCAACAGAAGAACGCCAGCGACAGGAAGCGCCGCTGGAATACGGACAAATAGGGGCTGAAAAAGCCCCGTAAATCAAGGGCTTTTGGGGGCTGTTCCGGGCGGGGTGGTATGTTTATATGCCCCGCCCCCAAAACAGCCCCCGAACTGTCCGCAGGAAGGAGGATTGAGAGCCATGCCGCAGCACGCAATTTTGCGGTTTGAGAAGCACAAGGGCAACCCGGCAAGGCCGCTGGAAGCCCATCACGAAAGACAGAAAGAACAATACGCCAGCAACCCCGACATTGACACAAGCCGGAGTAAATACAACTTCCATATCGTCAAGCCGGAGGGACGCTATTACCACTTCATTCAGAGCCGGATTGAGCAGGCCGGGTGCCGAACCCGCAAGGACAGCACACGGTTTGTCGATACGCTGATAACCGCCAGCCCGGAGTTTTTCAAGGGGAAATCCCCAAAGGAGATACAGGCGTTTTTCCAGAGGGCGGCGGACTTCCTCATTAACCGGGTAGGCCAGGAAAATATCGTGTCGGCGGTGGTACACATGGACGAGAAAACGCCGCACCTGCATTTGACCTTTGTGCCGCTGACAAAGGACAACCGCCTGTGCGCGAAAGAGATTATCGGCAACCGGGCGAACCTGACGAAGTGGCAGGACGATTTTCACGCCTATATGGTGGAGAAATACCCGGACTTGGAGCGTGGGGAAAGCGCCAGCAAGACAGGGCGGAAGCATATCCCCACCCGGCTGTTCAAACAGGCGGTTTCCCTCTCCCGACAGGCGAAAGCCATTGAAGCCGCCCTTGACGGCATTAACCCGCTGAACGCCGGGAAGAAGAAAGAGGAAGCCCTCGCCATGCTCAAGAAGTGGTTCCCCCGGATGGAGGACTTCTCCGGGCAACTGAAAAAATACAAAGTCACGATTAAAGACCTGTTAGGGGAAAATGAAAAGCTGGAAGCAAGGGCAAAGGCCAGCGAAAAAGGCAAGATGAAAGATACGATGGAACGGGCAAAGCTGAAAAGCGAACTGGACAATTTAC
>ENA-OUOW01000652-OUOW01000652.1-human-gut-metagenome-genome-assembly--contig:-NODE-652-length-28939-cov-5.274754_pt1 | contig 28939 bp, 26 predicted proteins | sample MGYA00237938_ERZ548769 | MGnify/ENA primary metagenome ERZ548769 (study PRJEB26490, sample SAMN05356870) | human gut metagenome | biome: terrestrial biome; feature: human-associated habitat; material... | reverse complement strand
CACCGAACCCGATATTTTATGCTTTGCACGGGAAGAAATACTTTAGAATGCGAGGCATCGTTTTTTGAGAACGGGTTTTGCAGCATTGCCAAACCCGTTTTTCGGCGGCTACCGCTTGTGACAAGATTGTCTGCAGCGCTTTCGTGCAGTCCGCTGTGATGGGGTTTGGCAATATGGCCGAACCCGATTCTGCGCCCTCACCTTCTGGCAACGTTGCCGAGAAGTTTCCGCCCGCAGGCGGCATGGGTGACTGGGGATTTCCCCAGCAAGCGCATTTGTCATACAAACGCTATGCTTGCGCCAGCGAAAGCAAACCCGGTATGGGAGTTTTTCATTTTATACCGACAGATAACTCATCAGAAATTGTAATAAGCCTGGATGGGATCAAGGCAGACAATCAATTACTGAGCTTCTAACTTGCTCACATCCAAAATCCTGTAGCGGCTGCGGCCAACGTGCTCCAAGATACCTCCATCGCAGAAAGAACGAAGCGTCCGCAGCAGATGCCGTTGACTGGTTTCCAGCACATCAGCGCAAAGTCTGGTGTTGTAGCCGAAGTAACCATCTTTTGCTCCCGCAGAATAAACTGAGCTAATCTGGTTGGCAGTTGTTCATAGTGAATGAAATTTTTTCTGATATGCTCTGCTAGATACAAGCAGGCGTAGTTGAGAAACTTTGTATCTTGGTGAAGCGCCGCCCCGTATAGATCCACGGAAAGACTCAGACACAGGCAGGGGGTCAGCGCTTCAATGGTGTTAATGGCGGGCTTATTCCAAAGAGCGGAAGTAAGTCCTAAAATGTTAGGACTCTGATACTGCAGCTCGCAGTGCAGTTTTCCGCTTTTAGAAACGCTGGAGGCTATGAGTGCCCCATCCGCCAACAGCTGGATCTCCGGATAGTCTCACCGCTGTGGCACAAGGTTTCTCCTGCCTCACAACGCAGCAGGACAGAGCATTCCTCCAGATCAAGCGAGAAATACTCTTGAAAATGGTGTTTTTCTATCAGTGCGCGTTTCAGCGCAGGATCGTTCAACTGGATCATAGCAAACATTCCTTTAGAAGGTGCAAAAGTAATCGTTTTCTTCTTGTGCAGCCATATTTCTTAGTAATAGTAAAGATAACATAGATTCATAAAAAAGTAAAGGGATGACAAAGCATCATCTTTGGAGAAACAAAAAGGGGGACGTTTGTCCTTGAGGAAAAAACAAATTTTGGGAAGTCCTTTTGTTTACACGGCCACAACAAAAATTCCGGGGAAACCGCAAAAAAGTTCGGCGAAAAGAACGTGACATATGTCATTTATTTTTAGCCGTCAAAGAACTATGATAGCAAAAATTAATTTTAACTTTAGTGTTGCAAAGCGGTAAAGTGTCAAAGCGTTTGAAATCTCAAGTGCGAGGCTGAAATGCATTGATTCCGTTTAGAAGTGGAATGCACAGAGGAAAGGTGGGTATCAACAATGTCAACACAGGTAGAATTCAAGGATTACAGCATGGGTTTTAAGGACGATGACGGAAAGGTCTACAACCTGATCGACCATCTGAATATGCAGTTGGACGAAGGAAAGGCTTTGGGAATCGTAGGCGAATCCGGCTGCGGCAAAAGCATGACCAGCCTTTCTCTGATGCGGCTTCTGCCGGCTGCGGCCTCTGTACAGGGAGGAGAGATCCTGCTCAATGGAGAGGATCTGCTGAAAAAGTCTGAGCCGGAGATGGAAAAGATCCGGGGAAAGCAGATCGCAATGATCTTTCAGGAGCCAATGACAGCGCTGAATCCAGTCATGACAATCGGCAAGCAGATTGGCGAATGTCTGAAGCTGCACCATCCGGAAATGAAGGAAGATGAGATTCGGAAACAGGTCTGTGAGGCGCTGAATGATGTGGGCATTGCCAATCCAGAGACCCGGATCGATCAATATCCGCATGAATTTTCCGGCGGTATGCGCCAGCGGGTAATGATCGCCATGGCCATTATCAACCATCCCGCCATACTGATCGCCGACGAACCGACCACTGCATTGGATGTAACGATCCAAGCGCAGATCCTGGATATCATGCGCCGCCTGAAGGGATCCTCCGGCAGTCTGATGCTGATTACGCACAATCTGGGGATCGTGGCAGAGATCTGCGAGGAGGTGGTAGTGATGTATGCGGGCCGTGCCATTGAGCGTGGCACACTGAAAGCGATTTTCGACAACCCGCTGCATCCCTACACCCAGGGACTGATGGCCTCCGTACCTACTATGCGCAGTGAAAAGAAGCCGCTCTACACCATACCCGGCACTGTGCCTACTGTGTATGATTTTAAGGAGGGGTGTCGGTTTGCGGATCGCTGCCAACACTGCACGGAGGAGTGCCGCACCAAAATTCCACCGGTAAAGCGGGTGGGAGAAGACCATATCGTTCAATGCTGGATGAACTTTGAAGGGGAGGAACCGTACCATGAGTGAAAAAAAGGAAACCCCCATTTTGAAAGCGGAACATCTGACTAAGATGTTCCCTGTGAAAAAGCGAAAGCTGATTGAAAAACAGAAATACGTACACGCCGCAGAGGATGTCAGTTTCGAAGTCTATCCCGGCGAGGTGCTGGGAATCGTGGGAGAATCCGGTTCCGGTAAGTCCACGTTGGCCCGAACGATCCTTGCGCTGACGCCCTCCACCTCCGGGCAGGTGTTTTATCAGGGAGAGGACATTACGGACTTCAAAGTATCTGCCGGCGAAAAGCGTCGCCTGCGCAGCGAAATACAGATGATCTTTCAGGATCCCTACGCCAGCCTGAACCCAAAAATCAAGATCGGCAATGCGATCGCCGAGCCAATGCTGCTTCACGGTCAGGCATCCAGTTATGCGGAGGCAAAGGAAAAGATCCAGCACCTGCTGGAAGTCGTGGGGCTGCAGCCTGCGGTGTTCGACCGATATCCCCATGAGTTCTCAGGCGGTCAGCGGCAGCGTATCGGCATCGTCCGGGCCTTGGCGGTGAATCCAAAGCTGATTTTTTGCGATGAGTCCGTTTCCGCACTGGATGTTTCCGTACAGGCGCAGATTTTGAACCTGTTTCAAAGTCTGAAGGAGCAGTTTCATCTGACTTATGTGTTCATTGGCCACGATTTGGCTGTGGTTCGCTATATCAGCGACCGGGTCATGGTGATGTACTTGGGCAAGGTCATGGAGATCGCCCCGTACAGTGAACTGACGGGGGACAATATCCACCCATATACCCGGGCTCTGCTTTCCGCTGTACCGGAGCCCAGCATCACGCTCCACAAGGAGCGGATCCTGCTGGAGGGAGATATTCCCAGTGCGGTAGATCCTCCGGCAGGCTGCCGATTCTGCCAACGCTGCTTCATGGCAAAGCCCATTTGTTTCGAGCAGGAGCCGGACATGAAAACGGTGGGGCCTGATCACTGCGTGCGCTGTCACTTTGCAAAGGAGGGTTGATCGATGGTTCGTTATCTTCTGAAACGTCTCGGGCGGGGTATTCTGACGATCCTGCTCTCCGTGACGCTGGTATTCTTTATTGTCCGCGCTATGCCCTCCAATCCCGTAGATCTGATGGTCAGTCCCCAGATGTCCGAGGAGGCGCAGCAGGCGCTGATCGAGGAGTTCGGTCTGGACCAGTCGAAGCTGACCCAGTACGGCCTCTATATGAAGGAATTGCTTCATGGCAACCTGGGAAGCAGCTTTGCCAAGCGAATTCCGGTTTCCCAGTATATTGCGGAAAAGCTGCCTTGGACGCTGCTGCTTTTGGCGGCAGTCATGCTGATCGTCATTCTGATTGGCATCAGCGTGGGCTTGTACGCAGCAGCCCACAAAGGAAAACTTTCGGACCGGGTCATCAGCGTGCTGGTGACGATGGGAATATCTGTATTCATTCCATTTATGGCGTTCCTACTGTTGTACATTTTTTCCTTTAAGCTGAAGCTGCTGCCTACCGGCGGCGCGTATACGCCGCCCAAGGGCACCGGCTGGTCTTATTACGGCGACGTTGCCAAGCATCTGATCCTTCCCGCCATCGCCCTGTCCATCACCAACCTTGCCAATGCGGTGCTGTATACCCGCAACAGCATGATCGATGTGCTGCATGAGGACTATATTCGCACCGCTTACGCCAAGGGAAATAACAAGGGGCGTGTACTTCGTGTCCATGCGCTGAAAAACGCACTGATCCCCACTGTGACGGTCATCGGTATGCAGATCGGATTCATGGTAGGCGGCGCCACGGTGACGGAAACGGTATTCTCTTGGCCGGGCATCGGCCGGATGGTCTATGACGCTGTGAATGCGCTGGATTACCCAGTGCTTCAAGGTGCGTTTCTTGTGATGGCGGTAGCCGTGGTAATCATGAGCTTTCTCACTGACCTTGTGGTCGCTTGGCTGGATCCCCGAATCAAGCTAGGAGGTTGATTATGAAAGAACGAAAAGGCTTCCTCTATTATTTTGTACGTAATCGCAACGGTATGATCGGCATGATCGGCGTCTTGCTGATCCTGCTGATCGGTCTGGTGGGGCCGATGCTGATCGCCAAACCAGATGGCTACACGCAGGATATCCTTCAGGCTCCCAGCGCTCTGCACTGGCTGGGGACCGACAACATTGGTCTGGATATTTTTGCAGAACTGGTCTGGGGTGCTCGCACCTCGCTGTACGTTTCCGTTATGGCTATGCTCATTGCCGGCGTGATTGGCATACCGGTGGGCCTGCTGTGCGGCTATAACACCGGCTGGCTCCGGGAAGTGATCGACGGCTTCATTGACATTTTTATGACGCTGCCCATGCTGCCGCTGATGATCATTATTGCGGCGGTAATGGGAACCTCTATTACCAACGTGGCGATCATCTTAGGTATATTCTCCTGGCCGCAGTTGGCCCGTGTAACGAAGAACAGCACCATGAAGATCCGGGAGATGCAGTATATTGAGGCCTGCACCTGTCTGGGACTCTCCAAGCCCCGGATCCTCTTCAAACACATACTCATCAACGCTACCGGCCCGGTGTTTGTCAATATGACACTGGTGATGGCCTCCGCCGTGTTGACGGAAGCCAGCCTGAGCTTTCTTGGCTTGGGTGATCCGACCACTTGGAGCTGGGGGACCATGCTCAAGCGGGCGTGGGGGCAGAACGCCGTGATCAGCTCCCCCAATCCCTGGTGGTGGTGGCTGCTGCCCAGCTTGTGCATCGTCGTGTATGTGGTTTGCTTCAATTTGCTGGGAACGGCCATCAATGACAGTCTCAGCCCTAAATCCAGAGAGTGATTAGAAAGGAGTAGAAACATATGTATGATTATCTGATTAAAAACGGCTTGGTAGTGGATGGCTCCGGAAAGCCTGCTGTTAAAGCGGATGTTGCGGTAAAGGGTGACAAGGTTGCCCGTATTGCCCCTGATATTCAGGAGCCTGCTGCCGAGGTATACGATGCCGCCGGCAAATACGTGATTCCCGGCCTTATCGACCCCCATGTTCACGAGGAATGGTATTGCTTTGACGATGGGCGCTATGAGTCCTATATCCGTCAGGGCGTGACCACGCTGGTGAACGGCAATTGCAGCCACAGCATTACACCCGGACATAAAAAGGAAGTATTGGACTATTATCTGGGAAATGGCCTTGTGGGACTGAAGCAGTATCAGCGCTATCTGCGGGACTGGCCCGACTGGCATGATTTTGAGGGGTATGCTCAGGCCGTGGAACAGGTGGGAACCAACTGCAACTTTGTCACCCTGTTGGGCCACGGCAGTATCCGCCAGTATGTGATGCATGGTGCCTATAACCGGGCACCGGACGAGCTGGAGCAGGCACAAATCGAAAATATCATTCGCCACAACATGGATCAGGGTGCCTGGGGTATTTCCTTCGGTCTGGACTATGTCCCCAGCCGGTATGCCTCCATGGAGGAACTGTGCAATGTAGTCAGTCAGATCAAACGATATGACGCAGTTTCCGCAGCCCATCTCCGCCACCAGATCGGTATTCCCGAGTCTACTGCAGAATTCTGCGAGGTGGGCCGCCGCACCGGTGCCAAGATCCAGATCTCCCATCTGGCTTCCGCTGTGCCCGAGGCATACGACATTGCTCTGAAAGCCATCGAAGAAGACGGTGTTCGCGCCCGGATCGATGTGATTCCCAGCAGTGTGGGACACTGCACCGGCAAGGAGCGGATGCTGCTGTTCACCATGGCCCTCAGTGACGAGCTGTTCAGTCAGGGCATTGAGGGTGTTAAGAGGGCGCTGCATACGCCTGAGGGCCGGGCAATGATCAAGAAGGACAACTATACCTTTGCCGGTCCTAAGGACAAGGTCTATATCGTCAACTCCGATGATCCCCATCTGGAAAACCGATCTGTCCGGGATATTGCGCAGGAGCGGGGCATCGACGAGGATGAGTGCATGCTGGATCTGCTGGGGGATGAGAAGAACTATGTGTTCTGGCTCAACGCACCCGCCGCCAATGTGCCCAGCAACTTCATCGACCACTGTGAATCCATCGTGAAGAATCCCTATGTTTCCGTAGGCAGCGACACCATCATGGGAGATCCCGCGGATCCTTACGATTGGTACGAGATCCGACGCCGGGGCGGGTTCGCCATCTTCGCCCAGATGTATGTGGGCAAGGGCGTTCCCTATGAAGAGGTTGTCCGCAGAAATACCAGCATGGTGGCCGATCACTTCGGCATCTATAAGCGGGGCCGTCTGGTGGAAGGCAATTACGCCGATATCGCCGTGATCGATCTGCCCAACTACCGGTATCCGGAGATGGATCAGATGCAGTACAAAACACCGCAGATGAATGCCACCGGCTGCGATCTGGTGCTATGCAACGGCAAGGTCGAACTGAAAGACGGTGACCTGCTGAGAACCTACGCAGGTCGTGTCCTTCGGAAAAATGCCCAGGGCTGAGTGTCAGCCCGATCAATTTCAAACGTTGCAGTGAAGCTGTGATGAAATATTACTGGAGGTAACAATATGAAAAAATTTCTTGCACTCGTGCTGTCTCTCTGCCTGGTGCTTTCCCTGGCAGCCTGCGGCGGAAAGCCGGCGGATGATGACACTGCCGAAGGTTCCAAGACCGGCGGCACCATACAGGTGGGCCTGAACAGTGCTCCCGTGAGCATGAATATCTGGTGCCAGAATGACCTGAATTCTGCAACCATCATGAATCTGGTCTGCCCCAACCTGGTTGCCATTGATGATGACGGCAACAAGTATGACTATTTGACTGAGTCCTCCGAGGCCAACGAGGACTGCACTGTCTGGACCATCAAGCTGAAGGATCTCTACTGGAATGATGGTACCCCCGTCACTTCTGCGGATCTGCTGTTCACCGCCAAGTACGGTGTGGAGCATCACATCGGCTTCTTCGACAGCTACTATGGTCTGGTGGATTTTGAAAAGTCCTCCTGCCCGGATGAGCGCACCGTGGAATTTGCTCTGACTTCCGGAAACGTGAACTTCTGGAAGGGCGCCGGCAACTGGATACCCGTGATGCGTGAGAGCGAGTGGTCCTCTGTGGAAGAGCCCACTACCTATTCTTACTCCGGCGCTGGTTACGGTCCCTACTATGTTTCCGAGTGGGTGGACGGCGAGTATGTCACTCTGAAGCGCAATCCCTATTTCACTCAGGCCAATGACGGTGCCGGAGCCTGCATTGATGAAGTGGTATTCCGCGTGTACACCGACGAGAATGCTATGGTGCTGGCCTTGCAGAACGGCGAGGTCGATGTCTGTGCCAACTTCCTCAGTGCATCTTCCATTTCTCAGCTGCAGAGCAACTCCAACTATCAGATCGAATCTGTTGGCTCCCTTGGTTATACGCTCCTCACCTTCTCTCAGTCCAACGAACTGCTGCAGGATGTGAACGTTCGTAAGGCTCTGGCCGCCAGCTGCGACCGTGAGGCTCTGGTAAGCGTGGCCATGTCCGGCGCTGCAACGCCGATGTACACGCCTATCAGCCCCGTTTACAGTGACTTTACCGCTTCCAACATCCGTCAGCCTGAGTTTGATACCGCTGCCGCCGCCTCCATTTTGGAGAACGCCGGTTATGTGGATACCAACGGCGACGGCATCCGTGAAAGCGCCGATGGCAAGCCTCTGAGTTTCACCATCACCTACAAGAGCACCCTGACCAACGTGGACGGCGTTATGTCCATTCTGTCCTCTGACTTTGCCAAGGCCGGCGTGGAATTGAAGCTGCAGCCTGTGGACGCCGCAACTTTCTCTGCCAACGTGACTCAGGGCCACAAGTATGACATCAGCTACAGCAGCTGGGGCACCATCGACGATGTGGACACCACCCTGCTGACCTGCTTCGGCATTGGCCAGACTCTGAACTTCATGGAGTTCAACAGCCAGGAGCAGGAGGATCTGCTGCAGGCTATGCAGAGTGAAACCGACTACAACAAGCGTGTGGAGCTGCTGAACCAATGGCAGTCGTGGTTTGTGGAGAACCTGCCCTGCTGCCACCTGTTCGTGCCCAACAACACCTATGCCGCTGACACCACCAACTTCACCGGCTGGCACCTGTCCCCCGGCAATAGCGCGTTCCTGGCCTGCGCCAACTTTGTCAACGTCCATGCGAAATAAAGCACCCCTGCTGATTCGTATGTAATGGTTGCATGGAGAGAGGGGGGCTCCTGCGGGAGCCCCCCTCTTTTCAAAAAAGATTATGAAGAAAGGTGTTTGAACTGATGAACTTTGTACAAAAACCTGCTTATAAGGGTTATAAGGCTTATGACTATCTGGAAGAGGGCAAGGACTATCCAAAGATCGAATGGGCACAGTGGGACTGGGCCGGACGCCATGTTGTAGAGCTGGAGCCGGATCAGGAAGCCATGGTGCAGGAGATCCTGAAGAAGCATCCTTACATCAGCCTTCACGATCACCCTACATTTTACCCAAAGGATATGTCCAGCATTGACCACATTTATGATTCCATGCGGCAGGGCCGCGCTATCTGCGGTTATGAAGCACTGTCCTATTCCAATATTGACTGTATCTTCGACAATATGATGGACGGTGTGAATATCATCTCCAGTCCCGGCGGCTGGAAGTGGATCGACATTATTCATGATCTGGGAATGCGGCTGTGCGACCTTGCTCATCAGGATTTTCTGATCCAGTGCAAGACGGTTGATGACATTTTTGCTGCCAAGAAGGCTGGCAAGATTGCCTGGGTGCCTTGCATTGAGGGCGCAGCTCCCATTGAAAATGAAGTGGATCGCATCGATATTCTCTACGGTCTGGGCGTCCGTCAGTTGGGCGTGACCTATTCTGAGAGCAACGCTTTGGGTAATGGCATGAAGGAGGATCACGACGGTGGCTTGACCATGTTCGGCAAGCAGTGCGTGGAGCGGATGAACAAGGTGGGTATGCTTATTGATGTGTCCCACTGCGGCCAGCAAACAGCCTATGACGCGGTCATGTATTCCAAGAAACCCATTATCATGAGCCACGTGGGCGCCAAGGGCGTATGGGACATTAAGCGTATGGCCGGCGATGATCTCATTAAAGCCATCGGTGCCAAGGGCGGCGTGGTCGGTATTGAATCTGCCCCCCACACAACCATGTCCAAAACCAAGATGACCCATGATTTGGACAGCGTGATGGAGCACTTCGAGTATGTGAAGAACCTGATCGGCATCGACCACGTTGGTTTTGGCGTGGACTGCCTGTACGGCGACCATGTGGGCGTACACCACGCCTTTGCCGCCGCCCTGTCTACAGCGGAAACTGCGAATACCTCTTACGAGGAGGTGCCCTTCGTCTGGGGTCTGGAGAATCCCACAGAAGCCAGCTGGAACATCATCCGCTGGCTGGTAAAGCACAATTACAGCGAAGAGGACATCGGCAAGGTCATCGGCGGCAACGCCATCCGGGTGCTGCGGGAAGTCTGGGCCTGACCGTTCTGCTGAACAGGAGCAAATTGTATGGAATTTCAACTGAAGAAAGGGTATCGCCCCTATGAGGCGTATCAGTATCTTGAGCCGGGAAGGGATTTTAAGGTCATTGACTGGGCGGACTGGGACTGGGCCGGCCGAAACATCCTGCCCCTGAATCCGGAAGAAGAGATCCGGTGCAGGGAACTGCTGGAAAGGACGCCCTACGTCAGCCTCCACGATCATCCGGACTTTACCACACGGGATATGTCCACCTGTGAACCGCTGTTTGACGCCATGCGGACTGGCCGGGATCGCTGCGGATATGAGGCGCTGGCCTATTCCAACATCGACTGTATCTTCGATAATATGATGGACGGCACCAACATTATTTCCAGTCCTAACGGTTGGAAGTGGATCGACATCATTCATGATCTGGGGATGCGGCTGTGTGACCTGGCCCATCAGGATTTTATTGTCCATTGTAAAACCGTAGACGATATCTTTGCCGCAAAAAAAGAGGGCAAGATCGCCATGGTGTTTGTGATCGAGGGAGCTGCTCCCATTGAAAACGAGGTGGACCGCATTGACATCCTGTATGGATTGGGCGTCCGCCAACTGGGCGTGACTTATTCCGAGAGCAATGCATTGGGGAGCGGCTGCAAGGAGGACCACGACGGCGGGCTGACCATGTTCGGCAAGCAATGTGTGGAGCGAATGAACAAAGTGGGTATGCTTATTGATGTGTCCCACTGCGGTTCTCAGACCGCTTATGACGCGGTGGTCCATTCCACCAAGCCCATTATTATGAGCCATACCGGAGCAAAGGGTGTTTGGAACACAAAGCGCCTTGCAAGCGACGAATTGATTCAGGCCATTGCTGCCAAAGGCGGTGTGGTCGGTATCGAGGCTGCCCCACACACCACCATGTCAAAGACCCGTATGACCCACGATATTGACAGTTACATGGAGCACTTCGAATATGTAAAGAATCTGGTGGGCATCGACCATGTAGGATTCGGCGTGGACTGTATGTACGGCGACCACGTGGGTCTGCATCACGCTTTTGCCGCAGCCCTGTCTACCGGGGATACTTCCAAAACCACGGTGCCTTATCAGGAGGTCCCCTTTGTGAAGTATCTGGAAAATCCGACTGAGGCAAGCTGGAATATTCCCAGATGGCTCATCAAACACGGTTATACGGATGAGGAAATTATCAAGGTGCTGGGCGGCAATGCCATCCGGGTGCTGCAGGAAGTCTGGGCCTAATTAAAAACAGAAAGGAAACCATGCAATGGAGTACAAAATGAAGCCTGCCTATAAAGGCTACAAAGCATATGAGTATCTGGAGGAGGGAAAGGATTTCCCCAAATTTGAGTGGGCCGACTGGGACTGGGCCGGCCGCCATGTAGTAGAGCTGGAACCGGAGCAGGAGGCTCGTGTTGCGGAGCTGCTGGCAAAATATCCCTATGTCAGTGTCCATGATCATCCGACTCTGTTCCCGAAGGACGTTACCAGCAAGCAGAATATCGACAATGTGATGCGCAATGGCCGGGAGATGACCGCTTATGAAGCACTGGCCTATTCAAATATCGACTGCGTATTCGATAACCAGCTGGACGGTGTGAATATCATCTCCAGTCCCGGCGGCTGGAAGTGGATCGACATCATTCACGATCTGGGTATGCGGCTGTGCGATCTGGCTCATCAGGATTTTATTATCCATTGTAAGACCGTGGATGACATTTTTGCCGCCAAGAAGGCCGGAAAGATCGCCATGGTATTTGTGGTGGAGGGAGCCGCTCCTATTGAAAACGAGGTAGACCGCATCGATATTCTCTACGGCTTGGGCGTCCGCCAGCTGGGTGTGACCTATTCCGAAAGCAATGCGCTGGGCAACGGCTGCAAGGAAGTCCATGACGGCGGCCTGACCATGTTCGGCAAGCAGTGCGTAGAGCGAATGAACAAGGTGGGTATGCTCATTGACGTGTCCCACTGCGGCCCTCAGACTGCTTATGATGCGATCACCTATTCCAAGAAGCCGATCATTATGAGCCATGTGGGTGCAAAAGGCGTGTGGAACACCAAGCGGATGGCCAGCGATGAGATGATTCAGGCCGTTGCTGCCAAGGGCGGCGTGGTCGGCATTGAGGCCGCTCCCCACACCACTATGTCCAAAACCAAGATGACCCACGATCTGGACAGCTTTATGGAGCACTTTGAATATGTGAAAAACATGGTGGGCATCGACCATGTGGGCTTTGGCGTGGATTGCCTGTACGGTGATCACGTGGGCGTGCATCATGCCTTTGCACAGGCACTGTCCATCGCCGCCACCTCCAAGACCGGTGCGGAGTATGAAGAGGTCCCCTATGTGAAGTATCTGGAGAACCCCACCGAATCCAGCTGGAACATTATCCGCTGGCTGGTAAAGCACAACTACAGCGATGAGGATATTGCCAAGGTCATCGGCGGTAACGCCATCCGGGTGCTGCAGGAAGTCTGGGCCTGATGCGAAAACGGATGCAGGCAGCAGACTGTTTTTAGAAATATCCGAGTCGATCATTTCCCACGTTGACCGCTATTCGTGTGTCTGCCACAAGGAATCGAAATTGATCAAATCGGCGGCAATATACCTAATCAGGTATATTGCCGCCGATTTATATGCTCTGAACGCAATTCATGTTGTCCTTGTGCGTGGATAACTTATGCCGCACCGTCTCTTTTTATCTTGTAGGAAGCCTTCCTTATCCCGGTCACAGGGCCTGTGGGCGGGACTCCAGCAGCTCACGGGCGCAGGAGCGGACCGTCTCCTCTTCGTCGTAGGGGATCTTCTTCCCCTGCACCAGCTGGTATCCCTCCCGGCCCTTGCCGCATAGCAGCAGCATATCGCCGGGACACAGCTGCTCCAGCGCATAGCGCACCGCCTCCCGGCGGTCCACAATACCCACATGGGGGCAGCTGCCGGGGCCGAAGCAGGTGGCAATGTCCGCAATGACCTCCGCCGGGTCGTCCCGATCCGGGTCGTCGGTGGTAATAATGGCCAAATCGGCCCCCTTGGCCACTGCCTCCCCCAGCTGGTGGCGGCGCACTCTGGTGCGGCCGCCGGTGCCGAACACGGCGATGATGCGAGCCGGATCGTAGCTGCGGGCCGTTTGCAGCAGGGCGTTCATGCTGATGGAGTTATGGGCAAAATCCAGCACCACGGTACATCCCGGCATCACGTCCGGCAGCACCTCAAACCGTCCCGGCACCGTCACATAGCTGAGGGCCTCCGCCAACTCGCAGGTGCGGTCCGTATAACGCCCCACCAGTGCCACCACCGCCAGAGCGTTGTAGACGTTGTACTCCCCCGGCATCCGAATGTGGTAGGTGGTGCCGGCCGCCGTGAACTCCATACCGAACAGGTCCCCGGCCTTCAGGATGTTCACTCCCTCCGCCCGGAGATCCGCCGGACGGTGAATGGCATAGGTGCTCTTTTCGCAGGGACTGCCCGCCATCATGTACTCCGCCTCCGGGTCGTCGGCGTTGAAGATGCCGTGGCGGCACTGGGCGAACAGCCGCTTCTTGCTGTCCCGGTAGTGGGCGTAGTCCGGGTGCTCCTCGGTGCCGATATGGTCCGGGGAGAGGTTGGTGAACACCGCCGTATCGAAGGTGATGCCGTCCACCCGGTGGCGGGCCAGCGCCTGAGAGGACACCTCCATCACCACATACCGGACGCCCTCGTCCCGCATGGCCCGGAACAGCCGCATCAGCTCGTAGCTCTCCGGTGTGGTATTGCTGGTCCCCACGTGCTTCCCGGCGTAGGCGGCCCCGTTGGAGCCGATAACGCCGCAGGACAGGCCCATGCGGTTCATGACGGAGCAGGCCGTCTCCGCCACGGTGGTCTTGCCCTTGGTACCGGTGACGCCGATGATGGTCACATCCCGCTGGGGAAAGCCGAAAAACGCCGCCGAGATCTGCGCCAGCGCCTGACGGGCATCCGATACCCGCACCACGTCCGCATCCTCCGGCACGTCCAGCGTCCCCTCGCTGACGAAGCAGCGGCAGCCCTGTGCATAGGCCGCCGGCGCAAAGTCCTCTCCGTTGGAACGGGCGCCCCGCAGACAGAAAAACAGGCTCCCGGTCTGCGCCTTCCGGGAGTCGTAGGTCAGTGCCGTGATCTCCTCTTCTCCGCAACCGCCGGATAGTAACTGCACGCCGGAGCGCTCCAGCAGGTCCTTTATCTTCATGGGAAGGTCCCCCTTTTATACAAGATAGGCGGCAGGACAAGACATCCCGCCGCCTATATTATACCAATAATTGTGCCGGATGCAACCTCTCCGGCGCAGAAAATCCGGCCTTAGCGCCAGACCTCGCCGAAGAAGAACAGCGCCACCGTGCCGGGACCCACATGGCCACCGGTGACCGGCTCATAGCACACCGACAGGATCTCGCCGGTCTGACCGGCATCCCGCAGCTTGGCCTGCAGCCGCAGCGCCCCGTCCGGGCAGTCGGCATGGGCGATACCTACCGTCCGGGTGCCGTCCACAGCGTACTCCTTGTACAGCTCCGCCAGCGTCTCCATGGCCTTCAGCTGACCACGAACCTTGCTGTGCTGGATGATGTGGCCCTCCGGATCGGACTGAAGGATGGGCTTGATCTTCAGCAGAGAGCCCGCTACCTGCGCCGCAGCGCTGATGCGGCCGCCCCGGCGCAGATACTTCAGGTCGTCCACCATGAAGAACTGGCGCATCCGCCCGCAATTTTCCTCGGCCTGCCGGATGATTTCATCTGCCGTACAGCCCTTTTCCAGCATTTTGGCTGCCTCCAGCGCCACGAGGCCCTCTCCCAACGAAGCGCCGCAGGTATTCAGTACCCGGATCATGCGGTCAGGATACTCGCCCCGCAGCTCCTCCGCCATGAGCTCGGCGCTCCAGCAGGTGCCGCTGATGCCGCCGGAGATGGCAATATACAGCACGTCGTCCCCGTCCTTGAGGGCGCTCTCCATGGTGTCCCGGATCAGGGCCGGGCTCACCAGTGAGGTCTTGACCTCGGCGCCCTTCCGCATGGCCTCGTAGTAGTCGTGGCCCACCAACTCCGTGGGTTGGCCATCCAGCAGATACGTCAGAGGCATAGCGGTGATGTGATACTGCTCCAGCAGATGGGGCGGGATGTTGGCCGCCGTATCGGTGAAAATTCTCAGCATAGTTTTCTACTCCTTCCTATACCCGCACCCGCAGCCAGTCCGCCAGTGTGTCGAACAGCCGCTCATAGCCGGGCATGGTCAAATGGATGCCGTCTGCGGCGATGAGCCGCATCAGCTTGTGGTCGTTGAGGAACTCCTCCCGCACCGGGATCAGGGGCAGGTCTTCGGCATAGGCCAGCTGGGTCACCGCATCGGAGTACATCTCCTGATGCCGGTAGATCATCTGCACGTCCCCCAGCCAGTCCATGATCCGCTCCTTCCGCAGTCCGTCCCGGCAGATGAAGGCCAGATACCGGGTGGCGTCAATGGGCGGCAGACTCATGAGCACCGGCTGGATACCCTTCTCCCGCAGCATGGTCACCGTGTGACGGAGCTTCTCCCGAAAGGCAGACAACTCTGTCCGGGGATGATGGTTCCCCGCCGGGTCTGCGTCGATGGCCGCCCAGTCGTAGTCACTGTCGTTGCCGCCGTAGGCCACCAGTGCATAGTCGGCCTCCAGCCCCCGGTCCAGATCGTGCTGCACCAGCGACTCGCCCTTGGAGATGGTGGCTCCCATTTTGGAGCGGTTCACCACCTGCGTCCGGCGTTCCGGATAGCGCTGCAGTACCTCGTCGTAATGGAAATGATAGTGATACCCCTCATCCGGCATGGTGGCCTTCAATAAGGAATCACCATAAATATACACCTGCTTGGGCATAATAGCAAGCCCCCTATCTTTCTTTTTTCTAATATAGCATATTAGATTCTAGAAGTCAACAGGTTACCTGCTATTTACCCTTGCAAATAACAAGTTTTTCTGATATTATATAGTAGTTATATCAAGGCTGTTAAGAAAAACAGCCGACTTCCACGCTGCCGGTGCGCCGACGGCGCCTGCACAGGAGGGTCGCTATGTCATACGATAAGGAACTCATCATTCATAAGCTGGAGCGCTGGGACCGGTTCATCACCAATTACCATCTGCCGGACTGGGATTCCATCCCCGATCTGGGACTCTACATGGATCAGGTGGTGGTGCTGCTGGTGCAGTATCTCAGCTTCATCCCGTCCATCCCCGGCGGCAAGGAGAGCTTCGTCACCTCCTCCGCCATCAACAACTATGTGCGCCTGAAGATCATGCCTGCTCCGGTGAAGCGGAAGTACTACCGGGTACACATCGCCTACCTCATTATGATCCTCACCATGAAGCAGAGCATCAGCATCAGCGACGTGCAGAAAATTTTGCCCGCCGACAGCAGCGAGGACTGCGTGCGGTCGGTATACGAGGCCTACTCCGAAAAATTCCGGCAGCTGGCCCTGTTCTTCAACCAGCAGGTCCAAAGCGCCGCCACCGACATCCGCACCCCCTCCGGGAACGAGGAGGGGGCCGTGGGGCGGCTGGTCATCGAGTGCGGACTCATCGCCGGGTTCTCCAAAATTCTGGCGGAGAAGCTGATCCGCCTGTGCGACGCCGATACGGAGGCCGTTCTGGCCGCCGAGCAGCCCCATGAGTAACGCCGTCTGTCCCGCCCGCCGCCTGACGGAGGCGGATGCAGCGCAGGTCTGTGCGCTGATGCAGGGCAATCCCCTGTTCTACCGGTATCACCCGCCGCAACCCACGCTGGAGAGCATCCGGACCGATATGACCGCCCTGCCGCCGGGAAAAGCTATGGAAGATAAGTGGTTCGTGGGCTTTTACGACGGGGACTGCCTGATTGCCGTGATGGATCTGATCTTGAACTATCCCGCCGCCGACACCGCCTTCATCGGCCTGTTCATGACGGCTCATGACCGTCAGGGCTGCGGACTGGGCAGCCGCATCCTCCGGGACTGCATGGCCCGGCTGTCTGCCGCCGGGTATCACCGGCTGCGACTGGCGGTGGATGAGGGCAATCCTCAGAGCCTGGCCTTCTGGACCAAGAACGGCTTCACCCTCACCGGTGAGGTCCACCCCAATGATTTTTCCGCCTATCTCCCTATGGAACGCAGTATTTGAAGCAGCAAGCCCTCCGGCCAAGGCCGGAGGGCTTGCTGCTTCATTTTTCCTTTATTGCAGCATCTGCCCCACCACGCAGCGACCGTCGGACCAGACAGCGGTGATGTTGTGGCGGTGGAGCATATATATGGCCCGCTCGAACCGCTCCCGCACTGTCAGGGGATGGCTGGCCTCCGTGAAGTCACCGTCATCCACCACGATGGCGTGGAGCCGATTGCCTGGGGCGAAGCCGTCCCCGTCCCCGAAATAACGGTGGCCTGAGCTGGTAGCCAGATAGTAGGCCTCCGGCACCGTCAGGAAGTCCTCGGACCAGTCGGTCTCGATGCGCTTGATCTTGGAGGCCCGGATGCTCATGGTAGCCACCTTATACATGGGCAGGCAGGCGCCGCCGGCAATGTCGGACCCCAGCGTCACCCAAATGCCCTGCTGGAGCATCTCCCGCACCGGCGACACGCCGCTGCACAGATTGATGTTGGAACCGGCGCAGTGAGCCACCACCACCCCAGCCCGGCGCATGGCGTCGCACTCCCGCCGGTCGGAGTGGACGCAGTGGGCCATGATGGTGTGCTCCTTCCACAGGCCGTACTTATCATAGGTCTCCCAGTACTGCTGACAGTCCGGGTGCAGCTCCTTTACCCACTGGATCTCCCCCAGATTCTCCGACAGGTGAGACTGGACATACAGCCCCTTCTCCTGCGCCAGACGGCCCAGCGCCGCCATCAGCTCATCGGTGCAGCTGGGGGTGAAGCGGGGGGTCAGAATGGGCTTGACGTGGTCGAAATGACATCCCTCCAGCCATCGCAGCGTCTCCCGGACAGATTCCTCCGTGGTCTCCTGCAAGATGCCGGGCAGGCCGTTGCGGTCCATGTTCACCTTGCCCACATAGCCGGTGACGCCGGCCCGCTCCAGCTCCTCCATGAGGATCCACGTGGCGTCGGTGTGGAGGGAGGAGAACATACACACACGGGTGGTGCCGTTGGTGATGAGGTCCGTGGCCAGACGGCGATAGATGCGGCGGGCGTAGTCCGTGTCGGCAAACCGTGCCTCCGTGGGGAAGGTGTAGGTGTCCAGCCACTCCAGCAGCGGCAGATCCATGCCCATGCCCAGCATGGGGTATTGAGGGGCGTGGAGGTGCATATCCGCAAAGGACTGCATCACCAGTGCCTGACCGTAATCCACCAGCGGCGCCGTAGCATATTCCAGTGGCAGCCGGTCATAGACGCCCCGGATCACGCCGTCCTCCAGCACCAGATAGCCCTGCTCCGTGATCTGCAGCTCCCCCAGCGCCGGGGCCTGCACGATGTTTCCCTTCAAAACCTGCACCATATCCGTTTCCTTCCTTTCCGCAAAAAATAGGCACCCCGCCGCTTTTCCGGCAGAGCACCCATAGCAGAGCCTTCGGCGGCTCCGTAGAAACGCCTTGCACCATTTCCGCAAGGCTATATGAGCTTCCCTATCACGGGCCGCAGCCCGTTTTTCTGTTCAGCCGTTCAGGACACCTGACTGCTCTCACTCTCCCAGTTATACGGTGCCTCTCCCTGTGCCAGCATAGCCTGATGCTCTTCGGCTGACAGGAGCAGGTCGTCTACCTGTATATCGCCCACTTCCACGATCTCATAGCTGTCCGCATCGTTCTCCAGCAGCTGCTCCAAGGCCGGGGAGCGCTCATAGACCTCGATCCGCACCTTATTGGGTATTTCATCAGCGTCCAGAGAAAAGATACCATAGTCGCTCATATAGGGGACCAACGCATCCTTCATGGCCTCCAATTCAGCCATAGAACGTTCCACTTGCTGCAGCCGGACTCCTACCCTTTCTCCTCCGGTTTTTCACACCGGGCAGCAACGGGCCTACACTCTATGGTGATTTTACCATATATCCTTCCTCTTTGCAAGGGCGGATTTGTTTATATTTCCGTCGGTGCCTGACTCTCACCGGGAAAATATTTCCCGCCGTGGTTGAAAACTTCACAATTTCCGTTTAAGATAAAACCAGTCTCCCTCGGAGACAACTACAAGCGAGGTATTTCTATGAAAACGATCGGCAACATCCTCTGGTTTCTCTTCGGCGGACTCATCGGCGGACTGAGTTGGGTGCTGGCGGGCTGCCTGTGGTACGTCACCATTGTGGGCATCCCTGTGGGCCTTCAGTGCTTCAAATTCGCCTCTCTGGCCTTTTTCCCCTTCGGCAAGGAGGTCGTCTACGGCGGCGGTGGCTTCTCACTGCTGGTGAACATTCTCTGGCTGCTGCTCTCCGGAATGGAGATGGCCTTGGGCTATGTCATTCTGGGATGCCTGTGGTGCGTCACCATTGTCGGGGTCCCTGTGGGCCTCCAGTGCTTCAAAATGGCCCGTCTGGCCCTGATGCCCTTTGGTGCGTCGGTTGTGTAGCTTTTTGTTCCCATGGTCCCCACTTTTTTATAAAAAACACTTGCATTGTACCACTCGTTGTGCTATGATTCTTCCACGGATCGGAGCACTTCGATCTTAGGAGCTGCGCCTGTTTCAGCGCAGCAATCGCAATCAACAGGAGGCAATTTATCATGAAACACATTGGTTTGTTCGCCGCCGGTCTGCTGTTCGGCACGGCCGGCCTGAAGATCCTCACCAGCAAGGACGCTAAGAAGGTCTATGCCCACACCACCGCCGCCGCTCTGCGTGCCAAGGACTGCATCATGCACACCGTCACCTCTGTCCGTGAGGGCGCCGACGACATCTACGCCGACGCCAAGGCCATCAATGACCACCGGGCCGCTGAGGCCGAGGCCGAGACCATTGAGGACACTTCCGCACAAGAGGCTTAAGTTCAGCACTGCGTTATAGGAAGAGCCGCATTCTGCGGTTCTTCTTTCGTTTGGAGGTTCAAACTGATCTATGAAATGCAACATTCTCCACGAGTCCCCCAACCGCCTGCGGGTACATCTGCACTGCACCCGGATGTCGTTGCATGAGGCGGATCTGCTGGAATACTATCTTCGCAGCGTAGACGGTGTCACGGAGGTCACGGTCTATGACCGCACACAGGATGCCGTGGTGCACTACACCGGCCAGCGCAGCGCCGTGATCGGCGCACTGGCTTCCTTCTCCTTCGCCAAGGCCGAGGTCATGGAGCTGGTGCCGGAGCACACCTCCCGTGCTCTGAACCGGGAGTTCGAGGACAAGCTGGCCATGACGGTGATGCGCCGTATCTTCTCCAAGCTGTTCCTCCCCGCCCCCATCACCACGGCCATGGCCCTGTACCGCTCCGTGAAGTACATCCGGGAGGGGCTGACGGCCCTGTGGCACGGCAAGCTCTCCGTGGCGGTGCTGGACGCCACCGCCGTCACCGTCTCTATGGTTCGGGGCGACTTCTCCACCGCCGGCTCCGTCATGTTCATGCTGCGGCTGGGCGAAATTCTGGAGGAGTGGACCCACAAGAAGTCTGTGGCCGATCTGGCCGGGGCCATGTCCCTGAATGTGGACAAGGTATGGCTGCAAAGGGGCGATACGGAGGTACTGGTTCCCATCGGTGACGTACAGCTGGGCGACCGGATACTGGTCCGCACCGGCAACCTTATCCCGCTGGACGGTCAGGTGGTCAGCGGCGAGGCCATGGTGAATCAGGCCTCCATCACCGGCGAGTCCATGCCCGTGGTCAAGCGCCCCGGCAGTCCGGTATACGCCGGAACAGTGGCCGAGGAGGGCCAATGCGTGGTGGAGGTTCAGAAGGTGCAGGGCAGCGGCCGCTACGACCGCATCGTCCGGATGATCGAGGAGTCCGAGAAGCTGAAATCCACCACCGAGGACAAGGCCGCCCGTCTGGCGGACCGGCTGGTACCGTATACGCTGGGCGGCACGGTGTTGACGTACCTGCTGACCCGGAACGTCACCAAAATGCTGGCGGTGCTGATGGTGGACTTCTCCTGCGCTCTGAAGCTCTCCATGCCCATCGCCGTGCTCTCCGCCATGCGGGAGTGCAGCAGCTATCACATCTCCGTCAAGGGTGGCCGCTTCCTGGAGGCCGTGGCCCAGGCGGATACCGTGGTGTTCGACAAGACCGGTACCCTCACCTACGCCGTCCCCACGGTGCAGGACGTGGTCCCCTTCGGGGGTCACGACGCTCAAGAGATGCTGCGTCTGGCGGCGTGTCTGGAGGAGCACTATCCCCACTCCATGGCCACCGCCGTGGTGGAGGAGGCCAAGCGCCGGGGCCTGTCCCACGAGGAGTACCACTCTCAGGTGCAGTACATCGTGGCCCACGGCATCTCCAGCATGGTAAACGGCGAAAAGACCCTCATCGGCAGCGCCCACTTCGTTTTCGAGGACGAGGGCTGCACCATCCCCGCCGGGGAGCAGGAGAGGTTCGATGCCCTGCCCACCCAGTACTCCCACCTCTATTTGTGTCTGGCCGGGCAGCTGGCGGCGGTGATCTGTATCCACGATCCCCTGCGGGCCGAGGCCAAGGACGCCATCCGTGCGCTCCACGACTGCGGCATCCGCAAGGTGGTCATGATGACCGGCGACAACCGCCGTACCGCCGCCTGTGTGGCGGAGGAGGTAGGGGTGGACGAGTTCCACGCCGAGGTCCTGCCGGAGGATAAGGCAGACTTCATCCGCCGGGAGCGTGCCGCCGGACACACGGTCATCATGATCGGTGACGGCGTCAACGACTCCCCTGCCCTGTCGGAGGCCGATGCCGGTATCGCCATCTCCACCGGTGCCGCCATCGCACGGGAGATCTCCGATATCACCATCACCTCCGAGGATCTGTTCCAGCTGGTGACGCTGCGGCGCATCAGTCAGAGCCTTATGGATCGCATCCATCGGAACTACCGCTTCATTGTGGGCTTCAATCTGGGCCTGATTCTTCTGGGCGTGGCGGGCATCCTGCCCCCCACCACCTCTGCTCTGCTGCACAATGCCTCCACGCTGGGCATCAGCCTCAAGAGCATGACGGATCTGCTGCCGGAGCCTGAAGCGGCGGCAACCGTCCCGGAGAGATCCGGCGAGTGACCCCGCAGCCGGTAATCGTAATCTGGCGGCCGGTGATTTTGCAGCGACATATCTGCTGCTGTTCCGATGGAACAGCTGAAAAGGAAGGAAGCCCTGCGGCAAAGCCGCAGGGCTTCCTTCCTTGTTTATTTTTCTCTCACCGGGGCAAACTACCTCAAATACGAAACACGAGGTGAAGTCTATGCAGACCAAGCGAGCGGGCCGCCAGACGGTGCAGCTCTCCCATCCTCCCAGCGTGGTGTCCTTCGCCAACATCGGCGGCCGCATGGAGGGGCAAGGCCCACTCTCCGACTATTTCGACGAGCTATCCCCCGACACCTTCTTTGGGAAAAAGACATGGGAACAGGGAGAATCCGCCATGCAGGAGCGGGTCCTGCGCCGGGCGCTGGAAAAGGGTGGCCTCACCGCCGGTGAACTGGACTACGTGCTGGCTGGGGACCTGCTGAACCAGTGCATCGGCACCTCCTTCGGCCTGCGGAGCTTCCATATCCCCTTCTACGGGCTGTACGGCGCCTGCTCCACCATGGGAGAGAGCCTGTCTCTGGCGGCGCTGCTCATTGACGGGGGCTTCGCCCGGCTGGCCGCCGCCATGACCTCCTCCCACTACTGCACCGCCGAGCGCCAGTACCGGATGCCGGTCCCCTACGGCAGCCAGCGCACCCCCACCGCCCAGTGGACGGCCACCGCCTCCGGCTGCTGTATTCTGGGCGCTCAGGGGGACGGCCCCTATATCACCCACGTCACCTGCGGCCGCATCGTGGACTGGGGCATCACCGATGCCAACAACATGGGGGCCGCCATGGCCCCCGCCGCCTACGACACCCTGCGGGCGCACTTCACTGCTACCGCCACCGACCCGGAGGACTACGACCTCATCGTCACCGGCGATCTGGGGCTGCTGGGTCAACAGATCGTCACCGACCTCTTCCGGCAGGACGGTGTGGACATGACGAAAAACTACACCGACTGCGGGCTGCTGCTGTACCATCTGGAAAAGCAGGATATGCACGCCGGAGGCTCCGGCTGCGGATGCTCCGCCGCCGTGTTCAACGGCTACCTGCTCCGGGGCCTGCGGGAGGGCCGCTGGAAGCGCCTGCTCTTCGCCCCCACCGGGGCGCTGCTGAGCCCCACCTCCTCCTTTCAGGGGGAGTCCATCCCCGGCATCTGTCATGCGGTGGCACTTTCCGCCGCAAAGGAAGGAGTGTAAGCCTTGGATTACCTGAACGCATTTCTCTGCGGCGGCGTCCTCTGCGCCACCGGCCAGCTGTTCATCGACCGCACCCAACTGACCCCCGCCCGCATCCTCACCGGCTATGTGGTGGCCGGAGTACTTTTGCAGGCGGTGGGCGTCTATCAGTATCTGGTGGACTGGGGCGGCGCCGGCGCCACCGTCCCCCTCACCGGCTTCGGATACAGTCTTGCCAAGGGCGTGGCCAAGGCCGTGGCGGAAAAGGGGCCGATAGGCATCCTCACCGGCGGCCTCACCGCTACCTCCGGCGGCATCGCCGCAGCGGTGGTCTTTGCCGTGCTGGCAGCCATTTTCTTCAAGCCCAAGGAAAAACGTTGACAAATACCCACAGGGGGTATATAATGCCACCATGGAATTATACCCCAGGGAGGTATTTGTATGGACTGCTGCTGCCATAAGACAAAGCACCGCTCCGACGAGGAGCAAAAGAAACTCACCCATCGCCTCAACCGCATCGAGGGACAGGTCCGTGGCCTGCGGGAGATGCTGCAAAAGGACGCCTACTGCCCGGATATCCTGATCCAGGTCTCCGCCGTCAGCGCCGCCCTCAACAGCTTCAGCAAGGAGCTGCTGGCCACCCACATCCGTACCTGCGTGGCCGATGGCATCCGGCAGGGAGACGACGCCGTCATTGACGAGCTGGTCACTACCCTGCAAAAGCTCATGAAGTAAGGGGGTGCCGATGATGACCGAACAATTTGCCGTGACCGGCATGACCTGCGCCGCCTGCTCGGCTCATGTGGAAAAGGCGGTCTCCAAGCTCAGCGGCGTGCAGAGCGCCCCGGTGAACCTGATGCTGGGTAGTATGACCGTCACCTACGACGAGAAGGCGGTCACCGAAGGCGATATCATCGCCGCCGTAAAGGCGGCGGGCTACGGGGCCTCCCCCGCCTCTCAGACGGATCAGGGCCAGCTGCGCCGGGATCAGGACGCCGCCCTCCGCCGCCGGAAGAAGCACCTCATCTGGTCGGTGGTATTTCTGGTGCCGCTGTTCTACCTGAGCATGGGTCACATGATGGGCCTGCCCTTGCCGCAGGTGCTGCATACGCACCCTCTGCTGCTGGCCTGTCTGCAGCTGGCGCTGGTGATCCCCATTCTCATTCTCAACCGCAATTATTTCACCGTAGGTTTCTCCCGTCTGGTGAAGCTTAGCCCCAATATGGACTCGCTGGTGGCCGTCGGCGCTGCGGCTGGCCTTGTATACAGCCTCATCGAAATGGGCCTGCTGGCCGCCGGACAGGTATCCGGTATGCCGGACCTGTACTTCGAGTCCGCCGGCATGATCCTGACGCTGGTGACGGTGGGCAAGTATCTGGAGGAGCGCTCCCGCGGCAAGACCACCGGTGCCATCTCCGCTCTGCTGGCTCTGGCCCCGGAGAGTGCCGTGGTGCGCCGTCAGGGACAGGAACTCACCATCCCCACGGAGGAGATCGTGGCCGGTGACACCGTCATCGTCCGTCAGGGCGGCCGCATCCCCGTGGACGGTGTCATCACCGACGGCCACGCCGCCGTAGACGAGTCCGCCATCACCGGTGAGAGCCTGCCGGTGGAGAAGGTCCCCGGCGACGCCGTCACCTCTGCCACTGTCACCAGCTCCGGTTATCTGGAGCTGCGGGCCACCCGTGTGGGCGGCGACACCACCCTCTCCCAGATCATCCGGCTCATGGAGGAGGCCGCCTCCTCCAAGGCCCCCATCTCCCGGCTGGCAGACCGCATCAGCGGCATCTTCGTGCCGGCGGTCATGGCCATCTCCCTGACGGCGGCCCTGCTGTGGGCCTTCGTGGGGGGCATGGATGTCCGCTTCTGCCTCTCCATCGCCATCGCCGTGCTGGTGATCTCCTGCCCCTGCGCTTTAGGTCTGGCCACCCCCGTGGCCATCATGGTGGGCACGGGACAGGCCGCCCAGCAGGGCATCCTCATCAAGTCCGCCGAAAGTCTGGAGCTGCTGCACAAGGTGCAGACGGTGGTGCTGGATAAGACCGGCACCGTCACCATGGGCCAACCCCGTGTCACGGATATCCTCTGTGCCCCCGGCGTCACGGAGGAGGAGCTCCTCTGCGTGGCCGCCTCGGCGGAAAAGCCCTCGGAGCACCCGCTGGCCCACGCCATCGTGGAGGAGTCTCAAGCCCGCCACATCCCCCTCTGCCCCGTGTCCGGCTTCCGCTCCGTCCCCGGCGGCGGGATCCAGGCCACCCTCTCCGGCGAAGCGGTGCTGGCCGGCAATGCCGGTTATCTGGCGCAGAACGGTGTCTCGCTGGCAGCCATGGAGGCCGACGCTCACCAGCTGGCCGAGGACGGCAAAACGCCCCTGTTCTTCGCCGAGAGCGGCTGTCTGCTGGGTTGCGTGGCCGTGGCAGATGTGGTGAAGCCAGACAGTGCCAAGGCCATTGCGGCTCTGCGGCGCATGGGCCGCCGAGTGGTGCTGCTCACCGGCGACAACCAGCGCACCGCCAACGCCATTGCCCGCCAGATCGGTGTAGATCAGGTCATCGCACAGGTGTTGCCGCAGGATAAGGCCAAGTGCGTGGCCCAGCTCCAGCAGCAGGGTCAGCGGGTGGCCATGGTGGGCGACGGCGTCAACGATGCCCCGGCGCTGGCGCAGGCCGATGTGGGCCTTGCCATCGGCGCCGGTACGGACATCGCCATCGAGTCGGCGGATGTGGTGCTGATGAAGAGCAGCCTGCTGGACATCCCCGCCGCCATGGACCTCTCCCGCGCCGTGCTGCGGAACATTAAGCAGAACCTGTTCTGGGCCTTCTTCTATAACTCCATCGGCATCCCCGTGGCCGCCGGTGTCCTGTATCCGGCCCTGCACCTGACCCTGAATCCCATGCTGGCCGCCGCCGCCATGAGCCTCAGTTCCGTGTGCGTGGTGTCCAATGCCCTGCGTCTGCGGGGCTGGAAGCCCTCGATCTTTCCCGATCAGCCTGCACCCACCGCTCCCCTGCCGGAGAGCGCCGTGTTCCAGTCTCAAGGAAAGGAGGAGAATACCGTGAACAAGACCATCCATATTGACGGCATGATGTGCACCCACTGCACCGGCCGTGTGGAAAAGGCCCTCAATGACCTGCCCGGCGTAGAGGCCACCGTGGATCTGGACTCCAAGTCCGCCGCCGTCACCTGCACCCCCGACGTGTCCGATGACACCCTGCGTCAGGCCGTGGAGGACGCCGGCTACCACGTTACCGGCATCCGGTAATTGCCGCCTCCCACCACGGGGCTTTCCTCCCGGGAGGACGCCCCATCCCATGGCATTTTCCCAAGAAAAAGAGCATCCTGTGAGGGCTATTTCCTTCACAGGATGCTCTTTCTGTTATCCGTTGTTCTGCTGAACCACATAGGAGAAGTAGTACCCGCCGATGCCGTCCGTCAGCAGCCCCGTGTAGGCGCTGCTGAGCCGGCTGCTCTGGCCGGTAAAATACAAGGGGCATACATACCCTGTCTCCAGCAGCAGACGCTCGGCATCCTCCAAATAGGCGTCCCGTACCTCTACCTCTCCGCAGTCCGCCGCCACCCCCATCAGCATATCGTAGGCGTGGGAGTAGAAGAACTCCCCCTCCTTGCTGCCGCTGGCCCACTGCCGCAGCAGGCCCATGGCGTCGTTGCGGTCGCTTTTCAGCGTCACCATAGCGATGGTAAACTCGCCGCTGGCCACATCCCGCTGTACCTCCTCGCCGGTAACGCCCTTCAGCGTCACCACAAGGCCCAGCTGATCCCGCCACGTATCCCGCAGCAGCTGGGCGAGCTTGGCGTTGATGTCGTTCTCCTCATACAGCAGCGTCACCTGCCCCAATCCCGCCAGACTGCTGGGGTCCGTCAGACCGGCCTGCTGCATCAGCTCCGCCGCCTTCTCACGGGCAGCCGTCAGCGCCTCTGGGTCGTTGTTCATGAGGTCGCCGCTCTCCGTGCGGAAGTCTCCGCCCATGGTGTTCCGTATCCCTCCGGGAATCAGTCCGGTCGCCGGAGTCACCAGACGGCTCTCTGTCAGCGCCGCCAAGGCGTTCCGGTCGATGACCAGCGACATGGCCTGCCGCAGCTCCTGGCTGGCCAGGCTCTGTGCCATCTGGTTCACCAGCAGCGTCATCACCTGAGGATAGCTGTCCGGTGTCCATGTCTCCGGCTCATCCGCCAGTTCCTCTTGGGACAGGCCCAGTACGAAATCCACCTCGTTCTTTTTCAGCAGCTCCGTCCTCATCGCCGCATCCGTCTCGAACCGGAACACCAGCGTGCTCATTTGCAGTCGCCGCTGGTCGTAGTAGCTCTCCGGTACCGTGGCGGTCAGCAGACCGTTCTTCCATTCGCTGATGCGGTAGGCCCCGTTGGTACACAGGGCCGTGGGATCCGCCTGCCAGTTCTCCGGCTGCTCGCTGCGTACCGGCATGGTGGCCGCCGCCGTACACACGGCGCTTAAAAAGTAGGCGCACCGATTGCTGAGGGTCACCACAAAGGTGTTCTCTTCCGGGGCCGACACCTGCAGCTTGCTGACATCTCCGCTGCTGCGAACCTGCCGATACCCCGCCACCATCTCCAGCAGCGCCGCATTGGGGGAGGCCGTGGCCGGGTCCGCCAGCCGCTGCCATGCGTAGACAAAATCCGCCGCCGTCACCTTCTGCCCGTCGGACCACTTCATGTCCCGCAGGGTGAAGGTATAGGTCTGTGTACCGTCGCTGTTGTCGGTGCAGGCATATTTCCGGGCAGCCCCGGCCTCCACCCGGCTGCCGCCCTGCCCGTCGGAGGACAGCTTCATGAGATTCTCATACAGATGGCTCACCACGATGCGCTCGGAGTCCGTGGTGACCATAGCCGGGTCCAGCGTCCCCGGCAGCTCCGGCAGGCATACCCGCAGCGTCTGCGGCTCCCGCCGGGTGCCGCAGCCCGCCAGCGCCGCCGCCATCACCAGCGTCAGCAGCAGGCAAACGCCCCGTTTCCAAATATTCATAGCCCCACCTCTTACTTCTCCAGCGGAACCACCGTGCCATCCTCCTCCAGCTTGGCGGAGACGATCTGGCTGCGGGTGTTGCGGGCGATATCGTCCAGCCGCATCCGGCTGGGGAAATCCGACAGCAGCGTATAGGCCACACCGTGGCGCTTGGCCCGCCCCGTCCGGCCGATGCGGTGTACGTAGTACTCATTCTCCTCCGGCACGTCGAAGTTGAAGACGGCGTCCACATCGTCCACGTCGATGCCCCGGCTGGCCACGTCCGTGGCCACGAACACATGGAGCTTGCCCTCCCGGAACTGGGCCATGACCTCCTCCCGCTTCTTCTGGGGGATATCTCCGTGGATGCACTGGGCGTCCAGCCCACGCATCTGCAAAAACTTCGTCAGCCGCTCCGTGGAGCCCTTGGTGTTGCAGAAGCAGATGACCCGCTCCAGCCCCTGCTTCTTGATGATGGCGGCAATGGCGTCCACCTTGGCGTCGGAGTCCACATCGAGGCGGTACTGCAAAATATCGGGCTTATTCTCCTGCGTGGCCTGCACCGTGATCTCCTCCGGATCCCGCTGATAGATCCACGAGATATCCATCACCTCACGGGAGATGGTGGCAGAGAACATCCCCAGATTCTTCCGGTTGGGGATCTTGTCCAATATCCGCCGCACATCGTGGATAAAGCCCATGTCCAGCATCCGGTCCGCCTCGTCCAGCACCACGGTGGACACCTCGTTCAGC
>ENA-OUOW01000630-OUOW01000630.1-human-gut-metagenome-genome-assembly--contig:-NODE-630-length-29570-cov-4.022124_pt1 | contig 29570 bp, 19 predicted proteins | sample MGYA00237938_ERZ548769 | MGnify/ENA primary metagenome ERZ548769 (study PRJEB26490, sample SAMN05356870) | human gut metagenome | biome: terrestrial biome; feature: human-associated habitat; material... | reverse complement strand
ATTTCGGCAGCGGCTATTCGTCGCTCAATATGCTCAAAGATACGAACGTCGATGTGCTGAAGCTGGACATGAAGTTCATCGAGATGAACGTGGAGAACCGGCAGAAGGGCATCCAAATTGTGGATTCCGTTGTCAATATGGCGCACAAGCTGAATATGACGATTATCGCCGAGGGCGTGGAGACGAAGGAACAGGTCGATATGCTCAAAACGATGAACTGCATCTACGGGCAGGGCTACTATTTCTATCGCCCGCTCCCGGTGAAAGATGCCGAGCGCCTGCTGAGCATCATTGTGCCGGAGGATTACCGAGATATTCAGCGTTTCTCCGGCGTATCGCCGATGCCTGCTGCGCCCAGCCAACAGTGGAACACAACGCCGGAGATTGAGCGCGATGTGATTGCGACGCTGGACAGCGCGTATCTGCTGCTTGCTCGGCTGAACCTCAATACGGGCGAATGCCAGCCGCTCAAGCGTACGCCGCCGCTGCCGGATGCGCAGATGCCGTTTTCGCGCTTCAGCAACGATTTGGTGCGTCAGCGGCTGATTCACCCGGAGGATTTGGACGACTACCAGCGGTTTATGGCGCTGGCACACCTGCAGACGGAGATATTCAGCGGGCGGCGGCACATGGACTTCCGCTTCCGCTTGTCTGACGGCAAGCGCTTCAATTGGGCGGAGTTGTCCGTGCTGACCAGCCGCAGCTACACGCAGCAGGAGCCGTGGGTGCTGCTGTGCATCCGTCAGACGGATGACATGGTGAACATGGAACCCGACCGCCACTATCAGCGTGAATTGGAATATTACTGCAACTGCGACGCACTGACGGGGCTGTTCAACCGCACGAAGTTTGAGAAGGATGTTTCGCTACTGAACGAGGAACATCCGGACACCATCGAATGCGTTTACATTGATGTCGTTGGGCTGCACGAAATCAACAACCACTTAGGGCATCAGACAGGCGACAGTATGCTGTGCATGGTGGCAGGCACAGCGCGGAGTTTCTTCCCGAACGACCGACTTTACCGCATCGGCGGCGATGAGTTCGTCATTCTCTGCTGCAACCGCAAGCATGACGAAGTGCTGCTGGCAGTGGAAAAACTGCGCATGACGCTTCGAGGCGCGGAATACGAAATATCCGTCGGTGTGCAGCAAGGCACGGGGCGAGAGAATGTGCAGAACATCGTCAACCGTGCCGAGGATGCTATGCGCCGCGACAAAGAAGCGTATTATCAGCAGAACGGTCAGGAGCGCCGGATGCGATCACTGAACGAAAAGCTGGATCGCCTGATGCAGGAAAAGCAGGATGCAGACCAGTTCATCCGCGTCATTGCGCCGGAATACATTGCGGTGTATCTTATCAACTTTGCGCAGGATTCCTTCCGCAAAATCCTGATTCCAGACTTCTTCCGCGATATGCTGGACAAGTGCAACGGCTCGTTCCGCCGCGCGATTCTGGAATATATCCGGCTCTACATAGCCCCGGAGGATCAGGAAGAGTTTGAGTCGCTGACATGCGCGCAGGTTGTGCGGGAGCGCCTTGCGAGGGAAGGCACAATTGACGAACATTACAAGCGCAGCGACGGTATGCCGATTCACCTGCGGATTATGGCGTGCGACGGACTAAATAAGGAAGAAAGCATCTGGATTTTCGCGAAGGATACGGAGGAAGCCTGATTGTAGAAAAAGTGCGCATCAGCATGATGAAAACACGGCTGATGCGTGTTTTTTTACAATTCAGTGATTGCAGTTTGCGCGGAAATGCTGTATAATGTTTGATGGTAAATAATAATGAGGAAAGTATTTGGATTTGGAGGAACGAACTGTGCCACTCAAGCCTGTTTTTGATAAAGCGCCGCTGACAATGCTGACCAGTCAGCCCCTGCGCGCCGGTCAGGTGCGCGTGAACCTGCCTGCTTTGGCGCGCCTGTATGCGCAAGTGGAAAATCGCCGTGAGCCGCTGCTGCTGGAAGGCGCGTTCCGTCTGGCGTGCCTTGTGAAGGCGGATGCCATGCAGTCGCCCGCCGTCACGGCGATTCGGGAAGCCGCCGCCGCTCAGCGGGAGGATGGCTCTTTTGCGCTGACGATTGAGGACTCGGTGTATGTCCTGCGCGCGGTGTGGGCGCTGTATGAAGCGGAAGCGAAGAAGGAAGATTTGACAGTGCTGCTGCGCTGGTTCCAGTGGGCGGCGAAGCAGTGGGACGACATTGCGGCGGACGAGTACGTCCGCGCGTTCCCGGCGGATCTGCTCGAACTGCTGGAAAAGGTCTACCGCATCACGGGCATTCCTGCCATGCTCAAACTTGCCCGCACTCTGTCCGCCAGCACGATGAACTGGAGCGGCGTCCTGACCGCGACCCCGATTCAGACGCCCGTGAGCAAAGCTGTTTCAGCAGAAGAACTGGACGCAGGCCTGAAGAAGGAAAACGGCGATTTGGAGGGCTACTACACCCGTCTGGCGCTGACGACGAATGCGGCGGCACTGGCGGATGGCGCTCGTGCGGCGCTGGCGCGCGGCTGGCTCAACGGCTCGGCGACGGAGATGAACGCCGCAAAAACGGGCTGGGAGAAAATCAGCCGCTATCACGGCGCGATTTGCGGCGGCTTGACCGCGAACCCGATGCTTGCGGGCGGCAATCCAAGCACGGGCATTTTCAATGATACCTTGGGCGCATGGGCGGAAGCGTTTGTGTGCGCAGGCATGGGCGCGCACGCAGTTTGGGCGTGGGATGAACTGGAACGGCTGGTGTTTAATGCGCTGCCGGCGTGCGTGGAGGAAACACGCGTGCAGCTGGCGCAGCGCGTCAACTCGCTGGCGGCGCAGGAGACTCAGCAGGGAAGTTTCGCCCTGACGCTCGGACGCCTTGCGCGCGGCTATGCGCTGGCGATTCAGTCCGCCGTGACTGCATGGGTGGACGGCTTCGCGGTCAATATGCTCATTCCCGGCAAATACGCCGTCTGTGACAGCAAGATGGTGCTGACTATCGACGCGCAGGGCGAGCGCTACGCCATCAAGATGCACATGAAGAACGACCAGAAGGCGTTTTTCCACATGCGGCTTCCGGCGTGGGCATCGTCGTCCGAAATCCTCGTCAACGGTGCGCCGACGGCGGAATACCGCTTGGTGGACGGCTGCATCGGCATCGAGCGCATTTGGCACGACGGGGACGAAATCGTCGCCGTGCTGGAACAGCCCGTCATGCGGCACAGCAGCGCCTATCATCAGGCAACGTACCTCACGCGTGGCCCGCAGGTGTTGGCGCTCTCGGCGGACGGCGACTGGGCATATGCGCTGTGCGGCAACGGCAAAGTGACCGAAAGCGGCGTGACCGCCTCATTTGCGCCGATTGCGTGGAAAAAAGGAAACAATGCCCCCGTGGATGTGCCGGTGCTGCCGGAACTGACGGGCGACATTCGTACGCTGCCGCTGACACCGTATGCGGATACGCCGGTGCGCATTGCGCTTTTCCCGCGGGGGGATAAGGCATGACGAGCATCCGCCTTGCCCCGATGGCAGGCATTACAGACTGGCCGTTCCGCGTTCTGTGCTTTGAGCAGGGCTGCGATGTAGCGACGACGGAGATGGTCAGCGCGATGGGCTACCTCTACGCGCCGCGCAATCATCCTGCGACCGTTTCCCTGATTGAGCGCCGGGACAGCGAGGGCAAGCTGCTTGTGCAGATTTTCGGCAAAGAGGCGGATTTGATGGCGCGTGCGGCGGAAGAACTGTCTGCCATGGGGCGCTTCGACGGCGTGGACGTGAACATGGGCTGTCCGGCGCATAAGGTTGCTGCATCCGGCGAGGGAAGCGGGCTGATGCGCACGCCGGAAAACGCTGAGAAAATCCTCCGTGCGGTCTGCAAGGCGAGCCATTTGCCCGTGTCGGTCAAGATGCGCCTTGGCTGGGACGATGAGCATATCAACGTCGTGGACATGGCGAAAATGGCGGAGGACTGCGGCGTGTGCGAGATTGCCGTGCACGGTCGGACGCGGATGCAGCAGTACAGCGGCCACGCGGACTGGACGTATGTGCGCAAGGTTAAGGAAGCCGTGCATGTGCCGGTGATTGGCAACGGCGACATCTTCACGGCGGACGACGCTGCCCGCCACTTGGAGGAAAGCGGCGTGGACGGACTGCTGATTGGGCGCGGCGCGCTGGGCAATCCGTGGCTGTTCCGTCAGGTGAAGCAGCGGCTTTCCGGCGAAAATGTGACCGAGCCGACCGTTCAGGAGCGCGTGGAAACCGCCCTGCGCCACTACGACATGCTGCTGCAATGGAAGCCGGAACGCGTGGCGGTGAATGAGATGCGCAAGCATGTCGGCTGGTATGTCAGCGGAATGCGCGGCGCGGCACAGTTGCGGGCATCCATCAATCTTGTTGAAGACCCGAACGAAGCAAAAGATATGCTCCGCGCCTTCGCGGAAAGCGCGGAATAATCACCCGCCGTAATGAAAGGAACGTGAAGATTCATGCGGAAACTGCACTCGCTGATATCGCTCCTGCTGGTGCTGCTGATGCTTGCACCCTGTGCACTGGCAGATGCGCCGCTGCTGCAAGCCGCGTCGGACTGGAATTTGGCGGATACGCCCCTGTCGGTTACGCTGTCCATCAGCCTTCAAGCACATGCGCCTTTTGATGAGACGCGCACGGCGATGCTTGACCGTGTACTTGCGCCGCTGTCGCTGAATTTGTATGCGGCGGACGGCGAAAGCGGCGTTTCCGTGCTGATGAACGGCAACGAGCTGCTGACGATGGCGCAGAAGGGCGACGCAGTGCAGTTCTCCTGTATGCCGAACGTTTCCTATGCGTCGCTGGACGGGAATGCGCTGGAACTGCTGCTCGGCACGTCTTCAAATTCCATCGACCTGCGCGCTGTTGACGGTACGTTTGAGAAGTGGATTGACGACGGCTGGGTGCTGTCAAACGCGATTTTAGAGCCTTTCGCGGAGTACGGCAAACGCAAGAGCGTCAAGACGACCATCAAGGACATGGGGCTGGCGCGCTCCTGCACGGATTACACCTTCTCCAAGTCGAAGCTGGAGGAAATGCAGCAGACGCTTTTGTCCCTCTGCCCGGAAGGCGATTTGCATGACCTGATTGCGTCGCTGACCTTCTCCGGCACGCAAAAACTGCGCGTCTATCGCACAGAGGACGAAGTACCGCTGCGTATGGAGTACAACGGCGTTTGCGGCGTGGATGGCAAGCTGCGCACGGTCAAGCTCGTCTGGCGCACAAAGCGAGAGAACGGCGAAACACGCGATGAAATCACGCTGACGTCCCCCGCCAAGAGCGGCACGGACAAGAACACGCTGGATTTTGAGCGTATTATGACATTTTCCAGCGGCAAAATCACCATGCAGGGCACCTGCTCCTACAAGGTGACGGCGAGCAAGCAGACGACGCAGACCGAGGTCACGTTTGACTTGACGAACCGCTTGGAGAATGACAGCGACAACGTGAGCGGCAGCGTGGCTATCAAGCGGCAGCTGCCGGGCGAAGATTACGCCACGAAGCGCACCATCACGCCGAATATCGTCCTGTCCGGGAACGCAGAAGCGCCGGAAATCAGCGGGACAATCGGCTATCAGGAAGAAAAACGCTACGGCACGACTGAAGAATGCGTGATTACGCTGCGTGCGGCGCGTGCAAGCGAATCCCTGTGGAAGGACACCGCGGCGACGATGGAACTGTCCACGCTCAGCGCGGAGACGCTGCAAAACCTGCGCAGCCAGCTCGGCGGCGCAATTGCAACTGCTATCGTCCGCCCGCTGATTCAGGTTCTCAGCGCGGAGGACGCGGCGTTCTTCTTCTACGAAATGTCGGATGAGGACGTTCAGACCATTCGGCAGGCGGCAGAATCCGCCGTCGAAATCGAATGACACCCGATAAGGAGGGTAAACCCATGCTGAAACGAATCCTGTCTGTCCTGCTCTGCGCGGCGCTGCTGCTTGGCGGCACGGCGCTTGCTGCCAAAGAGGATGACTATACGCTGCCGGAACTGCTCTACCAGCAGTTTGCTGTGCAGGATTACCCCATTCGAGGCTCAGTTGCGGTTACGGCGTCCGGCACGGCGTCGTGGCTGGATTTCCTGCTGCCGCTGACAGCTTCGACGCTGCATGTGCGCCTGCTGAACCTGGAGGACAGCGACGATTTCCAGTATCAGGTGTTTTCGCAGGATGACAGCGGCAGTCAGCAGGGATTGACGCAGCTGTACCGTGTGGGCGATACGCTGTACCTGCGCACGGATGTGCTGCCAGATGTGCTGCTGTCCATGCCGCTGGCGGAATCGGGAAAGAGCAATCCATCGTTCTACTCTGTGCTGGCGGAGATGATGGCGCAGCCTGACATCCTCTGGGAAAGCATGTGGCAGCCGGCGCTGGAGGAATATCTGAACGAACTGGAGCTGTGGCTGGCGGATTACGCCGCTGAACCCGACACGATGACTGAAAACGGCGAGCTTGTCATGCGCGTCAGCTATGTGATTCCAGCGGATGACGTGAAAGAACAAACGAAGCTGATGTGGAAGCAAGCGCTCTATGACGAGACGCTGCTGACGCTTTTGCGCCCGATGATGACGGAGGAGCAGCAGGCGGCCTATCTCAATCCGGCGCTGGGCTACTTCTACGATGCCTGCATTGACGCCCTGCCGCTGTCGGGTGATTTGCGCCTGTCACGCAAGTTCTCCGCGCGTGGCGATACGCTGTCCGTGGCGGTGGCGCTGCCTCTGCCGCAGAATGCGTGGGGCTACACGACGCTGACCTTCCGGCAGGAGGGCAGTACGACTGCGCTTGTGCTGAACAGCGCGACGCAGACGCTGACATTCAGCATGACGGCGGCGGACGGCAACCAGAACGCAATTACGGGCAGCATCAGCAGTGTACCCGCCGCGTTCGTAACGGACGCAAAGACGCTGCAGGCGAAATTCACCCTGACCAGCCAGCATTCCGAAACGCAGGACAGCGACGGCACACGCCATGATGACAGTGCGTGGACGCTGACCATTGAGCCGGACACCGACGGCGCGGAAGCAGCGGATTTGGTGACGTTTGAGCCGATTACGGCGGAACTTTCCCTCCAATACAGCACCGAAAGCAGGGAAGGCGCGCCGATTCAGCTGCGCGTGATTGCCGCGCTGCACATGGCGGAAGCGGACGTCGGCGTGAAGATGGCACTGCGCACAACGAGCCGCTGGAACGCCCTGACCCTGCCGACGCAAGGCGCGGAGGACGTGATGAGCATGGATACCATGCGCGCTGTGCAGCTGCTGACGACGGCATCGGACAACCTGACGCGGCTGATTGCAGGCGGCAGTGCGCCGGCAGCTACGACCGCGCCGGAACTGCCCACACCTGAACCGAATACGACACCCGTCCCATCGCTGACGGGAGAATAATCAGCAAAATCGCCGCAGTGCATCACAAACTGCGGCGATTTTTGTCGGAAAAGGAGAAATGCTCATGCGGAATGCGCACGCACTTCAGCGGATTGCCATCATCCTCGCGGTTTTGTTTGTGCTGTCGCTGCTGCCGGTGATGGCGGTCGCGTTCTACAATCACCCGCGCGCGGACGACTACACCTACGGCGCGGTGCTGCGCAAGGTCATTGACGCAGGACAGGGGCTGCCGGAGGCTGTCGCAGCTATTGCCGCCTACGTCCGGAGCACCTACGCGCGCTGGCAGGGGTCGTTCAGCGCGGTGGTGCTGTTCACGCTTCAGCCGGGTGTGTTTTCCGACAATGCCTATTGGCTGACGACCGCCCTGACGCTCCTGCCGCTGCTGCTTGGCACGGGGATGCTCCTGCGTCAGCTGGGGAAGATGCTCCACGCGCCGCACGCAACGGCTGTGCTGATTTTCTTGTCGCTCATGACGCTGAGCATCCAGCTTGTGCCGGATTTGAACCAGACGTTCTACTGGTTCAACGGCGGATGCTACTACACGTTCTATTACGCGCTTTCGCTGATGCTGCTGACGGGCACCCTGCGGATTTGCACCGACGGAAAGTGCCGCGCCGGGCGGACTGTGCTGTGCATGGCGCTCGCGTTCTTTATCGGCGGCGGCAACTACACGACTATCCTCGTTACGCTGAGTCTGCTGATGCTCCTGCTCCTTGCGCTGCTTGTGCGGAAAAACCCCGCTTGGCGGCAGATATTGCTCGTCATGGTCGCACTGCTGACTGCGTTCGCTATCAACGCTGCCGCACCCGGCAACCGCGTCCGTGCAGCGACCATCCCGCGCTCGATGGATGCGATTCCCGCGATTCTCTACTCCTTCGACCGGGCGTGGGTGCGCGTGTCGGGCTGGTTTGGCTGGCCGCAGGGAATTGCCATTGCGCTTTTTGCCCTGCTGATGTGGGATTTCGCCGGGCAGTGCGGGTTGAAATTCCGCTTTCCGCTGCTGAAAAGCGCGCTGGCGTATGCCATCTTTTCGGCGCAAATGACGCCGTCGCTTTTTGCAATGGCGAATGTCGGGCCGGGGCGGCAAATCGACATCTACTACTATGCGTATGGCTGGCTGCTGCTTTGCTGGACGTTCCTCTGGATCGGCTGGCTGCGGAACAGCCGCATCGGCACGAAAATCGACGCGGCGCTTTCGTACCTGACGCGCCATTCCGCCGGAATCGTCGCCATATTGTCGCTTGCGCTGGTGCTGACGCTGCCGTCCGCGCATCCGACGGCGGGTGCAAGTCCGACGAGCGTTGCAGCGGCAAAAGCGCTCATCAGCGGCGAGGCGCAGACGTATCATCAGCAGTACACCGAAATCCTCCAAACGCTGCGTCAGCCCGGCGAGATTTGCGAAATCCCGGATGTTGTGGTCTGTCCGGCGTTCCTGAACCCGCTGGGGCTGGCGGACGAGGGGCAGTCGGGCTACTGGGTGAATCAGGCGCTGGCGAACTATTTCGGGCATCAGCAGGTTATCCGCATTGAACAAACGCCATAAAGAAAGGGGACTGCCCGCGATGGACAGCCCCCATTTTTATGCCTGTGGGAAAATGCGCTTGTTAACGAAGAAAAACACCACCGCGGAAATCGTGCCGTTGAAGAAGAGCGTGCCGAGCGTGTACACCCAATCCGGCACGAACTTCGCCGCCACCGCGACCCAGACGCAGTTAATCGAGTTCACCAGGCAGGTAATCACGATGAACGCAAGCGCATATAGCAGCACCTGTCGCGCAAGATGCCCTTTGGCGCGGAAAACGTACTTGCGCTGAAGCGGAAAGTTCACGCATTCGCCAAGCACCATCGCCGTCATGTATGCGCACAGGTACGGCAGCCCGCCGTGCGCCGTGTCGTAGCCGAAGATATTCCAGCGGAAGGTTTCGCCCAGCAGCGTCATTTCGATGCCGGGCCAGCCGAAGTCGCGCATTGGCAGAAAGGCGAATGCGCGCGGCAGAAAGAGCAGCAGCACATATTTCAGCACTGTCACGACGCCGGAGACAATCAGGTACAGCCCGCCCTCGCGCAGCCAAGCCGGGCAGCGGGATGAATGCGGCTGGCTTGTGTCCGCCATGAAAAGCCTCCTCAGCGATAGATTTTCCGCTCGTGAACATCCTCAATGCCGGAAAGACGGTGGAAGAACGTGTTGATGATGTCGCGCCATTCACGGGCGTTGTGCAGCTGCCGCCCGATGCGCTCATCTACTAAAGCACGGTCAAAATCGGGCAGCGGCAGCGCTTTCAGGATGCTCGCGGCGCGCTCCACCCATTCATAGCCCTCAAAATGGTCGTCGTAAATTCGCTGGATCAGCGTCCGCCCGTCGCGCATCTTGAAGGTGTACGGCAAGCGGTGGAAGAAGAGCAGCAGCTCATCCGGGCAGGTCTGCGTCGATTCAAAGCGGCGGCGCAGTGCTTCCGGGTATTGCAGGACATAGCCCGTGCCGTCCGCCGTGCGGTCGATGCCGATGGCGTTGCGGTCGGCCTTGTGGTAAGTGCCCCACGCCTGATACTCGTAGCCGTCGGGACTCGGCCCGTAGTGCTGGTTCGGCGTGACCATCCAGCAGATGCCCAGCGGTGCGGTATACTGCTCATAGGCGTGGCGGCTGCCGAGCAGCACATCCGCCAGCGCGTTCTCATCATCCGGCGCAAAACGATAGGTGAGACGAATCCAGCGGTGGATGATATCGTCCGGCTGGCAGGCATCGGGATCCCACGCCAGCGCGCCATATGCAAAGAAATTCAGCGCCGCGAAGGGATGCCCGGTCATGCACGCGTCATTGCCGAGGTTCGACACCGCTGCCATCGCCATGATGCTGTTGCGCGGCATGTCCGCAAAGAGCTCCTGCCACATTACCGGCATGGCGAAAATGTCAATCTGCTGACCCGTGTACTCCTGCGCCAGCTGCCATTCCAGCGCCAGATTCGTTTTGGGCATTGCCAGCAGGGTCGGGGAAATCGGCTCGCGGACTTGGAAGTCGAACGGCCCGTTCTTGACCTGCAGAATCACGTTGTCGTCGAACTGCCCATCCAGATAGACGTAATGCTCATATGCTGCCTTCGGACGGTCGGTCTTTTCGTCGCGCCAGTCCTGCTGACAGTTGTAGACGAAACAGCGCCAGACCAGCATTCCGCCGAACGGTTTGAGCGCCCGCGCCAGCATGTTTGCGCCCTCCGCATGGTTGCGCCCGTAGGTGAACGGCCCCGGACGATGTTCGCTGTCCGCTTTGACGAGGAAGCCCGCCAAATCGGGAATCGCAGCGTACACCACTTCCGCCTGATGCTTCCACCACGCCTGCACGCGTTCATCCAGCGGATCAGCCGTCGGGATGCCGTGGCGCATCGGCTGCGAATAGTCGATGGAAACCATCAGCCGCACGCCGAACGGGCGGAAAATCGCCGCCAGCTTCGCCAGATCCGGCAGATCGTCCTCAATCAGCAGCTGCGCCGGGTCGTGCACGTTGACGTTGTTGATGCACAGCACGTTCAGCCCGACGGACGCCATCATACGCCCCAGCTGCCGCATCCGCGCGGGGTCGTAGGCCAGCTTGCCGCCCTGGAAGAACAGACTGCGCCCGGAATATCCGCGCTCGACGTTGCCGTCGGCGTTGTCCCAGCAGTTAATCATGCGCAGCGCGTACTGCGGCGCAGAGGAGTGATCCTCCGGCAATGCCGAACCCGACGCGAGCGCCATCAGCAGCCAGTAAGCGCCATACAGCAGCCCGGTTTTGCCACCGAAAATCGTCACGTCGTCGCCTTTGCGCACGGCATGGAACCCTTCGCCCAGCGAATCATCCTCGGCAAGCGAAACGTGCAGATTCGGGGAGAGCGCCGGCAGTGCCTGCGCAAGCTCGAACGCGGCGACTTCGCGCGGGGACGCAAAATCGGCGGGAACATCAGCCGGTAAAAACGGAAGCCAAGAAAGCCATTGATTTGCCATAAACAGGATACCTCCTGTAACGTATTTTACTAAAAGTATAGCATATTTCGCCGACTTGCACAACCCAAAACCAGAAAAGGGGAAGAAATTTGGCGAAAAGTTGACTGGGTGACAGGAAAAACACAACTGTGCGTCGAATTGTGCAAAAAACGCCGCTTTTTCAGGCGGCAAGATGGAAAGGATGAGCCGAAAATGGCCTTTACGGTTCACGCGGTGATGCCGGGAGTGTGGCATATTGTGGACTGCATGGGCGTCTGCATGACGCTGCTGGAGGGCGAAAACGCCGCCATGCTGGTTGACACGGGCTATGGCATTGAGGATGTGGCGGACTTCATGCGCCACATGACGGATTTACCGCTGACGGTGTTCCTGACGCACAACCACCATGACCACGCGATGGGGGCACGCTGCTTCCCGGAAACGTACATGCTGGAAGCGGACATGGCGGACTGGCGCATGTTCACGAACGACGAGATGCGGCGTCGGGTGCTGACGCAGGCAATCGGGAAGAACCTGACGGTGGATGAAAAAACGTTTCTCGCGGGCGAAATTCCACTGCCGAAGGTGATGAAGCCCGGTGTGATTGACTTGGGCGGATTAACAGCGGAAATCATCGAAGCGCCGGGGCACACGCCCGGTTCGGCGGTGGTGTATGTGCCGGAGCGGAAGCTGCTGCTGTCTGGCGACGACTGGAACCCCTGCACATGGCTGTTCTTCCCGCAGGCGCTTGGGCTTCGGGAGTACCGCAGCAACATGCGCGGCATCCAGCAGCTGCCGTTTGAGAAAGTCCTCTGTCCGCACCGGGAGGCGCTCTATGACCGCTGGATGTTCGACGACTTCTTCAACGCCTTGACGGATGGCAACCTCCGCGCGGCGGAACCGGTCAATATCGCGCCGTATGAGCAGATTGACACCTGCCAGGCGACGCTGCCGCATGATCAAGTGCTCGTATTCGACTGGGCAAAATCAGGATTATAAAGGAGACGAAGACGATGAAGCAGGATTCCATCCGCATAGCGGTGGATAGTCAGGCGAGGTTCAACAACAACACCGCGTTCTGCATCGGCACAGGTCGCATGGGGCTGGCATTGCAGCAGGAGTATCAGCAGCAGCTGGCGATGGCGCAGGCGGAATGCGCGTTCACGCACATCCGCGGTCACGGGCTGTTCAGCGACGATATGGCGATTTACCAGCCGTATCAGGATGCGGAAGGAAATTGGCACGAGGGCTACAATTTCACCTACCTTGACCGCGTGATGGATGATTACCGCGCACAGGGCTTGAAGCCGTTCCTTGAATTGGGCTTCATGCCGGAAAAGATGGCAAGCGGCACGCAGACCATCTTCTATTGGAAGGGCAACGTTACGCCGCCGCAGGACGACGCAAAGTGGACGGCGATGGTTCAGGCGACGCTTGCACATTTGGCGGAGCGTTACGGGAAGGACGAAGTGTCCACTTGGCCGTGCGAGGTGTGGAACGAGCCGAACCTGTCGGGTTTCTGGGAAAATGCGGATGAAGAGAAGTATCATCACCTGTATGCGGTGACGGCGAAGGCAGTTAAGGAAGTGCTGCCGGACATGCGCGTCGGCGGCCCGGCGATCTGCGGCGGCGCGACATCGCAGGACTGGGTGCGCAATTTCCTGCAATTCTGCAAGGAGAATCAGCTGCCGCTGGATTTCGTGTCGCGCCACGCCTACATGGGCGAAACGCCGGAACACCGCGGGCGCTATCTTTATCATACAATGCGCACGGTGGACAGCCTCCTCGCTGAAATGCAGGAGACGCGCGACATTATCGACAGCTTCCCGGAATACCGCGGGATGGAGATGCACATCACCGAGTTCAACACGTCGTACAACCCGTTCTGCCCGATTCATGACACGAACCTGAATGCGGCGTACATGGCGGGAGTGCTGGCGCGGATGGGCGATGTGGCGGCGTCGTATTCCTACTGGACGTTCGGGGATGTGTTCGAGGAGCAGGGTGTGCCGCCGATGCCCTTCCACGGTGGATTCGGCTTGATTGCCAACGGGCAGATTGCCAAGCCGACACTGTGGAGCTTCGCGTTCTTCTCCCATCTGCACGGAACGCCGGTGCACCGCGACGAACACAGCGTGATTGTCCGCAAGGACGACGGCTCGTATGAAGGCGTGCTGTGGAATCTCTGCCGCACCGACCGCGACGAGCTGACCGTGACGATTGCCCTGCCTGCGGGCGGCGAACAGACGCTGACGACGGAGACGGTGGATGAAGTGACGTGCAATCCGCTGAAGGTATGGCACGATTTGGGCGAACCGCGTTCGCTGTCGGCAAATCAGCTGCGTCTTTTGCGTCAGGCGGGTCAGCCGGCGGCGAATACGGCGGTGCTTGCGGCGGAAAACGGCGAATGCACGCTGCAAATGACCTTGCGGCAGAATGCCGTCGTGCGCTTTACGCTGTCCGCCAGAAATCAGCAGGGCGATTACGGCTACGACTACACTTGGTATCAGCAGCACAGCTGAAATTTGCCCTTGACAACCATGCCCAAATGACGCTATAATATCCTCTGCAATGATGGAAAGAGTACCGTGGATGGATGCGCAAAGAGAGCTGCGGCAGGTGAGAAGCAGCCGGGACATCCGCGGGAACATGGCTCCGGAGCATCACGCGCCTGAACGCCTTTGGGGTGAAGTAGGGTGCGGCGGGTCGCGCCGTTATCCGCAGGATGAGTGATAAATCAGGGTGGCAACGCGGAAAATTCTCCGCCCCTCGGCAAAAAATGCGGGAGGGGCGGTTTTTTATCGTTTCTCTCAAACAGCAATTGGAGGAATGAACTCATGTGTGAATCGTGTAAGAAGCCGTTTTACATCACTACACCCATTTACTACCCCAGCAGCAACCTGCACATCGGCCACGCCTACTGCTCCACGGCGGCGGACTCGATGGCGCGCTTCAAGAAGCTGACGGGCTATGACGTCTATTTCCTGACCGGCACGGACGAGCATGGCCAGAAGATTGAGCGCAAGGCAAAGGAACAGGGCGTCACGCCGAAGGAGTATGTGGACAAGATTGTCGCGGGTATCAAGGATTTGTGGAAGCTGATGGACATTGATTACAGCGACTTCATCCGCACGACCGATGACCGCCACGTCAAGTGCGTGCAGAAGATTTTCAAGCAGCTGTACGATCAGGGCGACATCTACAAGTCTGAATACGAGGGCTGGTACTGCACGCCCTGCGAATCTTTCTGGACGGAATTGCAGCTCAAAGACGGCTGCTGCCCGGACTGCGGCCGCCCGGTGGAAAAGACGCGTGAAGAATCCTACTTCTTCCGCCTGCAGAAGTACGCCGAATGGCTGATTCAGTACATTGAGGAGCATCCGGACTTCATCCAGCCCGCCAGCCGCGCCAACGAGATGCTGAACAACTTCCTCCGTCCGGGTCTGGAAGACCTGTGCGTCAGCCGTACGTCCATCAAGTGGGGCATCCCGGTCACGTTCGACGAGAAGCACACGGTGTATGTCTGGATTGACGCGCTGAGCAACTACATTTCCGCGCTGGGCTACGGCACGGACAATGACGCGCTGTTCCAGAAGTACTGGCCGGCGGATGTCCACCTGGTCGGCAAGGAAATTGTCCGCTTCCATACCATTATCTGGCCGATTATGCTCCACGCGCTGGGGCTGCCGCTGCCCAAGCAGGTGTTCGGTCACGGCTGGCTGGTCATCAATGGCAAGAAGATGGGCAAGAGCGTCGGCAACGTTGTTGACCCGGTCGTGCTGTGCAACCGCTATTCCTCCGATGCTGTACGCTATTTCCTCATGCGCGAAATGCCCTTCGGCTCGGACGGCGAGTTCACGCTCAAAGCCATGCTGACGCGCATCAATTCCGACCTCGCGAATGACCTTGGCAACCTCGTCTCCCGCACGGTCGCGATGATTGAGAAGTACTTTGGCGGCACGATTCCCGCCATCGACGCGGTGGATGAAGCTGTCGACAAGCCCATCTGGGACGAGGCGGAGCAGCTCTCCGGCAAGGTGGAGAACTACGTCAACGCCTTCCAGTTCTCCAACGCGCTGGTGGAAACATGGAAGCTCATCAGCGACTGCAACAAGTATATCGACATGACGCAGCCGTGGGTGCTGGGCCGCAGCGAAGAGGGTCAGCCGCGGCTGAAGACGGTGCTGTACACGCTGGCAGAGTGCGTCCGCCGCGTCGCCGTGATGATTGGCTTCGTTATGCCGCGCACGCCGGAACGCATTTTCGAGCAGCTGGGCGTGACCGACGACGCGCTCAAGACGTGGGATTCCGTCTGCAAGCCGTTTGCCGTGCTGCCGGAAGGCCTGACGGTGCATAAGGGCGCGGCGCTGTTCCCGCGTCTGGACATCCAGAAGGAAATTGAACGCGACGCACCCGCCGAAGAGCCGAAGAAGGAAGAAAAGAAGCCTGCCGCCAAGCCTGAAAAGAAGCACGAAACGCCTGATTTCCCGGCGGAAATCGCTTTCGATGATTTCTGCAAGTGCAAGATGCAGGTGGCGCGCGTGCTGTCCTGCGAGAAGGTGGAGAAGAGCAACAAGCTCCTGCAGTTCCGCCTCTCCTTCGGCAAGGACGGCGAACGCACGATTCTCTCCGGCATCGCGAAGTATTACAAGCCCGAAGACCTCGTCGGCAAGCAGGTCGTGGCGGTCGTGAATCTCGCGCCGCGTAAGATTGCGGGCATCGAAAGTCAGGGCATGATTCTCTCCGCTGTCGATGACGAGGATCATCTGCGCCTGATGAGCGTCGGCGAGGGCGTGGAGGACGGTGCAATCATCGGATGATGGCGCTGTTTGACTCTCATTGCCACGTCGATGAGCCGAAGTTCGACGACGACCGGGAGGACGTCCTGACCCGCATGGCGGAAGCGGGCGTCACCCGGTACGCCGTGATTGGCTCGGACATGGCGACCTCCCGGCACAGCGCGGATTTCGCAGCGGAACATCCGGGCTGCTATGCCGCCATCGGCATCCATCCGCACGAGGCGAAAGGCTTCGTGGAGGATGATTTGCAGCGCTTGGCGGACTGGTCGAAGGAAGAGAAAGTCGTCGCCATTGGCGAAATCGGGCTGGATTACTACTATGACCTGTCGCCACGCGAAACGCAGATGACGGTTTGCGAGGCGCAGATGGAACTGGCGTGGGAATTGTCGCTGCCCGTGGCATATCACATCCGGGACGCGCATCAGGACATGCTGGACATCATGAAGCGCCACAGAAAGCATCTGACCGGCGGCATCATTCACTGCTTTTCCGGCAGCTGGGAGATTGCGAAGGAGTACCTGAAACTGGGGTACTTCATCAGTTTTGCGGGGCCTGTGACCTTCAAGAAAGCGCCGAAATTGCAGGAAGCCGCGGTGAATGTGCCGATTGACCGCATCCTGATTGAGACGGACAGCCCGTACCTTTCGCCCGAACCCGTCCGCGGCCGCCGAAATGAGCCGACGAACGTGCGCTATGTGGCGGAGAAAATTGCCGCGCTGCGCGAAATTCCGCTGGAAGCGTTCGCACAGATCACGATGCAGAACGCGCTGAATGCCTACAGCATTAAGGAATGAGTCCATTTGGCTGCTCCGAGCGAATACGGGGCAGCCTTTTTCTTTCCGCGTCAGGTTGCATCATGCGGGGAATCATGATATAATGGGATGGACTGCTGATGATGGGGAGGTTTGCCCATGCTGGCTTGTGTGTGCCTGAATCCTTCGTTTGACCGCACGGTGTCGCTCCGTTCCTTCACGGCGGGCGATGTGAACCGTGTCCTGTCCGTGCGGCAGGATGTAGGCGGCAAGGGCATCAATGTCGCCATTACTGCGCGTCGGCTGGGCATTGCGTCCTGCGTCCTCGGCTGTGCGGGCAAAAACGGCATTGACGCGGTTCGCTGCAAGCTGGACGGAGAGCAGGTGACGCATGTTTTCCTGCCCGTGGACGGCGACGTGCGCACGAACATGAAGATTGTCCCGCAGGACGGCACGGGCGTGACGGAGCTGAACGAACCCGGCGCGCCGGTCAACGCGGCGAATCAGCGGGCGTTTTCGGACTTGCTGGCGGAAAAGACAGTTGTGGGGCAGTATGTCGTCCTGACAGGGTCGCTGCCGCCGGAATGTCCGCCGGAGTATTACCGCGACCTGATGCTCTCCCTGCCGGGGCGCCTGTTTGTGCTGGATGTGAGCGGCGCGGCGCTGATGGCGGGGCTGGCGGCGCGTCCGTTCCTCGTCAAGCCGAACCACAGCGAACTGCAAGCCGCCATGAACCGTCCGCTGCCGACGATGGCGGATGTGCATCAGGCGGCGCTGGAGCTGCTTGAAATGGGCGCGCAGAATGTGCTCGTGAGCCTCGGCGGAGAGGGTGCGTTGTGGGTGTCGGAACGCGGCGCCATGGTTGCCCCAGCGATTCCGGTGCGGGTGCAGTCCACCGTTGGCGCGGGCGACGCAATGGTCGGCGGTGTGATGGCTGGCTTGGAGAAAACAGGGGACGTTCGCCGTGCGCTGGCGTATGGCGCGGCGGCGGGCTGTGCGTCGGTAATGACCGAGGGGACGCAGCTGATTCGCCCCGATGATTTTGCTGCCCTGCTTCCGCAGGTGCAGATACAGGATGTGTAAGGATGCTGTTTCGCAGAGTGCGTGCTGAGTTTTCCGATGGCGTGATTGACTTGCTGCCCTTGCGGCTCTATCCGCCGGAAAAAGAAATGGGATTCGGCCGCGTGTATGACTATATGATTGTGCCGCACGGGACGCACCGGGAAGCTGGACGCATCTCCCTGCGGATGGGGGAAAGCCCTTGCGTGTACTATTTCGGACATATCGGCTATCATGTTGATCCGCCGTATCGCGGCAATCACTACGCGCGCCGCGCCTGTGCGCTCTTGCGCCCGCTGATTGCCCTGCACGGCAAGAGCAGCGTCGTCATCACGACCGACCCGGACAACTGGGCGAGCCGCAAGACGTGCCTGGGGCTGGGCTGCACGCTGGAAAGAACCGTGGCTGTGCCGCAGGAGATTCGCGACCGCTGGGAAATCAGCGCCGTCAAGTGCCGATACATTTGGCGAATCGACGGCTGAAAAGGAGATGCGTTTTGTGGAAATGACGCTTCAGGGCGTCCGCGTCCATTATGAAATCGGCGGCCACGGCGAAAGAAAAGTGGTGCTGCTGCATGGCTGGGGCTGCTCGGAAAAGCTGATGGCGGGGATTAGCGATGCGCTCACGCCGGACATGACCGTGCTTCGGGTGGATTTTCCGGCGCATGGCGAAAGCGGATTTCCGCCGCAGCCGTGGGGTGTGCCGGATTTTGCCGCGAATCTGCTGGAACTGCTGACGAAACTCGACTTCCTGCCGTGCAGCGTGATTGCGCATTCCTTCGGCGGACGCGTGGCGATTGAGCTCGCCGCCGACCATCCGGAACGTTTTGAAAAGCTGATTCTGACAGGCGCGGCGGGCATCCGGCCGAAGCTATCCAGCGAAAAGAGCAAGAAGTCGCAGCGGTATCAGCGGCTGAAAAAGCTCGTCGGTGTAGCGAAAAAGACGCACCTCTTCGGCAGTCTGCCGGACAAGTGGCAGGAGAATCTCGTGCAGAAGTACGGCTCGCGGGATTATGCCGCCCTGTCGCCGGAAATGCGCAAGACCTTCGTCAAGGTCGTGGGTTATGACCAGAGTGCGCTGCTTTCGCATATCAAGAACCCGACGCTGCTCATCTGGGGCGACCGCGACACGGAAACGCCGCTGTGGATGGGGCAGCAGATGGAAAAGGAAATTGCCGACAGCGGTCTGGTGGTGCTGGAAGGCGGCACGCATTTCGCATATCTGGAGCAGGCGGCGCGCTTTCAGACGATTGTGCGTCAGTTTCTGCTGAACTGATTTGGATGGGGCAGGAGTGAATCAGGTGATTAACTTACTGAAATGGCTTCCGGCGCTGGCAACCGCCTTGGCGATGCTGCTGGCACAACGGAGCCTGATGCATGATTTCCAGCTGGAAAGCTACCAGTTTCCCGGCTATTTCCGGACGCTGCGGCGCAATTGGAAGCGCGCGCTGCTGCCCGGCGTCACGCTGGCGGCGTACTTGACGCTGCTGTATTTGGCATACCGGAGCATTGACCGGATGCTGGACAGGAGCGTCGGCAAAATCCTGCTGGCGCTGGTGAATGCGGCGCTGGCGGTCGCTGGCGGCTGGTGGTGCCGGTCGATTTTCCAGCAGAAGAAGGCGAAAAAGCCGTTTGTCGTCACGATGCGCGTCAAGCGGACGTACATTGTCATGGGCGTTGTCTATACGCTGCTCTGCACGCCGATTGCGCTGCTGACGAAGGTGTACTTCTGCGGACTGCTGCCGCTGCTGCTGCCGCTCTGGGTGGCGCTGGGCGGATTGCTGGCGTGGCCGATTGAAAAGCTCGTGAGCGAAATGTATTTCCGCGACGCGCAGAAGAAACTGGCGGCGCGCCCGGACATCATCAAAATCGGCATTACCGGCAGCTACGGCAAGACGAGCGTCAAGTTCATTCTCGGCACGATTTTGCAGGAGAAGTATCAGACGCTGATTACCCCGAGCAGCTTCAATACGCCGATGGGCGTGACGAAAATCATCCGTGAGCGCCTAACGCCCGCGACACAGGTATTTGTGGCGGAAATGGGCGCACGGCACGTCGGGGATATCAAGGAACTGTGCCGACTGGTGCATCCGCGCTACGGCGTGCTGACGAGCGTCGGCCCGCAGCATCTGGACACCTTCCACACCTTGGAGCGCATCAAAAATACGAAATATGAATTGATGGACGCTGTTCCGGCGGATGGCTGCTGCTTTTTCCCGGATGACGGTGCAATCTGCCGCGAACTCTATGACCGAACGGAGAAAGAAAAGCGCCTCTGCTGCCTGCATTACAGCCCGGACGCGGACGTGTGGGCAACGGATGTGACGGTTTCCCCGATGGGCAGCCGATTCGTCCTGCATACGTCGGCGGAGGAAATTGCGTGCGAAACGCGCCTGCTGGGGGAACACAACATCCAGAACATCCTGCTTGCCGCGACGGTGGCGCTCCATCTGGGGCTGACCATGCGGCAGGTGGCGCGCGGCATCAGCAAACTGCAGCCGGTGGAGCACCGTTTGCAGCTGATTCCGTCGCCAGGCATCACCATCATCGACGATGCATTCAATTCCAACCCGAAGGGCGCGGAAGCGGCAGTGAAGGTACTGGGGGCGTTCCAAGCGCGGCGCATCATCATTACCCCCGGTATGGTCGAATTGGGCGGACAGGAAGCGGCGTTCAACCGCGAATTTGGGCGGAAAATCTGCGGCAACGCGGATATCGCCATTCTCGTGGGCAAGAAGCACACACAGCCGATTGCTGAAGGGCTGCTCGCGGCGGGCTTCCCGCAGGGAAATCTGCACGTCGTCGCCAGCCTCGACGAAGCGACGGTGCTCCTGCGGCAGATTGGGCGTCCCGGCGACATTGCAATGTTTGAAAACGATCTTCCGGATCACTATTCTGAAACGTAAGGAAGCTCTGCCGAATCAATCAGAGATTCCGTAAAGGCAAGGAGATTTTTGTTATGGCAAAGGTTCAGCTTGGTGTGATTTTCGGTTCCCGCAGCTGTGAGCGCGAGGTGTCCATCATCAGCGCGGTGCAGCTGATGAACCATGTGGACAGCGAGAAGTACGACGTCATCCCAGTGTATATCGGCGAAAACGGCGTCTGGTATACGGGAAATGCGCTCCGCCGCATCGAGACGTACACGCCCTTTGACCCGAACAAAGCGGGCATCGAAGCCGTTGCGCTGGATGTGACGGCGGGTTCGGGCGCGCTGCTGGCGAACCGTCCCGGCAAGGGGCTGTTCTCTCATCCAACGCAGGTCATGGTAGCGCGGCTGGAAGTTTGCGTTATCGTCATGCATGGGCTGAACGGCGAGGACGGCACGCTGCAGGGAATGCTGGAACTGGCGAATCTGCCGTACACGTCCACGGGCGTGGCAGGCAGCGCCATCGGCATGGACAAAATCATGATGAAGCAGTTCTTCCGCGGCGCGGGGACGCTGCCGTGTCTGCCGGATTGCTGGTTCACGCGCGCCATGTATCAGCAGGACAAAAACGCCGTGCTGGACAAGGTGGAGAAGGAACTGGGCTATCCTGTGTTCGTCAAGCCCGCGAACCTCGGCTCGTCTATCGGTGTCAGCCGTGCGGATGACCGCGAAGGGCTGATGGACAGCCTTGAACTGGCGTTTGAGTATGACCGCCGCGTGCTGGTTGAGAAGGGGCTGGATCACCCGATTGAGCTGAACTGCTCCGTACTGGGCTACGATGGCGACGTGGAAGCCAGCCCGATTGAGATGCCGCTGTCGGGTCAGCAGTTCCTCGATTTCAAGGAGAAGTATCTTGCCAATGGCGGCTCGAAGGGCATGGCGAGCCTGCACCGCGTGCTGCCTGCGCCGATTGAGGATAGCCTGCGCGATAAGATTCAGGCAATGTCCTGCGATATTTTCCGGATGCTGGACTGTAAGGGCGTTGTGCGCATCGACTACATGTTCGACCGCGCGTCCGAGCAGGTATACATCACTGAAATCAACACGATTCCCGGCTCGCTGGCATTCTACCTGTGGGAGAACAAGGGCGTGAAGTATTCGCAGCTGATTGACCGCATGGTGGACTGCGCGCGCAAGGCGAACGAAGACCGCAACATGCGCAATTATGCTTATTCCTCCGATATTTTGAAGGGCGTTTCGCTCGGCGGCACGAAGGGCGCAAAGGGGAGCAAGGGCAGCAAATTCTAATACTATTTCCTGCATTTACCTGCACCATCTGCTTGCGCATTCTTATCTGAGAAATAGCATCAATCAACACAAATGCAAAATCCATGAAGGAGGGAAAATGCTTGCGATTGGAGGATATCAAGTCGCCGCAGGACATTAAAGGTTTGTCCTATGCGGAGATGAACGATCTTGCCGCGCAGATTCGCACAGAACTGGTCACGACCATTTCCAAGCGCGGCGGGCATTTGGCGAGCAATCTGGGCGTGGTAGAATTAACGATGGCGATTCACCGCGTGTTCAACATGCCGGAGGACAAAATCGTCTTCGATGTGGGGCATCAGAGCTACGTCCATAAGCTGCTGACGGGGCGCTACCGCACGTTCTGTACCCTGCGTTCCTTCGGCGGCATGTCCGGTTTCCCGAAGCGCTCCGAAAGCGAATATGATGTGTTCGAGACGGGTCATGCCTCTACCGCGCTGTCCGCAGCGCTGGGGCTGGCGCGCGCCCGCGATTTGCAGGGGCAGCATCACCATGTGCTGGCGCTGGTGGGCGATGGCGCAATGACCGGCGGCATGTGCTATGAGGCGCTCAACGACGCGGGTGACAGTCATACGCGTATGATTGTCATTCTGAATGACAACGAAATGTCGATTGCGCCGAACGTGGGGGCGCTTTCGCAGCATCTGACGGATTTACGCGTCTCCAGCGGGTGGACAAGCACGAAGCGGGTTATCCGCAAAGGCTTGTCCTGCCTGCCCGTAGTCGGAAAACCGCTTCAGTGTTTTTTATCGTGGGCAAAAAAGAGCGTCAAGTCCATGTTCGTGCGCGAAAATCAAGAGGGATTCTTCAACAGCCTTGGCTTCCATTATTTCGGCCCGATTAACGGGCATGATCTCAAGGCACTGGAGCACACATTGGAGGCCGTCAAACAGTTGGATGAGCCGGTTGTTGTGCATGTGCTCACAAAAAAAGGATATGGATACAGCGCGGCGGAGGACAAGCCGGAGCGCTTCCACGGCACGCCGCCGTTCTATGTGGAAACCGGTACGGCGCGCAAGAAGGGAACGCTGCCGTCCTATGGGCAGGTGATGGCGGAAACGCTGTCCGAAATGGCGAAAACGGATGAAAAAATCGTTGCGATTACCGCCGCTATGCCGTCGGGTACGGGCTTGTCGTACTTTGCGGAGCGTTTTCCGCGTCGCATGATGGATGTCGGCATTGCGGAGGAACATGCCGTCACGATGGCGGCTGGGCTGGCGGCGGGCGGCATGAAGCCGTACTTCGCGGTCTATGCGTCGTTCTTCCAACGGTCGTTTGACCAGATGATACATGACGTTTGTATGCCGAAACTGAACGTGACGCTGCTGCTTGACCGCGCGGGGCTGGTCGGCGAGGATGGCGCGACGCACCACGGCGTGTGGGATTTGGCGTCAATGCTGCCCGTGCCGAACATGGTGATTCTGGCACCGCGCGACCTGAATGAGCTGCGCGTCATGATGCGCTGGACGCAGGAGAACGAATCCCCCTGCGCCATCCGCTATGGGCGTGAATCCGTCGATTTGTCGGCGCGCTACCCGGCGCAGGATAAGCCGTTCCGCATCGGTGAATGGGAGCTGATGGAGCAGGGGGAGGATGTGGCGCTGCTGGCTGTCGGCTCGATGGTGGCGGAAGCGATTGAAGTTCGCGACCTGCTGGAAAAGCGCGGCATTCACGCATCGCTGGTGAACTGCCGGAGTGTGAAGCCGATGGACGAGAAAATGCTGCGTCAGCTGGCGAATCGCCCAATCGTCACGATGGAGGAGCATGTGCTGACGGGCGGCTTTGGCAGCGTGGTCTGCGCGTTCCTCTCCTGCGAAGGGCTGCCCGCGCCGATGCTGTCCTTCGGCATCCCAGATACCTTCGTGCAGCATGGACGGCGTGATCAGCTGCTGAAATACTTGGGATTGACGCCGGAACTGATGACCCAGCGCATCGTCATTGCGCTGAAGAATGGAGAAAAGCATCAATGAGCGAAAAGCAACGGGCTGATGTAGCGCTGGTGGAACGCGGGCTTTGCGAAAGCCGCACGAAGGCGCAGGTCAGCATCATGGCGGGCGAGGTGTACGTCGGCACGCGCCGCATTGACAAGGCGTCGGAGCTAATTAAGCCGGAGGACGAGCTGGAAATCCGCGGCAAGTCGAACCCCTACGCCAGCCGCGGCGGATTGAAGCTGGAAAAGGCAATTACGTCCTTTCAGGCGGATCTGCGCGGCAAGGTGTGCATGGACATCGGCGCGGCGACCGGCGGCTTCACGGACGTCTGCCTCCAAAACGGCGCGGCGCATGTCTATGCGATTGACGTCGGCTACGGGCAGTTCTCGTGGAAACTGCGCAACGACCCGCGCGTAACGCTCTATGAGCGGACGAATGCGCGTCTGCTGACGCCGGACATGCTGCCGCTGCACCCGACCGTTACGGTGATGGACGTGTCCTTCATCAGCATTCGCCTGATTTTGCCTGTTGCGGCGCAGCTGATGGGCGAGGAGGGCGTGTTCTATACGCTGATTAAGCCGCAGTTCGAGGCGGGACGCGACCGCATTGGCAAGAAAGGCGTCATCCACGACCCGAAGGTGCACGAGGACGTGCTGCGGGAGATTGTGGAATTCGCGCCGAGCATCGGCTGGCAGGTGCAGCAGCTGGATTATTCGCCGATTAAGGGGCCGGAGGGCAACATTGAGTTCTTGGGCAAAATCACCGTCCGGACGCAGGAAGCTGAGCCGATGACGCCGGAAATCATCCACGAGCTGGTGAAAAAGGCGCATCAGGAGCTAAAAGGTTCTTCACACAAGTAATACGATTCCCTGCATTCACCTGCGCCATCTGCGTGCGCATTCTCATTTGGAAATGGTATCAAAATTTCTGTATATGCTTGCATGAATATTCATCTTGTGTTATAATGGGGATACTTCGGGTGCTGTTTGTGAAAAAAACGGCAGACTGAATCAGGATGGAGGGAACGGCGTGCGACTTGGCATCGTCATTCATGGTCATCGGCCGGATGCAATGGCGGCGGCGCATCATGTAGTGGCACAGCTTGCGTCCTGCGGCGCGCAGGTGCTGGTGGAAGATGAGGTGCTGGCAGCGTTTGCGTCGGGCAGTGTGACTTCGCTGAATGCGCCGGATGCGCGGGCGGACGTGATTCTGTCACTGGGCGGCGACGGCACGCTGCTTCGCGGCGCACAGTATGCGCTTTCGTGGGACGCGGCGCTGCTCGGCGTGAACCTGGGGCGCGTCGGATTTTTGGCGGAAGGCGAGGCAGACGCCCTGCCAAAGCTGTTGGACAAGGTCATCCGCGGCGACTACGAGACAGAGCGCCGCGCAGTGCTGTCTGTGCAGATGAATGGGCAAAGCTGGTACGCCATCAACGACGTGGTGATGAGCCGCGGCGGCTATGCGCGGCTGATTACGGTTACGGCGCTGGTGGATGACGAACTCGCCGGGCATTACATTGCCGATGGGCTTGTTGTCGCCACGCCGACGGGGTCAACCGGCTATTCGCTCTCCGCTGGCGGCCCGATTATTTCCCCGAAAGTGGATTGCATGGTGCTCACGCCGATTTGTGCCCACAGTTTGCAGCATCGTCCGACCGTTGTGCAGGGCAGCGCACAGATTCGCCTTCTGTTGGGGTCGGATGCGCCGCAGAGCGCCTGCCTGCAAGTCGATGGGCAGACGTACGCGCAGCTGGATGACGGTGCGGTGGTCGAAATCAGTCGTGCCGATCGAACGCTGCAGCTCATCCGCACGAGTGACCAGCCGTTCTTCAACCTTGTCCGCGAAAAGCTGACGGAATGGACCCGATAACACAAAATGTAAAGGCAGGTGCTGCGGAAATATGAAAACCGTTCGACAAGTGGCAATCCTCGATATCATCGAAAAACAGGAAATTGAAACGCAGGAGGAACTCGCCAGCGCCCTGAATGCGCGGGGCATCCGCGTGACGCAGGCGACTGTATCCCGCGACATTAAGGAATTGCGGCTGCTGAAAGTGCTGACCCCCTCCGGCAAGTACAAATACGCAACGGGCGATCAGGCGGACAACAATCTGACCGACCGTTTCATTCGGATGCTGGCGGAATCGCTGCTGTCTGTCTCATCGGCGAACAACCTGATTGTGGTGAAAACCTTGTCGGGTTCGGCGAACGTCGCGGCGGAAGCGCTGGACAGTATGCACTGGCCGGAGGTGCTGGGGACGCTGGCAGGCGACAACACGGTGCTGCTGATTATCCGCTCGAACGAGGAGACGATCACTGTCACCAGCCGCATCCGGGAAATGATGAAATAACGGCAATGGTTATCCCCGGCACGGAAAAGGAGTATCCATCATGATTCTATCCATGCGAATGCGGAATATCGCGCTGATTGAGGAACTGAGTCTGGAATTCGGTGAAGGGCTGCACGTTATGACCGGCGAAACCGGCGCGGGCAAATCCATCGTCGTGGACGCGGTCAATCTGGTGCTGGGCGGACGCGCCGCGCGGGAACTCATCCGCACGGGAACGGACAAGGCGTGGGTCGAAGCGGTGTTCGATGCCAGCGGCAATGAGGAAGTCGCAAAATGGGCGCAGGCGCAGGAACTCGATGATTTCGACGGCACGGTAACGCTCTACCGCGAAATCACGCGCTCCGGGCGCAACCTCTGCCGCGTCTGCGGGGTGGTGATGCCGCTGTCCGCGCTCAAAGACATTGCCGTACTGCTGATGGACGTGCATGGGCAGCACGAGGCGCAGTTCCTGATGAACTCGCAGTATCACCTGCTGTTTCTGGATGCTGCGGGCGGCGACGATTATCAGGCGCTGCTCAGCCGCGTGGACGCGGCGTATCAGGCGTTCATCACCAACCATCGGCAGTACGCGCGCTTGGTCAAGGAGAATGAGAAGAAGCAGTACCGCATGGAATCGCTGAAAAAGTCGCTGGAGGAATTGGAAAAAGCGCGGTTGAAGCTGGGCGAGGAAGAAACGCTGGCAGCGGAAAAAGAGCGTTTCCGGCATTCGGAGAAGATTGCGACAGCGGTTGCGGCGGCGCATCGGGCGATTTCAGCGAACGATGACAGCGAGACGGTACTTTCGCGCGTGAAGGAAGCGGCGGATGCGCTTCGGTCGCTGGCGGCGTTTGGCGAAAACTACGTCAGTCTGGCGCAGCGGTGCGATTCGGCGTACTATGAGCTGGAGGAAATCGGCTACGAACTGGCGGATCTGACTGAAAAAGGGGAGTTCGACCCCGTTCGGGCGGAGAAAGTTGAGACACGGCTGGATTTGATTCGGCGCATGGAACGCAAGTACGGCGAAACGGTGGCGGAAGTCCTTTCGCAGCAGCAAAAGATGCAGGAGGAATACGACAATTACGTCTCGCTGGATGAGCAGGTTGCCAAAACGGGCGCGGAGCATAAGCGGCTTTTGGCGCAGTATCGGCAGTTGGCCCGCCAGCTGACGGAGGCGCGGCACGGGCTGGCGAATGAGTTTGAGAAGAACATGATGGCGCAGCTGAAAGACCTCGGCATGGGCAACACCATCTTCCAAGTGTCGTTCGCGATTCGCCCGGAAGGGAAGATTTTCATGCCGCAGTCGGTCGGCGACGACGTGATTGAGTTTATGATTTCCCCGAACCCCGGCGAACCGCTGAAACCGCTGTCAAAAATCGCGTCGGGCGGCGAATTGTCGCGCCTGATGCTGGCGATTAAGAGCCTCGAAGCCGAAAAAGGCGGCGTCGGCACGATGGTGTTCGACGAAATCGACACGGGCATCAGCGGACGGATGGCGCAGGTCGTCGCGGAGAAGATGGCGCTGATCGCGCGCAAGCGGCAGGTTGTCTGCGTGACGCACCTGCCGCAGATTGCAGCGATGGCGGCACACCAGTTTCTTGTGGAGAAGCGTGTGGAAGGGGAGCGGACGAATACGAGTGTTCGCCTGCTTTCACCCAAGGAACGAATCAGCGAAGTCGCGCGGATGCTCGGCGGCGCGGACGGCAGCGAGGGCAGCGCCATGAGTCACGCAGCGCACATGCTCTATGTGGCGGGAAATCTGCCGGAAGAAGATATTAGCCATAGCTAATGGTGAAATTGACTAAAAAACTTTGGCTGACATTTGTCAAACTTTTCACTGTACCAAATGCCTTGTTATATGATATAATAGATTTCGTGTGATTGTGTCCTGTTCAGACGGATTCCGTCTGAATATGTGTTTTCTGCTGTCACGGCAGGGGATGCAAAAGGATTTGGAAAGGGGTTTTCTCTGTGTTTGTCAAACACATGTTTCCCGGCGGAACGCATCCGCATGAGGGCGTAAACGGCAAGGCCGTCAACAGCGGCAATGCCATTCGTGAGCTGCCCGCGCCAGCGCGCGTGGTGATTCCGCTCTCGCAGCATATCGGTGCGCCCTGCAAGCCCATCGTACAGAAGGGTGATTTGGTGCTGGCGGGTCAGAAGATTGGCGAAGCGGGCGGCTTTGTGTCCGCACCGGTGCATTCATCCGTCTCCGGCAAGGTCGTCGGCATTGAGCCGGTCGAACTGGCAAATGGTTCGACGGTTTCCGCCGTCGTCATCGAGAATGACTTCCAGAACAACTGGGTGGAGCTGCATCCGGCAGAGCACCCGGAAACGCTGACCGCGCAGGAATTGCAGACCATCGTCCGCGAAGCCGGCATCGTCGGCATGGGCGGCGCGACGTTCCCCACGCACGTGAAACTCTCGATTCCTCCCGGGAAAAAGGCCGAATCGCTGATTATCAACGGTGTAGAGTGCGAGCCTTACCTTACGTCCGACCACCGTACGATGCTGGAGCACGGTGAGGAGCTGCTCGTGGGCGTGACGATCCTGATGAAGGCCATCGCCGTGGAGAAAGCCTATATCGGGATCGAGAACAACAAACCCGACGCCATTGCGCACCTGCGCCGTCTGGCCCAAGGGTATAAGGGCATCGAGGTGGTGCCCCTCAAGGTGAAATACCCGCAGGGCGGTGAGAAACAGCTGATCGTGGCCATTACGGGGCGCGAGGTGCCGCCCCCGCCCGCACTCCCGATCGACGTGGGCGCCGTGGTGTGCAATGCCTCGACGACCTATGCGGTCTACCAGGCCGTGCAGAAGCACAAGCCGTTGATCGAGCGCGTGGTGACGATCACGGGCAAAGGCGTCCGGGAGCCCAAGAACCTGCTGACCCGTATGGGTACGCCCGTCGAGGCGCTGATCGAGGCGGCCGGAGGGCTTCCCGCCGATGCGGGCAAGGTCATCAACGGCGGCCCGATGATGGGGCGCGCGATGGTCAACCTCGCCTCGCCCGTGACGAAGGGGTGCTCGGGCATCACCGTCATGAGCGGCCGCGACGCCCAGCGCCGCGAGGCTTCGCAGTGCATCAAGTGCGCCAAGTGCGTGGCTGCCTGCCCGATGGGGCTCGAACCCTATTACCTCTCGAAGATGACCCAGAAGAAAGGC
>ENA-OUOW01000626-OUOW01000626.1-human-gut-metagenome-genome-assembly--contig:-NODE-626-length-29687-cov-4.128071_pt1 | contig 29687 bp, 28 predicted proteins | sample MGYA00237938_ERZ548769 | MGnify/ENA primary metagenome ERZ548769 (study PRJEB26490, sample SAMN05356870) | human gut metagenome | biome: terrestrial biome; feature: human-associated habitat; material... | reverse complement strand
CATGACATCCGTGTCAAAGTTACCGGCGCGACCACCGAAGAAGCCGCTCTGGCATGCGGCCGCGCGGTCGCAGCGTCCAATCTGCTCAAATGCGCCATCTCCGGCAACGATCCGAACTGGGGCCGCATCGTCAGCTCCCTTGGCACCGTGCCGTCCGACGTCGCACCATACGATTCCGAAAAGGTCACGGTGGACGTCAACGGCGTACGCATCTGCGAAAACGGCGGAGCCGGACGCGACCGCTCCGAAGTGGACATGACCCCACGCGAGGTGCACATCGACATCGACCTGAACGCCGGAGAAGCGGAAGCGACCGTCTGGACCGACGATCTGACCCACGAATACGTACACATCAACGCTGACTACGAAAGCTGATCGAATAGGAATGGCCAAAGAACTCAAAGGACCTGGATTCCACTTCGACGTGCACACCGACCTGCGCGCCGACCAGAAGGCGGAAGTGCTTATCGAAGCGCTGCCGTGGCTGGAGGAATTCGCCGGACAACGCATCGTCATCAAATATGGCGGCAACGCGATGATCGACGATCATCTGAAAGCCTGCTTCGCCGAAGACATGGTGTTCCTGCGTCAGGTGGGACTGCACCCGGTCGTGGTGCACGGTGGCGGTCCGCAGATCTCCCAAATGCTTAAGGCCCTGGGTATCAAGTCCGAATTCAAGGGCGGATTGCGTGTCACCACTCCGGAAGCCATGGATGTGGTCCGCATGGTGCTGACCGGCAAGGTGTCCCGTGAACTCGTTGGCCTGATCAACGCGCACGGTCCATTCGCGGTCGGACTGTCCGGCGAGGACGGCGCCCTGTTCTCGGCCATGCAGCGCAAACCGGTCATTGACGGCAAGCCCACCGATATCGGCTTGGTCGGCGACGTGGTGAGCGTCGACGCGTCCGCCGTGGAGGATCTAATCAACGCCGGACGTATTCCGGTGGTTTCCTCCGTGGCTCCGAATGAAGACGATGCCACTGAAGTGCTCAACGTGAACGCCGACTCCGCCGCGGCCGCCCTTGCCGCGGCCCTTGGAGCCAGCAAGCTGGTCGTGTTGACCGACGTCGACGGTCTGTATGCCGATTGGCCGGACCGTGACTCCCTGATTGGCCGCATCGGCGTGGAGAATCTGCGCGATATGCTCCCCGACCTGGAAAGCGGCATGCGTCCGAAGATGGAAGCCTGCGTGCGCGCCATCGACGGAGGCGTTCCGCGGGCCCATATCATCGACGGTCGCAAACCGCATTCCATCCTGAACGAGATCTTCACCACCGACGGCATCGGCACCATGGTCGTGCCCGAGGACGGTATTGAAATGAGGAGTTCCTATGGCAACTGAACAACTGGAAACACTCGGCACTGAAGATGCCAAGTGGCTGGGAGAGTACTCCCAGGTGCATATGAACGTGTTTGGCACGCCCCTGCGCGTGATGGACCACGGTGAGGGCGCCCACATCTGGGATGTCGACGGCAATGAATATCTCGATTTCCTTGCAGGCATCGCCGTCAACGCACTCGGATACGCCCATCCGAAGTGGGTGAAGGCCGTCAGCGAGCAGGCCGCCAAGGCCGCGCATGTGAGCAACTACTTCGCCACCGAACCGCAGATTAAGCTCGCCGCCAAACTCGTCAAGCTCGCGGGCGCTCCGGAAGGTTCCCGCGTCTACTTCGGCAATTCCGGCGCGGAAGGTAACGAGGCGGCGCTGAAGCTCGCCAAGCTCTACGGGCGCACCCTGCCGGGCGCGTTGCCTGAGATCGGCGGCAAACCGGCACGCATCATCTCCATGACCCACGGTTTCCACGGCCGTACCATGGGCGCGCTGTCCGCAACGTGGAAGCCCGCCATCCGTGAGAAATTCGAGCCGCTGGTACCGAACATCGAATTTGTGGAGGCCGGCAACGTCGAAGCCTTGCACGACGCTTTCGCCGAAACCGGCCAAGGCAAGTACGGCAAAGGGCCGGTCGCGGCCGTCATCATGGAGCTTATCCAGGGCGAGGCCGGTGTGATGCCGCTCGGAGCGGACTATGTGAAGGCCGCCCGCAAACTATGCGACGAACATAAGGCGCTCCTCATCATCGACGAAGTGCAGACCGGCATCGGACGCACCGGAGCATGGTTCGCCTTCCAGCGTGAGGATCTTTCCGGCGGTGTGACCCCGGACATCGTCACTTTCGCCAAGGGCGTTGGCGGTGGTTTCCCGATGGGCGGCATGATTTCCTTCGGCGCCGAACTGTCCGCGCTGTTCACCCCGGGTTCCCACGGCTCCACTTTCGCAGGCAATCCATTGGGCGCTTCGGCGGCATTGGCAACGCTGGGAGTCATCGAAGAGGACAACCTCGTGGACAACGCCGAAGAACGCGGCAAGCAGCTGCGCGACGGTATCGCCTCCTGCGGTAATCCGCTGTTCGTCTCCGTGCGTGGCCGTGGCCTGCTCGACGCCATCGAACTTGCCCACCCCTGCTCGCATGCGGCCATGAACTGGGCTTTGGAACACGGTCTCATCGTCAATGCGGTGGCTCCGAATGCGTTGCGTCTCGCCCCGCCGCTGGTCATCACTGCTCAGGATGTCGATCAAGCGGTGTCCATCCTCGCCAAGATTCCGTCCGACCTGCCTAACGACTGATCTCGGACGAACCCGAAGAATTTGAAAGGAGCCTCTATACCAATGGCAACCCCTGAACTGCGCCATATGCTGCGCGATGACGATCTGAACCACGAAGAACAGAAGCAGGTGCTGGAACTGGCCATCAAGTTCCACAAGAACCGTTTCTATCACCAGCCGTTCGCTGGCCCGCAGGGCATCGCCGTGATTTTCGACAAGCCCAGTACCCGTACCCGCTCCAGCTTCTCCATTGGCGTGGCCGAACTCGGTGGCTATCCGCTGGTCATTGACAAGTCCGGCTCCCAGCTGGGCCGTGGCGAACCGGTGGCCGACACGGCTCGCGTGCTTGACCGTATGGCCTACGGCGTGGTGTGGCGCACCTTTGGTCAGGACCGTGTTGCGGAAATGGCCAAGTACTCCACCCATCCGGTGGTGAACGCACTGACCGACGAATTCCATCCGTGCCAGATTCTTGCTGACTTCCAGACCATCGCGGAACATCGCGGCGGTGTAGACAACCTCAAGAACCAGACCATCGCCTATCTTGGCGACGCGGCCAACAACATGTCCAACTCCTACCTGCTCGGCGGCGCCGTGGCCGGCATGAACGTGCGTGTGGCAGGACCGTACGGATACCTGCCGGATCCGCAGATCGTTGCCGATGCCGAAGCGATTGCCTCTGAGACCGGCGGCTCCATCCTCGTCACTACTGATCCGAATGAGGCTGTTGCCGGAGCCGATTGCGTCTTCACCGACACGTGGGTCTCCATGGGCGAGGAAGCGGAATACGCTGTCCGTTCCAAGCCGTTCTGGGATTACCAGGTGAACGCCGAACTCATGGCCAAGGCCAAGGACGACGCCATCTTCCAGCACTGCCTGCCTGCATATCGCGGCAAGGAGGTCACCGCCGAGGTTATCGATGGTCCTCAGTCCGTGGTTTGGGATGAGGCAGGCAACCGTCTGCACGCCCAGAAGGCGTTGCTGACCTGGTTGGCCGGCAAGGCCCGTGGCGATGAAAGCCTGCTGGTCTGATGACTGACCACACTCCCGCGTTGCATCGTCCTGCCACACGAACCGCTCGACTGAGCGCCATTGAGCAGGCGCTGCTGACGCGCATCGTCACCTCGCAATCGCAACTGTCGCAGATTCTCGCCGACCAGGGCATCGAGGTGACGCAGGCCACGCTGAGCCGTGATCTTGATGAGATTCACGCCACGAAGACCCGTCTTGCCGACGGAACCGTGGCCTACGCCGTCGGCAAACAGAACATTGATGAACATCCGGCTTCTAACCCGGACGCCAAAACCGAGCAGCAGATTAGCCGGGTACTGTCCGGACTGGTCACATCCGTGGCCGCGGCACGTAATCTCGTGGTCGTGCACACGCCATCCGGCGCCGCGCAATATGTGGCCAGCGTCATCGATAAGCAGCCCATCGAAGGCGTGCTTGGCACCATCGCCGGAGATGACACGGTCATGGTTATCTGCTCCGAGGATGATGTCGCCAAACGGCGTGCGCAATGGCTGCTTGATGTCGCTTCCAAAGCGTGAATAGCCATATAGTGGACACGACGCACCAAATATGCATAAATATACAGAGCTGTGCATATACTGATGAATAACGTTGGATGTTAGAAAGGGAAACCATGAGCGATCAGAATCGTCTCGTCCTGGCGTACTCCGGTGGTCTTGACACCTCCGTCGCCATTTCGTATCTGAAGGAACGCACCGGCAAGGATGTTGTGGCCGTGTCCCTCGACGTCGGCCAGGGCGGCGAAAGCCTCGAAACCATCAAGCAGCGCGCGCTGGCATGCGGTGCGGTCGAAGCCTACGTGGTCGATGCCCGTGATGAATTCGCCAACGAATACTGCATGAAGGCCCTGAAGGCCAACGCCATGTACGAAGGCGTGTACCCGCTGGTCTCCGCCATCTCCCGTCCGCTGATTTCCAAGCATCTCGTCCGTGCCGCCCACCAGTTCGGCGCTGACACCATTTCCCACGGCTGCACCGGCAAGGGCAACGACCAGGTTCGTTTCGAGGTCTCCATCGCCTCCATCGACCCGACGCTGAAGGCCATCAGCCCGATTCGCGACCTGTCCCTGACCCGCGACGTCGAGATCGCCTTCGCCAAGGAACACAAGCTGCCGATCGTGCAGACCGAGAAGAGCCCGTTCTCCATCGACCAGAACGTGTGGGGCCGCGCCATCGAGACCGGTTTCCTCGAGGATCCGTGGAACGGTCCGACCAAGGACTGCTACTCCTACACCGACGATCCGGCGTTCCCACCGGTCGAGGATGAGGTCGTCATCGAATTCAAGCAGGGCGTCCCGGTCAAGATCGACGGTCATGACGTCACTCCGCTGCAGGCCATCGAAGAGATGAACCGTCGTGCAGGCGCGCAGGGCATCGGCCGTATCGATTTGATTGAGGATCGTCTGGTAGGCATCAAGTCCCGCGAGCTGTACGAGGCTCCGGGCGCAGTGGCGCTGATCACCGCCCACCAGGAACTCGAGAACTGCTGCCTCGAACGCGAGCAGCACCGCATCAAGCGCGACATCGACAAGCGTTGGGCCGAACTGGTCTACGATGCGCAGTGGTTCTCCCCGGCAACCCAGTCCCTGAACGCCTTCATCGAAGACACCCAGAAGTACGTCTCCGGCGAGATTCGCATGGTTCTGCACGGTGGCCGCGCCGTCGTGACCGGCCGTCGCTCCGACAGCTCGCTGTACGACTACAACCTGGCCACCTACGATTCCGGCGACAGCTTCGACCAGAAGTCCTCCAACGGCTTCATCGACATCTATGGTCTGCCGAGCCGCGTGGCCGCAGCCCGCGATGTCAAGTTCGGCAACGGCATCGAGGTTCCGGAGAACAGCGTCGAGTAAGCATCATCCGGATTCACGTTGTGAATCGTCTTGATAATGGGGGAGAGCGTACCGTCGGGACCATCCTGACTGGTAAGCTCTCCCTCAGTCATATCTGCAAGGAGATTTGGAAAAACAATGACCGAGAGCACTACTAATGGTGAGCATCTTGCCCTGTGGGGCGGCCGTTTCAAGTCTGGTCCGTCGCCGGAACTCGCACGGTTGAGCAAGTCCACCCAATTCGACTGGCGACTCGCCGATGACGATATCGCCGGTTCGCGCGCCCATGCCCGTGCATTGGGCCGCGCCGGACTGCTGACCGCCGATGAGCTGCAGCGCATGGAAGACGCCCTTGACGAGCTGCAGCGCCGCGTGGATTCCGGAGCGTTCGCTCCGATCGAGGATGACGAGGACGAGGCCACTGCACTCGAACGCGGTCTACTCCAGATCGCTGGTGACGAACTCGGCGGCAAGCTCCGCGCCGGCCGTTCCCGCAACGATCAGATCGCCGCGCTCATCCGCATGTGGCTGCGCCGCCACAGCCGCATCATCGCCAAAATGCTGCTCGGTCTCGCCGCAACACTGATCGAGCAGTCCGAAAAAGCCGGTCGCACCGTCATGCCGGGACGTACGCATATGCAGCACGCCCAACCGGTTCTGCTCGCCCACCAGCTCATGGCCCACGTGTGGCCGCTACTGCGTGATGTGGAACGTCTCGCCGATTGGGATAAGCGCATCGACGCCAGCCCGTACGGCTCCGGGGCGCTCGCCGGCAACACGCTCGGACTGGAGCCGGTCGCGGTCGCCCGAGAACTCGGTTTCGGCAAGGTCACCGAGAACTCCATCGACGGCACCGCCAGCCGTGATCTGGTCGCCGAATTCGCCTTCATCGCCGCCATGACCGGTGTCGATCTGAGCCGCCTGTCCGAAGAGATCATCATCTGGAACACCCAGGAATTCGCGTTCGTGCGTCTCGATGACGCCTACTCCACCGGCTCCTCGATCATGCCGCAGAAGAAGAACCCCGACATCGCCGAGCTCGCCCGCGGCAAGTCCGGCCGTCTCATCGGCGACCTGACAGGCCTGCTCGCCACGCTCAAGGGCCTGCCCACCGCGTACGCCCGCGACCTGCAGGAAGACAAGGAAGCCGTATTCGACCAAGTGGACACGCTTGAAGTGCTGCTGCCGGCATTCACCGGCATGGTCGCCACCATGGTCTTCGACAAGGAACGCCTCGAAGCCGAAGCCCCGACCGGTTTCGCCCTCGCCACCGACATCGCCGAATGGCTCGTCAAGAACGGTGTGCCGTTCCGTCACGCGCACGAGCTTTCCGGCGCCTGCGTCAAGATTGCTGAAGACCGCGGCCAGGAGCTGTGGGATTTGACCGACGAGGACTTCATCAACGTGTTCAAGGACTTCCTGCCGGCGGACAAGGCCCCGCAGGTGCGTGAAGTGCTGTCCACCGAAGGCTCCGTCTCCGCCCGCAACGGCAAGGGAGGCACCTCCCCGCTGCGCGTGCGCGAACAGATCGTTTCCGCCAAGACCACCATCGAGCAGCTACGCGCCTTCGCCAACTCCGTGTCCGACGGTTCCGCATACAAGTCGCCCGAATCCCTGCTCAAGTAATCCCTATTAAGCAAGGAGCAAAAAGCGGTGCTGTTGACGCGCACGCAGATACGACGGCTGGTCTACACGCACGGCCGGGAGATCCTGGAACATGACCACATGGCCATCGAAAGGGTCTGCTACCAGCATGGCGTGGTCACCACATTCGCCCATTCCATTCGTGTGGCTTGTCTGTCCGTCTGGCTGGCAGACAGACTGCACCTGTGGAATAGGGTTGATCTACGTTCGTTGATTCGCGCCGCTTTGCTCCATGATTACTTCCTTTACGATTGGCATGACTGGGACAACGGCACCCATCGGCTACACGGATTCACACATGGTGAAACGGCCATGCGCAACGCCATACGGGATTTCAAACTCAACCAGATCGAACGGGACAGCATCGAACATCACATGTTCCCATTGACTCCCTATCCGCCGAAGTACATCGAAGGATACCTTGTCACCGCGGCCGACAAAATCAGCGCCACGAAGGAAACGCTCTCTTTCGATCGTTTCGACAAACCCGCATCCGAACAACCGACGGACAGGAGCTGATGGCTGTGGCGCTCACACTCGAATATTTGTTCCTTTGGTTCCTGTTATACGCTTTCATCGGATGGGTGTACGAGTCGGTTCTCGTGTCCGTTTCGGAACGTCGATGGGTCAACCGTGGTTTCCTTAACGGGCCGTTGTGCCCAATTTACGGATGCGGCGCGGTGCTTGCGATCGTGCTGTTGCATGACTTCACGAATCCCATCGAGATTTTCCTTATCTCCTCATTCGGCGCGAGCATACTCGAATACATCACCTCTTGGGGCATGGAAAAGCTGTTCCACGCCAGATGGTGGGATTACAGCCATTACCGATTCAACATCCAAGGCCGCATCTGTCTGCTCGGCGCAATCGTATTCGGATTCGGCGGAGTATTGATCATCGATGTGGTCCAGCCGCAGGTCGAACGGCTCACCGCCATGATTCCGCTGCTTGCCGTGCACGTGATATGCGCGGTCGCCGCCATCGTCGTTATCATCGACACCATCGTCACCGTGGTGGGCATCGTCGGTCTGTCCGAGCGTCTCGCCAAATTCAGCGAAGCGGTGCAGGATCGTGCGGAGAAGGCCGGAGACTCTTGGCAGTGGGGCAAAGAGGAGTTCCGGGAAAAGATGCATGATTTGTCGGAATCGTCGCAGGAACGTGTCGCCAATATGCGTCAGCTTGTCTCTTCCGCGTTGAATTGGCAGCAACGTCGTATGATCCGCTCCTTCCCACGCATGCGTTCCACGGACTCCACCAAATACAGCAAGATCATGGAAACCGTGCGTGAGATGCTGCGCCGAAAGTAAGTTTCCACCGGCCACACGTGTCGTATAGCGTGTGTCCAAAAAACGATTTGCCCCGCCAACCTGCGTTGCGCACGCTGACGGGGCAAATCCCTTTATGCATAACATCGGATAGGGGCTACGACACTTGCGATGTGGCCGACCCCTTGTAATCGGTGATGCCGGCACCAATGTTCGGATGCTGCGCCGAATACGCCTGGTCCACACAGTAGAACGCCAGAAGCACGACGGCCACAACGGTGAGCTTTCTTGTATCGATACGACTCAGCAAGTTGTCCAATGCAGGAGCCAGCAGATACACGATCGCCAAACCGCCCAAACCAAACGTCAGCAGACCCTCGGCACAGATACGACCATTGAGATTGAGAAAATAACCGGTGTAATCCCACCAGCGTTGTCCTCCGTGGGTCTTCTCCAGATACCAGGACGAGAAGTACTCCAACCCGCCACACAAGACCATGGCGGCCAGGAACTCGAACAAGGGCTTCTTCCTCAACTTCTTCAGCAGAATAAGGATAATCACTCCGCCGGTGCCATAGATCGGCAGCCATGGCCCATGCAGCGTGCCACGATTCACGAACGTTCCTTCGGAAATGAAGGCGAGGCTCACCTCCCATACCCATCCCACGAAACAGAAGATGAAGAACATCATGACCAGATTGACCAACGAATAGCTGCGATCGGAGCTGACGGTGCGGGATTCGCGGAACCGGAACGCCATCGGCGCCGGAGCCAGACGACCAGGATAGATAGCGCCGTCCAGAATCTCCCTGCCGGTATCGATCTGGTGCAGTTGCTCGCGATACTCCTCATACTTGGTCACCGACCGCGCATGCAGGATACGCACGCCCAACCATTCGGACAGGAACCCGACGAAACCGTTCGGCTTGTCCACCGGAACAAGATTGCTGGACAACTGCTCCACCGTTTCGGCAACATCACCATACGCGGCATGCAATGTCTCAGCGGAGGCCTTGCTGTGCAGGTATTCGTCGCTGAGCAGCTCGCTTCCCTCCAATCCCGAATCCTTGGACAATCCGCGCACATGCACGTAATATTCTACGAAAAACGCCGCGTTATAGCCGTTGGAATAGAAGATGCCGCTCAAGCCGAGCGTGAACAGATTGAGCAGCCACCAGCCAAGGAACGACAGGTCGGCCACGAAACACTCCCACTTGTGACCCTTCATCATGCGCCTGGACAGGCTGATGGCCTCCCGTGCCCCGATATTCGGATTTTCGGCGACGATGTAGGGCACCATACGGTAGGAATACGGTTTGATGAACGCGCCGATGATGGTGAACGTCCACAGGAACAGGAACACGTTCTCGAGCAGCATCACCTTCGCCATCGACAACCATTTGCGCGTGGTGATCGGGTAGAGGAAACGGCTCACGGGAAGTTTGTCGTAGGTCCGTCCCTCAAGCAGCATGCGCATCATGACCACCCGGTATGTCTGCTGGACGAACAGCCATACGAAAAGGTAAACGGCCAGGGACACGACGATCGGTACGGCCACGGCGACGCCGTCATTATGCACGATGGAATTGGCCGCATCGGCCATCGACAGAATGACCGAACCCGATGAGAACGAGTTGAGCAGAGACGCGAACACGCCGCGTTTACGCCCCATCATGGCATTGGTGTCGTTTTGCACGATCTGCTCCTGATTGTGCTCCACTTGCCTGCGTGCCTGGCTTTCATCGCCGACAAGCAGGTTCTCCAACACTTTCGACACGTTGTCGGATTGCGCTGTGCCATCCTCCTGCACGGTTGCGGACGGGGAACTGGCGTTCACCGACCATGTCGACGAACTGTAGGCGACACCGAACACCGAAGCGAACAGGCAGATGACGACTATCATCCAATAGTGTCTCTTATAGGCTTTCCTTGCATTGGCCTTCATGCCTTTGCGATCCATGCAGGCCTCCCTTCTTCTCGTCAATGAGATTCCGTTTTCGATTTTAACCGGCATGTTCCGTGATCGCTTTGATAAAAACATGGAAAACGGCACACGCGGCTGTCTGCGTCTTCTGCGAAACTGTAGGGTGCGTAAAACGCGGTAATGTCCACAATTCGATAGGGAGAAAGCACAGTTATGGCTCACGTCATCGATTTCAAGGAGGCCGGTTTCGATTCCGTCCTCGATGAACTGGAATGGCGCGGGTTGATTTCCCAGTCCACTGACAGGGATCGACTCGCCGAAGCGTTGAACGGAGAGCCCATCACCTATTATTGCGGCTTCGATCCGACCGCCGCCTCCCTGCACATCGGCAACCTCGTTCAGCTCATCAACATGCGCCACCTGCAGGCCGCAGGACACCATCCGATCGCGTTGGTCGGCGGCGCCACCGGCCTGATCGGAGATCCGCGCCAGTCGGGCGAACGCACGCTCAACCCGAAGGACGTCGTGGCCGGCTGGGCCGATCGTCTGAAGAAGCAGATCGGCGGCATCCTCGAGACCGAAGGCAGCAATCCGGTGCGTTTCGTGTCCAACCACGATTGGACTGCTTCGATGAACGTCATCGACTTCCTGCGTGACGTCGGCAAAAACTTCCGACTCGGCACCATGCTGGCCAAGGACACGGTCGCGCGTCGTCTGAACTCCGAGGAGGGCATCTCCTTCACGGAATTCAGCTACCAGGTGCTGCAGGGCAACGACTTCCTTCACCTGTTCGACGAGTACGGCTGCACGCTGGAAATCGGCGGATCCGACCAGTGGGGCAACCTGACCTCCGGCATGGACCTGATTCGCAAGGTGCGCGGCGTCACGGTGAACGTGTTCACCAGCCCGATCATCACCGACGCGCAGGGCAAGAAGTTCGGCAAGTCCGAAGGCAACGCCGTCTGGTTGGATGGCACGATGCTCAGCCCCTACAAGTTCTACCAGTTCTGGTTCAACCGTCCCGACAGCGAGATGGAGAACCTGCTCAAGGCGTTCACCTTCCTGCCAAAGGCCGAAATCGAACGGCTTATCGAGGAAAGCAAGACCAATCCGGGCGCGCGTGAGGCGCAGCGCACCCTCGCATGGGAGGTCACCAGCTTCGTGCATGGCGAGGAAGCCACTCGCCAGGCCATCGAAGCTGCCGGCGCGTTGTTCGGACGTGGCGGCGATCTGGCGGACATCGACGAGTCCACGCTTGAGGCCGCTATCGACGGCATGAAGGTCGATGGGGAATTCGCCAAGGTCGCAGCCGGCGACCGTGTGGCCGAGGCTGGTATGAAGGCAGGCCTGTTCAAGTCGATTTCCGAGGCGCGCAAGACCATCAAGTCCGGTGGCGTGTACCTCAACAACACGCGCGTGGAGGATGAGGAACAGACGTTGCAGGACGGTGACTTCCTGCATGGTCGTTTCGTGCTCATCCGCCGCGGCAAGAAGGCGCTCGGCGTCGTCGAACAGGCGTGAGACGCATAGGTAATCGTAAGTAAATAATCGCAAGTATCTCAAGACCAATAAGGAACAGCATGGCAGAAGAACAGCGCGGATCGCGCGGCAAATCCTACGGCAACCACAAGTCCTACGGCTCGGGCAGGCCGGGTAACCGCGGTGGCAAGGGATTCAAGCCGCGCGGCAACGGCGGCAAGTCCTACGGACACAAGTCCGGCGGCTTCCACAACGATGACCGTAAGGGCGGATATCGTAAGGGCAATGGCGGCGGATACCGTCGTGGCGACCGCGATTTCCATCGCGACGGCGAAAGCGAAGGCCAGGAGCGTCGTTTCCACAACGGTCCGCGCAAGTTCAACCGCGATGGCGAGCGTCGTGACGACCGCCGTGGCGGCTATCGTGGCAATCGCGGCGACAATCCGCGCTACCAGCGTGATGGCGAGCGTTCCGGCTTCCGTCATAATGACCGTCGTGACGGCGATCGCAGGGATTTCCATCGTGACGACCGCCATGGTGATGGCGAGCGTCGCAATTTCCGTCATGACGGTGACCGTCGTGACTTCCGCCGTGACGATGGTGAGCGTCGTGGCGGCCGCAACTTCCACAAGGACGGCGATCGCAGAGACTTCCGCCGCGATGACCGCCGCGGGGAGCGCCGTGATGGCGAGCGTCGTAATTTCCGTCGTGATGATCGTCGTGACGGCGATCGCAGGGATTTCCGCCGTGACAACCAGCGTCGTGACTTCCACAAGGACCGCGACCAGCGTCCGGAAGGCGAGGAGCGCCGCGAATTCACCCGTGAAGAGAAGATGGAGTACCGCGAGGCGAAGCGTGGTGAATACCTGTCGAAGCCGCGTCGCAATTCCGACGGCACGATGAGCTTCCCGTCGCAAAACCCGTACACGCATCGTCGCCCGGGCGAGCCGAAGATGCCGAAGGGCATCGAGTGGAGCATGCTGTCCACCGATGACCGTGAGCGTCTGCGTGGCCTGTCCAAGGAACATGCGGAGAACATCGGCCTGCACATCCTCGCCGCCTACACGCTTGAGGAAAGGGATCCGGAGCTGGCGCTCGAACACGCCAAGTGGGTGGCGCATCAGGCTTCCCGTATTGATTTCGCGCGTGAGACCCTTGCGTTCGTGGCCTACCGTCAGGGCGATTACAAACTTGCCCTGCGTGAGTTCCGCACCGCGTTCCGCATGAACGGTTTCCTTGACTATCTGCCGTTCATCGCCGACTGCGAGCGTGGCATGGGCGAGCCGAAGAAGGCCATCGAAACCGCCATGAGCGATGACGCGAAGTATCTGCGCGGCGAATCCAAGGCCGAGATGTTCCTCGTGTACGCGGGCGCGCTGGGCGACCTCGAGCTGTGGGATAAGGCCATTGAGATCGTGCATACGCTGGGCCGTTCCAAGGGCCTGGCCGGCGAATACCGCATGCGTGCGGTGCAGGCCGAACAGTACTTCCTCGAGCAGGCCGGACGCTCCGATGAGGCCGTGGCTCTCGACCAGCTGCTTGACAAGCTTGAGCTGCAGTACGCCGATGCCGAAGAGGACGAGACCTCCGACGATCTGGTCATTGAATACGACATGCAGGAATTGAACGACGAGCTTATGGACAAGCTCGGCATTTCCGAAGATGACGCCAAGTATGCGCCGGAAGACGAGGATGAGGACGATTCCGAGGCCGTCGACGAGAACGGCGAGACCAACGATGAGACCCAGCTTGATGCCGAAGTGGCCAAGGAAGGCGCCGAGTCCGACGACGAGCCTGCCGGTGACGGCGAAAACGCGGGCGACTCCGAAGACGACCAGACTGAGGATGAGGTCGAATCCGCAGCCGATTCCGACAACGAGTGAGGTGCGGCAAAACAATGCTGAAATCCACAACCCGTCCGCTGAGCGAAGCCTACCAGCTGGCGCTGCTTGATCTTGACGGCGTGGTCTACCGTGGCAAGAATCCGGTGGAACATGCTGCAGAGAGCATCCGCAAGGCCGAAGGCCTCGGCATGACGGTGGAATACACCACCAACAATTCCTCCCGACTGCAATCCGTGGTGGCCGACCAGCTTAAAGGCTTCGACCTTGAAGTCGAACCATGGCAGGTCATCACCTCGTCCGTGGTGGCTGCCCGTATGGTGGCCCGTGCGGTGCCGCAAGGTGCAAAAGTGTTCGTGCTCGGAGCACAGCATCTGCGTGAGGAAGTCGCCAAGCAGGGTCTTGAAGTGGTTGATTCCGCCGAAGACAAGCCGGTCGCGGCCATCCAAGGCTGGTACCCGGACATGTCTTGGAACCAGATGGCGCAAATCGCCTACGCCGTAGAACAGGGCGCCACGTATTTCGTGACCAACCGCGACCTGACCATTCCGCGTGAGCTGGGCATCGCCCCCGGTTGCGGTTCCATGATCATGGCCGTCATCAACGCCACTGGTGTGGAACCGGTTTCGTCCGCAGGCAAGCCGGAATCCGCCATGTACGACGAAGCCCGACTGCTTGCCGCGCATGATGGTGCCGAACCAGTGGCCAAGGAAGCATGCCTCGCCATCGGCGACCGCCTCGATACCGATATCGAAGCCGGCAACCGTGGCGGCTATGATTCCCTGGCCGTGCTGACCGGCGTCACCAATCCGCATGAGCTGATGTTCGCTCCGGAGCATCTGCGTCCGACCTACATCGCCAAGGACCTGACCGGACTTAACGAGCCGGCCCCCGAAGTCGTGCATGAGGCTGGCGCTTGGAGCTGCCGCGACGTGCAGGCGCGCGTCGACGGCGATCGTCTTTACGTCACCGACATCACCAGCGTCGACGGTCTTCGTGCGGCCTGCGCCGCCATGTGGGATGCGGCGGATCGCGGACACAGCGTCGACGGCATGATCGTGCCGGAATTCCGAATCGCCTGATTGCCGCACGTGCGTATGCGCAACATGAATGACGATTCCGGTGCCGTCGTCCGACTCGACATCGCGCTGGTGGAGCGTGGCGTCACGGATAGTCGCTCCAAAGCACAACGGCTGATCGAATCCGGCAAGGTCCGGGTGAACGGCACCGTCGCATCCAAAGCGTCGCTCAAAGTCACGGCCGCCGACACGCTTGATGCCGATCTGGGAGACGATTACGTCTCCCGTGGAGCCTACAAGCTGGTCGGCGCGCTCGACATGTTCTCCCAGACGGGCCTGCGTTCCGCGGAAGGACTCGATTGCCTCGACATCGGCGCGTCCACCGGCGGTTTCTGCGACGTGCTTCTGCGACGCGGTGCCGCGCATGTGATCGCGCTCGACGTGGGGCACGGCCAGCTTGACCCGCGCATCGCAGGCAACGAGCGCATCATCGAAATGAGCGGCGTCAACATCCGCGACGTCGAAGCGGATGATCTGCCGTACCGGCCAAGCATGATCGTATCCGACGTGTCATTCATCTCGTTGACATACGTGATTCCCGTCATCGCGCGCATCGCCGCGCCCGGCGCACACGTCGTGCTGCTGGTCAAACCGCAGTTCGAAGTCGGCAAAGGCAACCTCGGCAAAAACGGCATCGTGGAAAGCGAAACCTTACGCAAACAGGCGCTCGACACCGTCACCGCCTGCGCGAAAGCCAACGGACTGGATGTACGCGCCACGGCGGTCTCACCGATCGAAGGCACGCACGGCAACATCGAGTATCTGCTGTATGCAGTGGCGTAAACCGTTCTCCGCCAATCGATAGCGTAAAAATGAAAGGCCGGCAGCCCATATGAAAAATCCCATATGGACCGCCGGCCTTTTGCATGTTCCGTGGGCCTAGCCCCTCAAAAACTTGTCGATCTGATCCTGCTTGCCCATGATGATGAGCTCGTCGTTGCGGTGCATAATCAGCTCTTTCGAACCGTATTCGAATTCCTTGCCCGGCGATTTGACACCGACCACGGTGATGCCGAACCGTTCATGTACGCGCGCATCCTCGATGGAGTAACCGACGACATGCGGGGGAGTGTGGATCTTCACCACGCTGTACGCGCCTTCAAGCTCGATGTAGTCCAGATAGTTGCCGGACACCAAGTGCCCTACGCGTTTGCCGGCATCGGTCTCCGCGTTGATGATGTGCCGTGCGCCGATACGCTGCAGAATGCGCGCATGCTCCTTGGACACCGACTTCGCCCAAATGTCGGAGATGCCCGCGTCCAACAGATTGCCGGCGGTGATGACGGACGCTTCGACGCTGTCGCCGATGGCTACGACCGCCGTGTCGAAATCGGAGGCGTTGATCTGCTCCAACGCCATCACGTCGGTCATGTCGGCCTGCACGGTGGGGATCTGCGACGACCAGCGGTTCACCAGTTCGCCGTCCTTGTCGACGGCGAGCACATCCTGTCCCATCGTATCCAATGTGGTGGCTACGGAACTGCCGAAACGGCCGAGTCCTACCACAAGAACGCTTCTGGTGTTGTTAGCCATGATTGTTCGCGTACCTTTCGATGTTCTGTTCCGGATTCAAGTATAGGAAGTTGCGGGTATAGAAACCGTATCGACGAATCCGCTCAGCCGACCACGATCTGCTCGGTGGGGTAGCGGACCGGCTCCACATTGCGCGGCCTGGAGATCGCGTAGGCGATGGTGAGCGGACCGAGCCTGCCGATGAACATGGTCGCGGCGAGAATGTACAGGACCGCTGGACTAGAAGCGCTGGCCACGCCGACCGAATAGCCTCCCAGACCGAACGCCGAGCAGGTGTCGAACAGCGCGTTGCTCAACGAGCATCCGGTGATGGCCATCAATGTCATGGACACTATGGTGACGAGTGCCAGACATGAGGTGGTGACGGCCACGGCCGTCATGACGGCTTGCGAATGGATGCGACGATGGAATGCGTTGACGTCATGGCGTCCGGTGAACGCGGCGCGGCAGGTCAGCAGAATCACTGCGAGCGTGGTGACGCGGATGCCGCCTGCGGTCGAAGTGCTGCCGCCGCCGATGAACATGACGATGGACAGGAACACCTTCGTCGCGTCGCTCACGCCCGGCATCCATGACAGGTCGAAGCCGGAGCTGCGGGGCATGACGGCCGCCACCATCGCATGCCACAACCGCGGTTCCACGCCTTCGGTGGCGAACAGCAGTTTGTTGTTCCATTCCATGAGGAGGAACCAGGTGAACGAGGCGAGCACGATGCAGAACGTGGTGGTCAGCGTGAGCTTGGTATGCAGGCTCCAACGCTTCGGCGGACGATGGTTGCGCCATGAGCGCATGAGGTTAAGCAGGACGGGAAAGCCGAGCGTGCCGCAGAACGCGCTGACGAGGATAGGCAGGCCAACAGCCCAATTGTTGACATGCAGGCCGGCGCCGTCAGGGGTGAAGCCGGCGTTGTTGTATGCCATGACCGCGAAGAACAACGATTCCCACAGCGTGTGCCGCACATTGCCATGATTGACTTTGTACAGGCCGGGAAACAGCGCCACGAACGTGATGCCTTCGATGGTGAACGCGGTGGCGATGACCACGGTGAGCACGCCCTTGATCTCGCCGAGTTTCGTGGTGCCCAGCTCGTTGGCCGTCAGCAGCTTTTGCGTGGCCTTGAGATGGTGGTTCACGGCCAAGGCGATGAGTGAAGCGAACGTCATGACACCCAAGCCGCCCATCTGCACGGAGAAGATGAGCACGGCCTGGCCGAAAGCGGACCAATGCGTCGTCGAATTGACGATGGAGATGCCACACGTCGAAATCGCGGAGATCGCGGTGAAGAACGCGGTGGTGAATGTCGTTTGCTCGCCTTTCGGCGTGGCGGTGGGCGTGAGCAGGAGCAGCGTGGACAATGCGCCCAACATCATGAAGTACAGGATGGTCAGACGTCCGGGATGTGTGGTGAGTCTGTGCATTAGGCTGCGCTTGCGCGGCTTGCGCTCCTCCGCCATGGCCTTCTCGAACGTGTCCCCGGAGAACCACCAGGCATAGCCATGTGAGGCCTCGCGATTGGAGGAGGACTCGTCGAAGACGAGGTTGGACATGCTGTTCCTCGCTCCTTGTCTGTATAAACGGTCTTCGTTTCCTTGAGCTATTGTAGGCGGTAGTGTGACGAATGGGCCATGGACGTACCGTTCGACGGTTCCGCGGTGGCTCCGTGGGACTCTTCGGACGTCTGCGGCGTGTTCTGGACACCCGCTGCCGTCATTCGTTCATTTGTTCGACTACACTGGCGGGTAGTGGCACCTCGCATGGGGCGCCCGTTATACGAAAGGGCTTGCGATGATCGGTACCCGACATGCGGTGGTGGTGACGCATACGCGTCTGCGTGAAAGCGGCACGGTGGTCGAAGAAGCCGTCGAGCAGTTGAGACGCGCCAATTTCGAAGTGACGATCATCGACAATATCGAAGCGCCCGAGTTCGGCAGCAGGACGCCCGCCGTGCCGAAGAACACGGAAATCGTGGTGGTGCTCGGAGGAGACGGTACCATCCTGCGCGCAGCCGAACTGGTGCATGCCACCGAAGTGCCCATTCTCGGTGTGAACCTGGGCCACGTCGGCTTTCTTGCCGAATTTGAAAGCTTCCAGATGAGCGAGGCCATCCGCCGGATCGCCGACCATGACTATTCCATCGACGAACGTATGATCGCCCACGTCGACGTATGGCTGCCGGGCGCGACGGAACCCATCGAGGACTGGGCGTTGAACGACATCACGCTGGAACGCGCCGACCGTGGCAAAATGGTGGAACTGTCCATCCGTGTCGACGACGTGGAGATGAGCTCCTTCGGTTGCGATGGCGTGATCGTATCCACGCCGACCGGTTCCACCGCCTACGCGTTTTCCGCGGGCGGGCCGATCATGTGGCCGAATGTGAAGGCATTGCAATTGGTGCCGTTGGCCGCGCACGCATTGTTCGCACGTCCGCTCATCATCGGCTCCGGCTCCACGTTCGCCATCGACATTCTTGACGATTCCACGTTCGACGGTTGGATCTGCTGCGACGGCCGCCGCCAGCGCGCCCTGCCGAAAGGCACACGCATCGAAGTGCGCGAATCGAAATGCACTTTGCGATTGGCCCGTCTGTCCGGAGTGCCGTTCACGAACCGTCTCGTCACCAAATTCGACCTGCCTGTCGTCGGCTGGCGAGAACAGGCGCGCAAGACCGGCGGCACGCATCATGGGCAATCGTTCCCTAGAACCGGCAAACCGGAAAGCGGGAAGTGACAGGGCATGCTGGAAGAGCTTGAGATCCACAATCTCGGTCCGATCCGTTCCGCGCTGATCGCCCCGGCAGGCGGTATGACGGCGATCACCGGCGAAACAGGTGCCGGCAAATCGATGCTGCTCAGTGCGATCCGACTGATTTCCGGCGGTCCCTCCGACGGCGGCCGTGTTTCCGTCGGCGCTCAGGAGGCGTGGGCGCAGGGCGTGTTCGAAGTCGCCTCGTCGCCGGCCGCGGTGGCCGCGGCACGGGAGGCGGGTTTCGAGCCAGAGGACGGCGAACTGTTCCTGTCGCGCAAAGTGCCCGCTTCCGGACGATCCCGCAGCATGCTGTCGGGACGTAGCGTGCCGCGTTCCGTACTCGCCTCCGTCGCCGCCGAATTGGTGACGATCCACGGCCAGGCCGACCAGTTACGTATCGCGACCGTTTCGCGGCAGCGTGAATTCCTGGACCGCTACGCGGGGGATGAAGTGGCGTTGGCCGCCTACGGCAAGACGTGGAACGCGCTGCGCGCAATGGACGAGCGTTTGGAAAGGCTCAGCAGCCAGGAATCGTCCATGCGCCAGCAGGCGGATTACCTGCGTGAGTCAATCGAACGCATCAACCGGGTCGACCCGCAGCCGGGGGAGATGGACGAATTGCGCGCACGCCGCGACCGCATCGAAAACGCCGCCGAAATCGCCGAAGGCGTGACCCGCGCATTGGGTGCGTTGGACGCCTCGCAGGTGGCGGATGACGTTGAATCGGCCAGCGCCGCCGATTTGATCGACCGTGCCTCGCAGGCATTGCGCGCCATTCACGTGGAAGGCGTGTTCTCCGAACTCGCCGACCGGCTCGACTCCATCAGCACCGATTTGTCCGACGTGGTGTTCAGCCTGTCCGGCGAAGTGGACAATGAGGCGAGCGTGGAGGATCTGGATGCCATCAACGGGCGCATCCACGAGTTGGACGAGCTGACCCGCCGGTGGGGGCCGGAATTGTCCGACGTGATCACGTGGAGGGACAAGGCCGTATACGATTTGGAGGATTTGGACGCCTCGCCGGAAAAGGTCGAACGGCTGGAAGCCGAACGCGCCCAACTGCTTGAGGCTGCGAAAAAAGCCGCGCAGACTGTGAGCAAACGGCGTAGAGCCGCGGCGAAGGAACTCGCGTCCAAAGTCACCGCGGAACTTGATTCGCTGGCCATGGGCACTTCGAAACTTGAGATCCGCGTGGCGGAACGCGAACAGTTGGACGCCACCGGAGCGGACGACATCGAATTCCTCTTCACCCCGTTTCCCGGCTCCCCCCAGCTGCCGATGGGCAAAAGCGCGTCCGGCGGCGAATTGAGCCGTCTGATGCTCGCGCTTGAACTGGTCGCCGCCGAAAAGCATGTCGTGGCCGGAGGAACCGTGCCGCCGATGACGTTCATCTTCGATGAGGTCGATGCGGGTGTGGGCGGCAAGGCCGCTGTGGAACTGGGTGCCCGCTTGGCCAAACTCGCCCAATCCGCGCAGGTTCTGGTCGTCACGCACCTGCCGCAGGTCGCCTCCTGGGCGGATGAACAATATGTGGTCGCCAAAGGCGAAACCAAGGATGGTTCCATCGCCACCACCATCAGCCAGGTGCGCGGGGATGAGCGTGTGCACGAAATCGCCCGCATGCTGTCCGGCAGCGAAAGCGAGACGTCGCTGGAACATGCCGAGGAACTGCTCAAATCGTCGGTGCTTGACTGACCCGTGGCCGGCAATCGCAGGCAAGTCGCAAAATTAATCGCAAAACAGAAAATCGAAAAACACGACCATCAAAGGAGCTGACATGACGCAGGAAAACGTGAGCAACCAAGGTAAAGGTGCCATTTTCGATCTTGACGGCACGTTGCTCGACTCCATGGGCGTGTGGGATCAGGTGGATGTCGATTTTCTAGCCAAGCGTGGATTCGAAGTGCCGGACGACTACATGCAGAAGGTCGCCGCCATGCAGTTCCGCCAGATCGCCGAATACACGATCGCACGATTCGGCCTGTCGGACACTCCTGGGGAGCTGATGGAGGAGTGGGATCATATGGCGCGCGTCATGTACGCCACGGTGGTAGAAGCCAAGCCGCACGCGCGTGAATACCTGGCAATGTTGAAGGCGAGCGGGGCGAAACTGGCCGTGGCTACATCATTGCCACCGATATTGCGAGAGCCGGCTATGAGGCATGTCGGCATTTTCGATTATTTCGACGAGGTGGTCAGTGTCGACGATGCGGGCGATATCGGCAAGGACAGGCCGGACGTGTACCTGCTGGCCGCGTCGAGGCTCGGCATCGAGCCGACCGACTGCACCGTATTCGAGGATCTGCTCGTCGGCATGCGCTCGGCCAAGTCCGTCGGCATGCGGGTGTGGGCCATGCATGACGATTCGTCCGATGCTGATTGGCCGGCGATTTGCGCTCTGGCGGATGGTGTCATGTTCGACTTCCACGACGCGCCTGCCGTATTGTAGGAACCGGTGCCGTACGGGGATATATGCATTTGGGGCTTTCCGTTGATTCGGAAGACCCCAAATCCGTTCTCCATAAGAGTCTACCGGTTGGCTCGGTTCAGATGTCCTTGCTACCGTAAATATGCAGCGATATCTTGCTGGAGAACGCCAAGGCGAGTACGTCGATGATCAAGAATGCCGCTAATGCAATGGCTTGGTGCCGGCTGATCGCCTCGGCCAGCTGTTCGACGGTCTTTTCGAATTCCGGCAATGCCTTGCGCAGTCCGATGACCGTGCCCACGATCACGCCGATGCTCAGAATAATGGCGGCCATGGCACGATAAGGGGAGAACCGGTACAGGAACGGCTGCACGATGGCGTTGAGCAGTACGAGGGTCAGCACGGTCATCGCGGCGAAACCGATCGCATCCGTCACTTTAACTGGCTCGTGCATGATGATGCCGGCGCAGGCGATACTGACGGCCACTTCCAATCCCGCCACCAGATCGCAGACGATAAGGAATGCGAATCGTCCGAGGATCTGGTGGTTGCGGTTGATGGGCACGATGCCGTTCATCCAATGATGGTTGTTCATTTGTTCATAGGAGAACAGGGTGATATTAAGCATCAGGAAGCCGGAGGCCGCCCCGCCGATGACGGCTCCCGCAACGCTGTCGAGAGTGGACCCTGTGGCCGCCATCAGGCATGTAACACCTGGAGCGTACGCGAAGAAGATGGCTAGGTACGACCGCCCGTAGCTGATGGTGCGGTTCCAGTCCAAGGAAATCTGCCTAAGGATGGCGGTCATGGCGTCCGCGTTCGCTGTCGTATTCATCGTACGTCTCCTTTGTTGGTATTGCCGATTGCCGTATATTCCGCGGCATTGGTCAGTCTGATCACATCCTCAATCGAAGCATGCTGTGTCAGAAGACCGTCGGTGCCGCCGATGTGTGGGATGTCCTGCGTGCGGACCAACGCGTCGAAGCCAGTTGCGTATGTGCGGATGCCGACCATTGCCCGCTGTAGACCATCCGTAAGCTCATCCGGCCCGCCCTTGACCAGACGGAACGCGTCTTCGAACTCGTCTTTCGGCCCGCTGTAATACAGCATGCCGTGCGTGATATACGTGAGGAAATCCGCGCAACGCTCCAAATCGGCGGTGATATGCGTGGAGAAGATTACGCTGTGTTCGCCATCCGCAACATAATCGGACAGGATGTCCATGAGCTCGTCGCGGGACAGTACGTCCAGACCGCTGGTCGGCTCGTCGAGAATCAGCAGTTTCGCATCGTGGCTCAACGCTACGGCGAGCATGAGCTTCATCTGCATGCCGCGCGACAGGTCCTTGATCTTCTTGTTCCGTCCGAGTCCGAACCGTCTGAGGTATGCGTCGAACAGATTGTGGTCCCACAGCGGGTACATTGGTCTGCTTGTCCGTTCCACCGCGTCGACCGTCATGTATTCGATAAAATAGCTGCTGTCGAGCACTACGCCCAGCTGCTCTTTGACCCGCTCCTCATCGGCCATCGCGTCAAGGCCGAGCACTTCGATTCGTCCCGCGTCTCGCGTGGTCATATTGAGGATCAGTTTGATCAACGTGGATTTGCCGGCGCCGTTCGGACCGACCAGACCCATGATGTAGCCGGACGGCAGGTCGAAGGTCACGTCATCCAATGTGAAGCCGGAATCATAATGCTTCGTCAATCCGGTTACGCTCAAGGCCAAGGTTGGCCGTGTCCCGTGGGGGAGCGAGGAATCGTTCATGATTGTTCCCTGTATGCTTTCTCGAACATGCCAAGCAGATCAAGCAGGCTGATGTCGGCGGCTTTGGCCTCGATGGAAACTTCACGGAGCTTGTCCATGATGCGTTCGCGCGCACGTTCCTTCATGAGTTCGTTGCCTCGTTCCATCACGAACGTGCCTTTGCCCTGCACGTTCTCCACGAGCCCCTCGTCAGCCAGTTCGTTATACGCTCTGGTCACGGTGAGCACGCTGACGCGCAGTTCCTTGGCGAGCTTGCGCAGTGAGGGAAGCGCCTCGCCTGCCATAAGCTCACCCGACATGATCGCGGACCTGATTTGGTTCTTGATCTGCTCGTAAATCGGTTCTCCGGACACGGATGAGATGATCAGCTTCAATCTGTGCCTCTTTTTCTGTATGTTTCGTAGGTGATATATCTCCCAGCTGAACAGTTAGATGCAAACTGTTTAGCTGTTATATATAACAGTAACACAGAAAACCCGTACTGTTATTGCATGTCGCATAACAGTACGGGTTCTGTTGGAATATAAGGAAATCCGCCGCTCCATGAACGCCTCTTGCGGTCGGCGATTGACGGAAGCGACATTTACTTGCGTTCGCGGATTCCCGTATGGACGGTTATACGCGAGTCGGATGGATGATACGGCGGAAACACAGGTAGATCAGCCACGCCAACGGCATGATCGTCAACATAAGCAATGTAGGGAACCGGCGATGAGTCCCACTTCAGTCATGATTGCGATTTGCTTCGCGCCGAAGGAGAGAGCGTCCCTTTTGGTGCGATCCGTCGCTTGGGTGGTGTTGCTATCTTGCTGCATGATTGTTTATTAGGGAAACCGTCTGTTATTCCATTCCCTTATAGAGTTCTTTGGCGAGATCAACCAGTGACTTGTCTGAGCCTGCTGGGCCAATAAGGCATGCGCCGCATGGCAGTCCATCTGCTGTTTCCAATGTCGCGTATCGTCCGTTCATAATCGGGCAGTTGTTGAAACATCGACAGATCAATCAGACCGTGAACGCCTTTGGTGATGTCAACGGCTTGTGTCACGTCGAAGTCGATGGCGGCCGACAGCAGCAGGTACACTTGTTGACGTGGCATCTCGAACATGGCGGTAATCATATTGATGGCGTGTTCGACGCTTTGCGATAATGCGTCATCCAGCGTACTGCTGAAACCCATTGGAATCAGCGTGCCATGACTGATCGCAAATGGCGGATCCGTGCGTCCGAACAGTCCGTTTGGCTTCGGCTGTTGGCACTACCTGCACGCGAAGTGTAGCTCTGAGTGACGCTTCCAATGCGGTGAGCGACACTTCGCCATCGTCTTGGGCAAAATGCGGATCGTCGATGTATAATCCTGCGCCTTCAATCTGTACTGGCAGAAATAGCGTGGACTCAACGGTGAGATTGCGTAAATCGATATTGCCACCATAATCTGCAGGTGGAATGGAGCTTGGACGCTGATTACTGGCGGTGGTCGTCCATGATTCCCAGAAATGGATGCATCGGGAAACATATCGTCGACGCCGGCTCACTGCTTGTGTTTGCGGTGTGCGGCGTTTGAACTGGAAACCATGCCGTTTCGGTTTCAACATCCGCTCGGCAGAACTGACCGTAGTTGCCGTCGAAATCTACGGTCTGCCGCCAATGATCGTGCGGGAAATCACGCCATCCAGTTTGGCACCATCGAACGCAATAATGGGATTGCGTCCCAACAACGCATTCGCATCGACAACAAACTGACGGTTGAGATTTACCATTACCAGATTAGCCCTTTTGCCGGGGATGATAGCACCACCGCCTCGGGGTTTCAGTGCATATGCGGCTGGGGCTTTTCGCGCACTTTGGCGGTGAAGTAGTCCGCTTCCACCTTCCATACGGTGACGGCGCGTACCTGCTGGTCGGTGAACTCCACATGTTCCATGCCGGCCTGCTGTTTCATCAGCAGTGCGAGCCCCTGGCGCGCCTCGTCAAGATTGTCGATGATGGACGCGGTACCATTGCCAACGATCGACTTGAACGCCTCGCCCCAATTGCACAGCGTGCGCCCCTCGACCACCTCGCAGTCAGTCGCCATTTCGAATGCTACAGGAAGCGCGTTGCCCGCGGCCTTGACAGCGTCCATCTTGCGTCCGGTCGCAGAACCATGGAAATACAAGGTGAGATGATTGGATTCCGTGTCGAACGCGTATCCGAAATTCAATGGCACGATGGTGATGTCCTCCGCATCGGTGTACGCAAGACTCACGATCTTGCATGTTGCGATAATCGCCTCGACCTGCTGCGGATCGGCCACCTCACGGTCGGCACGCCTCATCATGCGATGCCTTCCCGCAACTGTCTGCTCATCATTACGACGCGTCACCATGGCACGTTCCTCTCTGCTGGATTTACACACCCAGCCTACCGGCTCCCTCAGCCGATGCTGTATACGCCGGAACCATCATCCCACCAAGCATGATCCACCGGCTCCGGCTGCACAAGACGCTTCGGTCCCTTCAGCATTTCAATCGCCTTCAACTCCAAACGTTCACGCTCCTCAGCCAACGCACCGCCAACATCTGCGCCTCATCAACCACCGCAACGGAGCGCAATGCACATCAGAATGAGCACGCTCCAACGTCTGCAACGCATCATGAGTCTTACCAGAATTCGTAGGCCCAACATGTAAAACCACCCGCCGACGCGCAGCACGCGTTCGCGGATGTCGGTTTTCTGGGGATGTGTTCGCTAGTGTGAAACTGGTAGGATGATGGGGAGGTCGTCCATAGGAGGGTGGCTTTTCAGCTTCTGTTGCATGGTTGATGCTTGGCGAGGTGATATGCGATATCTTACGAATACGGGCAGGTAAGTGAGAAGACCGCTCAAGTGGGAGAATTCATTAAGCTCATCTCCGACGCTGGTGATAATCCTCGCTTTGCGGTGGCGGATGCTAAACAGTTGCTTAAACTTTATGAGGAGCAGTACGCTTACTTGGGAGACACTCTAGTAAATCAGATTGCAAAGCTCCTTGGTGGGATTTCCGATGATGCTGTTGTTGGCGAAGAGAAAGGGGCAAGATTCCTGTGGGCCGCCAGGATGCTCAAAAACCCGGTATCGAACTGCATGACTCCGGTTTTTAGTGGTAAAAGATTTGTGCTTTCTGGAGATTTTGAAATGTATGGCGGTAAATCGACCGCCGCTGAAATGATTGAGGAGGCTGGCGGCAGTGTTACGAAGACCGGACCTTCAAAAAGGATCAATTATGTGATCGTTGGCGATAGAGGTAACGCAGCTTGGGCTTTCGGCAGTTATGGAACGAAGGTCAAGAGCATGCCATGGAATTAAAACTTGCGGATAATCCCACCATCGAGATTGTTTCGGAGAAGGCCTTTCTGGATGCGCTTGAGAAGACCAATGCGGATGCGCTTGAAACACTTTCCGAGAAGCAAGAAGAATATAAGCGGATTTGGTCCACGGCAAGGAGCGTTGGCAGAGATTTCCATGGTTTGACTGATGGTCAGAAAAAAGCTTTTGATCTAGTCAAAGAAGGCAAGAACGTTTATCTTACGGGTCTCGCTGGTACAGGCAAGTCCTATATTGTCGAGCGGATTATTGAATGGGCTCAAACGTCGGGTTTGAACGTCATTACATGTGCTCCGACAGGTATAGCCGCGCTTAACGTGGGTGGTTCGACGGTGCACCGCGTCCTTTGCATTCGTCCGGGACGGACCTTGGAGAAAGACCCGCATCCTTTTGTGCCTACGGATTCTCCGCTTCCGGACTGTGATCTGTTGATTCTTGATGAAGTGTCCATGTGCCGTATGGATTTATTCGATTATCTTTCCGCAGTGTTGAAGATTGCCGGCAAAATACGTAAACAGAAGGGCAAGGGTCTTTGCCAATTATTGGTCGTTGGTGATTTTTGCCAGCTTCCGCCCGTCATCACTAATGAAGAGAGGCGGTTTTTGGAAGAAAAATATGGCTACGACGTTGGAGAGGCGTTTGCGTTTCAAAGCAGCGAATGGGCGTTCTGGAACTTCGAGGAAGTGGAACTCTGCGAGGCGATCAGGCAAAGGGATGCGCACTTTGTTGCGGCTCTTAATGCTTGCAGATTCGGCGACAAGAATGGTGCGCGTTGGATAGAGCAGCATGCTCTCGTCAATCCGCTGCCTGACTCCATCATTCTTTGCAGTACCAATGCGCAGGCGCGGGATGAAAACATGCAGAGGCTCAATGCTTTAAAAGATGAGGAAATGACATTCGTGGCGCATGTGACCGGTGAGGTTCTTAAGTCGGATATGCCGACTGATGAGGAGCTTTCGCTGAAACCTGGCGCGCGAGTCATGGCTCTTGTCAACAACTCCGAAGATACATTCATGAACGGCGCATTGGGAACGGTCATAAACTGTGACGGTCCAGGTGCCCTAGTTCGGTTTGACGGAATAGAGGCTACTTTTGTGCAGAGCTTTGAGTGGAAAATCACGAAGCCTGTTCTCATTAATGGACGCATTGAAAAAGAGGTTGTGGGAACATTCGAACAGATACCTCTTAAATTGGCTTGGGCAATTACCATTCATAAGTCGCAGGGGCAAACATTCGATAGGGCGATTATCTATCCGGATTGCTGGGATTTCGGCCAGTTGTACACGGCTCTATCGCGACTGACGGGTATTCACGGACTGTATCTTGCTCATCACATAAACGATAACTTCTTGGTTACTTCCAAAGAAGTGCTTGATTTCCTCAACGGAAAAAGAAAGGGTCTGTTAGACCAGAGTGTGCTTTTTGACTTGCCTAGTAACTACTTTGTAATTACAATGGGGTTATGGGCAAGTGGAGCAAGGCAGCTAAACTGGTCAGCGTGGTCCGGGACGGGCTCGCGCTGCTGGACGACGACGAGCGGCGCCGGGCGATAGAGGCGTTGCGTTCCATCGTGTACGAGGACATGTTCGGCGCGGGTTCGCGGGAGCTGCCCACCGATGCCTGCGTGAGGTGCGGCTCCATCGGCATCGTCCGCAGAGGGCATACCAAAGGCGGCAATCAGCGCTGGTACTGCAAGGACTGCAGGCGCACGTTCACGGCCAACGTCGGTCGTGTGCTCGGTATGTCCAAACTGCCCGTGGAGACGTGGATGACCTACGTGGAGGCGTTCATCGACCACCTATCGCTGCGCGACTGCATGGACAAGTGCGGCGTGGGCCTGCGCACGGCGTGGTTCATGCGCCGCCGCATCATCGAGTGCATTCAGCGATACAACCCCTCGTTCAACGCCGTCGCCGGCGACCGGGTGGAGATTGACGAGACGTACTTCCGCGACAGTTACAAGGGCTACCGGACGGGCACCATGCCCCGACCGGCCCGCAAGAGCGGCAGGAAGGCCGCGAAACGCGGCCTGAGCAAGCAGCAGGTGTGCGTCGTCACCGGCATCGACGACACGGGCGCATCCTTCCTCGTGGTATCCGGACGCGGCATGCTCGGCAAGGAACGCGCCTACAAGGTGCTCAACGGGCGAATCGGCAAGGGCGCCCTCGTCGTCACCGACAAGGCCGGGGCCTATCCCGCCGTCCTCAACCGACTCGGAGCGACGCTGGAGCGAACGGACGCGACCGAGCACGCCATCAACCGCATCAACAGCCTGCACGCCCGACTCAAGGACTTCATGCACGGATTCAAGGGCGTGTCCACGAAGCACCTCCAGTCCTACCTCGCATGGTTCCAATGGACCGAGGCGTTCAAGAGCGGCCCCACCGAGCAGCGAGGCACCATCGGCCGCCAGATCCGCAACGGCGTGTACCGGCTCACCCGGCGTATGTACGTGCGCATGCCCATGCCCGTGTGACAGTTGATAGCATGCTCCTTATCAATCGGATGGACTACGATGTAACTACCAATCCGATTGGAGGACAACCCTATGAGCGTGCCGACCACCACCATGAGAATCGACCCCGAACTCAAGGACCAGGCCAACAAGGTGCTTGGCGAACTCGGCCTGAGCCTGTCCGGGGCCGTCACCATCTTCCTCAAGGCCGTCGTACGCGAACAGGGACTGCCCATCGACATGAGCATCAAGCCGGACAAGACCGACGAGAGCAACCGATAGAAGGAGTAGGCTCCCCATGATGATAAGCAAGCGGGGGGGGCAAGCTCTAACGGCCTGCCGACCCTAAAATCCCGTGGTGATTCAACTGCCGTCTTTGCGGAAAGGCGGCGGGTCCGGTGAGCGCATCCGAAGAGAGCAATAAGGGGCTCACCCAGCGTAGGCTGAAAGAACTCAGCGGCCTCGAACAGAACGAGATGAAAGATGGAAGCTGCTGGTTCAAGGAGGATTCGTACAAGGATTGCGATTCTTCAAGCATCGAGCGTGTTCGCCATCTCCTTTCAAAAGCCTCGAAACGAGGAACCGCCGATCGCGGCGTTCCGGATTTCCTATGGATTGACCAGAAAACGAACATTGCCATTGTGGTGGAGTGCAAAGGGGCTAGGCTGTCTCTTATACACATCTCCGAGCCCACGAGACTCCTGAGCATCTCGTAT
>ENA-OUOW01000622-OUOW01000622.1-human-gut-metagenome-genome-assembly--contig:-NODE-622-length-29730-cov-4.272418_pt1 | contig 29730 bp, 26 predicted proteins | sample MGYA00237938_ERZ548769 | MGnify/ENA primary metagenome ERZ548769 (study PRJEB26490, sample SAMN05356870) | human gut metagenome | biome: terrestrial biome; feature: human-associated habitat; material... | reverse complement strand
CCCCGGTGCCCGCGCCTGTCGCCCCCACCCAGGACGAGGAACTCGACGAGCCGGACGACGTTGCCGCCGAGGCTCAGCCCGAGCCCGAGGCCCAGAACGCCGACCAGCAGGACCAGGGCAACTGGGACATGGACAACATGCCGCGCCCCCGTCCGGTGAGGTAGCCCGCCCCGAAAGGTACTTCACTCGCGCCACTCGCTGGCCGAACTTGTGGTTGGAAGCAAGAGGGTCGCATCTGCGTCCCAAAACGACAGGAGGATGTCATGAGCAAGACCGCTAGTTTCATCCTTGGCAGTATCTTTGGTGCTGCTGCAGGCGTCGTCGCCGGCATGATGCTGGCTCCTCGCCCCGGTGCGGAGAGCCGCGCCATGGCTGCTGACGCCATGAACGACGCGTGGGACTCTGCCGTTGACACCTACGAGCGCGGCGCGCGCAGCGTCTCGGACCGCTTGGGCGACGTCCGTCCCGGCATCGACGCCAAGACCGACGAGCTCCGCGCCAAGGTAGACCTTGCCCGCGAGCGCATGGATCAGCTTCGCGACTCGCTCTCCGAGGCGGTCTCCAGCACGTCCGCGCAGGTCTCCGATGCCGTGAACACCGTGACCGACCGTGTCTCGAACATGGCCGGCGACGCAGCTGCCGCTAACGAGTCCGCCGCGCAGTCTGTGCACGTCGAGGTTGTCGACAACGCCGAGAAGCCCGCGGAGTAGGCTGCTCATCTCGCTAGGCTCGCGAGAGCGGCGCATGAGTGCGTAACATGGCGGGGTGCCGGAGGGTGCCCCGCTACCTTGTTTGGTACCCGTGCTGCCGAGCGGCACAGTCACCGCGCGCCTTAGGCACACAGGCGGTAGGGGGAGAGATACCGTGACCAAGATTAGCGACATGCAGGGCAAGAAGGTCTTCATCGCCAAGAAGGCCCGCCCCAAGAAGCCCAAGAAGGGCGAGAAGTCACCCGAGGGCAAGCAGAGCGGCGAGCGCCTCTCCAAGCTCGGAAAGATTCACATGGCCGTATTCACGCCGGACGGCCGCTCCATGGTGGGCTACCTGGTGGCTCGCCCGGATGTGGCGGGCATGGTCAAGCGCGAAGACGTGTTCGTGGCGTATGACTCGCTAACTGCCTGCGAGAAGGGCTTTCGTGTGGTGGACGAGGACAAGGCCTTCGATGACAAGGCGCGCGAGCGCCTGGGCGTGGACTGGGACTCCTGCATCATGTGGGCGGGCATGGACGCCCGCACCGAGTCCGGCCGCGAGCTGGGCTACGTGGGTGACGCCGAGTTCGACGACGCTACGGGCAAGGTGACAAAGTTCCTGGTGGGTGACGGTGGGATGGCAACGGCCCTGGTGGGCTCGGTGGAGATTCCGCCGAGCATGCTGGTGGGCTACTCCAAGGGGCGCATGATCGTGAAGGACGAGGCCTCTAAGCTGGAGCTCAATGGCGGCCTGGCCGCCAAGGCCGGCGAGGCCACGGCAAAGGCAAAGATCCGCGGCGCCGAGTTTGGCGAGAAGGCCGGCAAGGCCACCAGCGAGGCTGTTGACAAGGGGTCATTTGCGCTGGGCAAGGCCCTAGGCAAGGCAAAGCGCGCTATAGACGACGCCCGTGCCGAGGGCGAGGAGGAGCGCGCCCGCGAGAAGGCCGAGGAGCTGCGCGCCACTGCCGAGAAGAACCAGCTTCCCGCAACCGAGGCAGCTGACGTTCGCGTGTCCGAGCCCACGGCCACGCTGAAGGCCGGTGCCGAGGAGCGCGCCGCCGCGTCATCGGGACCCACGACTTACGCCGTCAAGAAGCCCGCCGCCGCAAGGTCGTCAAAGCCCGCCGCCACCAAGAGCAAGCCCGCAGCAACGGCTGCCAAGGCCAAGAAGCCCGCTGCCAACCGCAGTGCCGGGGACGAGGCGGCCCGCGCCCTGGGGCGTGGCCTCAACAGCATGGGCAAGATGTTCGGCTCGTTCAAGGACGAGTTCGACAAGGCAAGCAAGTAGCAACTGGACCAGCCTGCGGCGGCACTGCTCGCCCCGGGCGCCCACATGAAGGGAGAGGGGAGAGCACCCCATGAGCGTAGAGGAATTCTTTGACCGCGTGATTTCGGTTAAGCTGCCGGAGGACCGAGAGTCGCTGGACATCATCGACCAGACGCTGCTTCCCGGCACGGTGAAGCGCATCAACCTCCACACCAAGGAGGAACTCTGGGAGGCCATCAAGAAGCTGCGCGTGCGCGGCGCACCCGCAATTGGCGTGGCCGCGGCAGAGGGCCTTGCGGTTCTCGCCAACAAGATCGACACCACCGACCAGCAGGAGTTCTACCGCCAGTTCAAGGAGATTGCGGACTACCTGGCAACCTCCCGTCCCACGGCCGTCAACCTCTTCTGGGCACTCAATCGCATGGACGCGTTCTGCCGCGACCATCTTGACCTGCCGGTCGACCAGCTCAAGCAGCAGCTCTTTGAGGAGTCGCTGCGCATCCGCGAGGAGGACGCGCAGATTAGCCGCAACATCGGCGCCATTGGCTTCAAGATCATGCAGCAGGTGAGAAAGCCCGGCCAACCCGTGGGTATCCTCACCCACTGCAACGCAGGCACGCTTGCCACCGCCAAGTACGGCACGGCAACGGCGCCCATGTACACGGCGCTCGAGCAGGGCTGGGCCGGTACCGACATGCACGTCTACTGCGACGAGACCCGCCCGCTGCTGCAGGGTGCGCGCCTCACGTCGTTCGAGCTCTACAACGCCGGCATCACCACCACCCTCCAGTGCGACAACATGGTTTCTATGCTTATGCAGCAGGGCCGCATCGACGTGGTCTTCGTTGGCTGCGACCGCGTTGCGGCAAACGGTGACGCGGCAAACAAGATCGGCACCTCGGGCGTGGCCATTCTCGCCAAGCACTACGGTGTTCCCTTCTACGTGTGCGCACCTAGCTCGACCATCGACCACGACACCCCCACCGGTGCGCAGATTCCCATCGAGATGCGCGACCCCGACGAGGTAACCGAGATGTGGTACAAGGAGCGCATGGCACCCGAGGGCGTGGACGTCTTCAACCCCGCGTTCGACGTGACCGACCACAGCCTAATCACGGGCATCATCACCGAGAACGGCCTGCTCTCGGCTCCGTACAACCTGTAGGTGGCGTACCGGCGGCTCGTCGCCGGTAAGCTCGGAAGGATGCAATGCTCGCCAATTCGGCCCTCCGGCGACAATTCGTCGCCGGAGGGTTTTCTATGGCGAGAATCGTCGACAAAACTGCTCTTCCGGCGACCTTCCAAAAGGAGTGCCAGCGACGCCGCGGGCATAGCGTTTCTCATCTCAAAATGTCCATAAAAGTTGAGCGATTTGTCTCGCGAGAATTTCCGTTACTAACCATTTGGTTACCGATGGTCGAGAATAGGCTCGTAGAAGCTACCGTGGCCTTCGGCAACGGTTAAGCTGTTAAGCATCCGGCACATTGGGTGGGAAGGCCCAGTCGGAGGGGACAAGTCCATGGGAAAAGGGAGTGCGCTATGACTGCTCAGATTTCGCGTCGCGGTTTCTTGGGGATGGCTTCGAGCACAGCCGCCATCACCCTGTTGGGGCTCGCTGGCTGTGGTTCCAGCTCCTCAAGCTCGAGCTCCTCGAGCTCCGATTCCAGCTCCTCCAGCTCGGACGCCGGCAAGGCGCTGAAGATCGGCATCATTACCTCCTCGGGCATCGATGACGGCTCCTTCAACGAGAACTGCTACGACGGCATCCAGGAGTTCCTCAAGGACCACTCCGACTGCTCCGTGAACGACATCAAGGAGCCTGACTACAACAACCTCGTTCCCACCGTCCAGCAGGTCGTTGGCGACTACGACGCCCTCGTGCTCCCCGGCTACAACTTCGCTGCCGTGGGTGACGTCGCGTCTTCCAACCCCGATCACAAGTTCATCGTGGTCGACTCCACCATCACCGACGCCAACGGCAACCCGATGTCGCTCGACAATGTCTACACCATGACGTTCAAGGAGCAGGAGGGCGGCTTCTTCGCAGGTGTCGCCGCCGCCCTCTCCACCAAGACCAACAAGGTCGCCGTGGTCAACGGTATGGCGTTCCAGTCCAACGTCAACTACCAGTACGGCTTCATGTCCGGCGTGAACTACGCCAATGCGCACTACGGCACCTCCGCCGAGTGCGTCGAGCTTCCCTCCTACGCTGGCACGGACCTCTCCGGCAACAACGTGGGCGGCAACTACATCGGCGACTTCACCGACGAGGCGGGCGGCAAGGTCGTGGGCTCCGCCCTCATCGACCAGGGCTGCGACGTGATCTTCGTCGCCGCGGGCGCTGCGGGCAACGGCACCTTCACCGCCATCAAGGAGGCCGACGGCTCCGAACTCAAGGTCTACGCCATCGGCTGCGACGTTGACCAGTACGACGACGGTGCCAACGGTAGCAACAACATCATCCTCACCTCCACGCTCAAGGTGATGGACACCAACGTCGACAAGCAGCTCACCGCCATCTACGACGGCACCTTCAAGGGCCACGACGACCTCCTCGGCGCCGACACGGACTCCACCGGCTACGTCTCCGAGGCCGGCCGCCAGCAGCTCTCCGACGACGCCCTCTCTAAGCTCTCCGAGTGCTATGACGCCGTCAAGGCCGGTACCATCGTGCCCGCTGCGGCGACCAACGACTACAAGCCGGACGATTTCCCCGGCCTCAAGTAGGCGGCGCGTCGGGGCGCGACTACCGCGTGCTTCATGGGGCCCGGCGCCGCAAGGCGCCGCGGCCCCTTTGGTTTCGGCGGGTGGAATCGTTTCCGCCTGGGCTGTACAGGGAGGCGGCACGGCCGCAAGGAAGGGTGTGTGACCATGGGTAAGGAGTCTATTTCCGCAAGCATCGCGCTCAACGAGGGAACCTCGATCGCCAAGGTTGTCCTTATGCCGGGCGACCCGCTTCGTGCAAAGCGCATTGCCGAGAAGTACCTCGAGAACCCGGTGTGCTTCAACAACGTGCGCAACATGCTCGGCTACACGGGCACCTACAACGGTCGCGAGGTCTCGGTTATGGGCCACGGCATGGGCATTCCGTCCATTGGCATCTACTCCACCGAGCTCTACGAGCAGTTTGACGTCGACGCAATCATTCGCATTGGTTCCACGGGATCTTTGCAGCCCAACGTCAAGCTCGGCGACGTGGTGGTGGCCATGGGCTCGTCCTCGAACTCCTCCTACGGCGACATCTACGGCCTGCCCGGCACCTTTGCGCCGGTTGCCAGCTACGAGCTGCTCAAGGCCTGCATGGACGCCGCCGAGAAGCTCGACGTGCACCCGCACGTGGGCCAGGTCTACTCGTCTGACCAGTTCTACTATCCCAAGGCAAACGCGGATCTGCCCCAGCGCCTCACGGACCTGGGAATGCTTGCAGTGGAGATGGAGTCCGCCGGCCTTTACTGGACGGCCCAGGGCTGCCACAAGAAGGCTCTTGCCATGTTTACGGTGTCCGACAGCCTCCTCACGCACGAGGCCATGACGGCGGAGGAGCGCCAGAACTCCTTCGACACCATGATGCGCCTTGGCCTGGAGACCGCCTGGACCGTCGCGGGCGAGTAGGTGCTGCTCGGCAAGCGCATCCCTGCGAGAGGCACGGGAGGAAGCAATGCAGGACGACTACATCATCGACATGCGTCACATCACGAAGCGCTTCCCGGGCATCGTGGCGAACGACGACGTCACGCTGCGTGTGAAGAAGGGCGAGGTATTTGCCCTTCTCGGCGAGAACGGTGCGGGCAAGTCCACGCTCATGAGCGTGCTCTTTGGTATGTACCAGCCCGATGCCGGGAAGATCTACCTGCGCGGCGAGGAGGTGAAGTTCGGCTCGTCAGACGACGCCGTGGCCGCGGGCATCGGCATGGTGCACCAGCACTTCAAGCTGGTCGACAACTTCACCGTTGCCGAGAACATTGTGATGGGCGTCGAGCCCAAGAAGCGCCTTGCCGGCTTCCTGCCCTGCGTTGACATCAAGGAGGCCAACAGGCGCGTCAAGGAGATATCCGAGCAGTACGGCCTTGCGGTGAACCCAACGGACATGGTTGGCGACCTGGCCGTCTCGCAGCGTCAGCGCGTCGAGATCCTCAAGATGCTCTACCGCAACGCAGAGATCTTGATCTTCGACGAGCCCACGGCCGTCCTCACGCCCAAGGAGATCGAATTCCTTCTCGACATCATTCGTGGCCTGCGTGACCAGGGCAAGACCATCATCCTCATCACCCACAAGATCGAGGAGATCAAGAAGGTCGCAGACCGCTGCGCCATTCTCTGCCGCGGCAAGCTCGTCGACGTCCTGGACGTTGCCAGCACGTCGGTGCAGCACATGGCAAACTTCATGGTTGGCCGCGAGGTCAAGCTCGAGACCACCAAGGGCGAGCCGCACTTTGGCAAGGAGGTCCTGAAGGTCGACCACCTCACGGTGAGGAACGCCGACAAGTTCGAGGTGGTGCAGGACGTCTCGCTGAGCATCCACGAGGGCGAGATCTTTGCCGTGGCAGGCGTTGCCGGTAATGGCCAGGGCGAGCTCGCCAACACCATCGCGGGCATGCAGGACGCCTACAAGGGCACAGTCACCCTGGATGGCAAGGACATAACCAGCGAGAGCGTGCGCAATCGCATTGAGGACGGCGTGGCCTACATCCCCGAGGACCGTCAGGGCATGGGCGTCTTCATGAACCTGCCGCTTGACGAGAACCTCGCACTGCGTCGCTACTACAAGGAACCCTTCTCCAAGGGCGGCGTGCTCGACCACGTAAAGATCCGCGAGTTTGCAGACGACCTCATCGAGCGCTATGACATCCGCTCGGGCCAGGGTGGCCGTACCATCACGCGCTCCATGAGCGGAGGCAACCAGCAGAAGGCCATTGTTGCCCGAGAGATCGAGCAGCATGCACGGCTCCTCATCTTTGTGCAGCCAACCCGCGGCATGGATATGGGCGCCATTGAGCACATCCACGAGCAGATTATTGCCGAGCGCGACCGCGGGGCCGCCGTGCTGCTCATCTCGCTCGAGCTCGACGAGGTCATGCAGCTGGCCGACACTATTGGCGTTATCTATAACGGCAAGCTTCTCAAGACAGCCCCGGCGAGCACCATGACCTCGCAGGAAGTGGGCAGGTACATGATGGGAGTGGCGGACAATGACTGACGCCGAGAAGAAAAAGGGAGGGACGGGCTGGTTCCAGCGGCTGCTGGACGGGCGCTGGTCGCACATCGCGGTCCCCGTCTTCTGCGTGCTGCTGTCGCTGCTCGTCTCGGGCGTTCTGCTCGTGATACTGGGCAAGGACCCATTTGTGGGCTTCTACAGCTTCCTGCAGGGCTCGGGCATTGCGCCCAAGGGTAGCTACGGCGGAGGTGCCGGCATCCAGTCGGACTTCTTTACCTTTCTGGGCTACCTTGCCCCCATGCTGCTCGCATCGCTGGGCTTTGTGGTGGGCTTCCGCGCAGGCCTCTTCAACATTGGCATCTCTGGCCAGATGGTGGCGTCTGCGTTCACGGCAACAGTGCTCGTGGGTTACAGCGACCTGCCTGCCGTACTCTCAAAGCCGCTGGTCATCATCATCGGCGCCGTGGTGGGCGCTCTTCTCGGTGCCTTTGTGGGCTTCCTCAAGTACCGCTTCAACGTGCACGAGGTCGTCTCCACGATCATGATTAACTACATCCTCAACTACATCGTGGGCTTCTTCATCAACATGTACTTCGTGAACGGCCTCACGCGCTCGTCGCTGCCCTGCTCGACCGATGCGGCGCTCATGATCTACAACGTCCAGATAGGTGGCATCAACTGCACCATTCCGCTGGGCATCTTCCTGGCGGTGGCGCTGGCGTTCTTCTTCGACTGGCTCTTCAAGCGCACCGTGGTGGGCTTTGAGCTCAAGGCCGTTGGCCAGAACCCCAAGGCGGCCAAGTATGCCGGCATCAATGTGGGCAAGCGGCTCATCCAGGCCATGGCGCTCTCGGGCGCGCTTGCGGGCCTTGCCGGCGTGGCGTACTACTGCGGCTACTACACGACGATCGTCCCCAAGACGCTTCCGCAGATGGGCTATGACTGCATTGCCGTCGCGCTTCTTGGCAACGGCAACCCCATCGGCAGCATCTTTGCCTCCATCCTGGTCTCCATCTTCCAGAACGGCAGCAACTTCATGAGCTCCACCCTGGGCGTCCAGAAGGAGATCGCGTCGCTCATCGTTGGCATCATGCTGCTCTTCTCCGCGTGTGGCGGGTACTTCAAGTACCTTGCCCACCGCAAGCTGCAGCGCGAGGAGGACGCTAAGCTCGAGGCCAGAGCCAAGACTGCGGCTGCGGCCGAAGCCACGACGGAAGAGGGGGAGAAGTAGCATGGATACCGTTTTCATCGATGGACTTGCCTTTGCGGCGCCCCTCTTCATCATGGCCATTGGCGGCATCTACTCCGAGAAGAGTGGCGTCACCAACCTCGCCGTCGAGGGCTTCCAGGGCTTTGGCGCCTTCATCGGCTCGCTTATTGCCGTCATCCTCATGCCGCAAATGGGCAGCGATAACCAGATGGTCATTGTCGTTGCCATGCTGGCGTCCATGATCGGCGGCGCTGTCTACTCGCTTCTGCATGCGTTTCTCTGTGTGAGGTTCCGCGCCAACCAGGTAATCAGCGGCGTGGTGGTGAACATCCTGGCAGCGGCACTCACCACGTTCTTCACGAGCGTTGCCAACCAGGTGCTCACCGGTGCCGCCTCGAACAAGTTCGTGCTGGGCGTCTCTGACCAGGTCACCGTGCCCGTGCTGAGCCAGATCCCCGTGCTGGGCTGGTTCTTCACCGACATGTACCCGTACGAGTGGTTCATTGCGATAGTTGCCGTTGCGGCCTGGTACCTCATGTACAAGACGAGCTTTGGCATGCGACTGCGCGCGTGCGGCGAGAACCCCCAGGCCGTCGATGCCACGGGCGGTGACGTGAACAAGACGCGCTTCATTGCCGTCGTGATTTCCGGCGCGCTCTGCGGCATTGGTGGCATCTGCTATGCGTACTCGATCTCGGCGAACTTCTCGCCCAGCATCTACATGGGCTTTGGCTACCTGGCCATCGCCGCAATGATTTTTGGCAACTGGAACATCCCCTCGACCGCGGTGGTGTGCCTCGTCTTTGGCCTGGCGCGCTCCGGCGGCTACCAGCTCTGCCTCTCCATGGGGCTCTCGAGCAACTACTCGGACCTCTTCCTTATGCTGCCGTACGTGCTCACGATGATCCTGCTGGTGTTCTTCTCTGGCAAGAACCACCCGCCCAAAGCGGCTGGCATGCCGTACGACGCGGGAGAGCGCTAGCCACGGCGCAATGTGTCCTGGCTGTGCCCCCGGCGTCTGCCGACGTCGGGGGCACAATCTGTGGGGCGGAAATGCTTTCTCCTTGTTGTCGCCAGATGGCCCCGTTTGTTGCAAATTGCGTCAAATTGGCCTCTCCGGCGACAATAAATCGCCGGAGAGGCCTCTACGTTGCATTTGCTGCCAAAAGGGTGCTTTCGGCGACTCGCTCGCAATGCGAGCGGCAAAGCTGCGTCAAAGGTTTGGCCCCTACAGCCCCATGGCCTGCAGCACAAACATGATGATCGTGAGCACGATAACCACCACAATGGTGAACCATGTGAGCGCCGTCCACACGCGACCGTTCGCATACTGCCCCATGACGCGCTTGTCGTTTGCGATAAGAACCATGCACACCATGAGCACCGGTAGCAACACACCGTTGATGACCTGCGCCAGCATCATGACGCCAAAGAGGTCCACGTTGGGGATAAGCACGATTCCCGCCGAGAGGATGGTGATGCCGGTGATGATGGCGCGGTACGCCGGTGCCTCGTTCCAGCTGCGGTCAACGCCGCGCTCCCAGCCAAAGGCCTCGCACACGGCGCTCGCCGTGATGCTGGGCAGCACGCACGCCGCCAGGAATGACGCGCCCGCAAGACCTGCCGCAAAGAGCGCCGAGGCGTACTGGCCCGCGAGTGGCACGAGCGCCTGCGCTGCGTCGGCTGCGCTGTTCACGGTGACGCCTGCGGGGTAGAGCACGGTACCGGTTGTGAGGACGATGAACCAGGTGGTGATCTCTGCCGCAATCACGCCAGAGACGTTGTCTGCGCGCTGGCCGGGGATGTCGGAGCCCTTGAGGTTCTTCTCGACCACGTTGGAGCTCACCATGAACAGCATGTACGGCGAGATGGTGGTACCAACGTTTGCCACCAACAGCGATACGTAGCCAGGGTCGCTCGAGAACTGCGGAATTACCGTGTCTTTGAGCGCCAGGCCCCAGTCGGGGTTGGAGATAAAGCCGCTCACGATGTAGGTGAGAAACACACAGGAGAGCGCCAGCAGGATCTTCTCGACGCGGTGATAAGAGCCGCTCTGCGTGAGAAGCCACGTGGCGATGCCCGCAATGGGTACGCTCACCTGCAGCGGAATGCCAAAGAGCTCCATGCTCGAGGCAATGCCGGCAAACTCGGAGAGCGTTACCGTGAAGTTTGAGATGATAAGCGCGAGCATGGCGATTGCCGAGACGCGCACGCCAAACTGCTCGCGGATGAGGGCCGCAAAGCCCTTGCCCGTGGCGCAGCCCATGCGCGCGGCGGTCTCCTGCGCCACAATGAGAAGGACGCACATGAGCGGCACGGTCCAGAGCATGCCGTAGCCGTACGTGGCACCGGTCGAGGAGTACGTCGCGATGCCGCCAGCGTCGTTGCCAGCCATGGCGGTGAGAAGACCCGGCCCCATGGCGGCGAGAATCGCAAGGCGTCCGGCCTTCTTGGTTGTCTTCTTGGTGTTGCTCTTTGCCTCTGCCATGGGCCTACCCCAGGACGATTCCGGTCGTGCCGGTCACGGCGATGGCGACTGCGAACACCACGGCGGCGACGATCATAGAGATGAGGGCGAGCGCAAAGCCCGAGGTCTCCTGGTTCCTCTCGTCACGCTTGCGAAGAATCACCAGGTAGATGGGCGTAAGGGCGAACGAGACCAGCACCGAGACGGCCGCGGCGGTAAATCCCAGGCGAAGCGCATGTGCCAGCGCGGCGTCGGAGGCGTCCGGCAGCGCAAGGCTCACAAATGCAAGCACCAGCAGCGTGCAGATGAAGGCAAAGACAAGGCCAGTCCCAATGCTGCGCAGCGTAAAGCCAAGCGTGGAGGGCGAGTCCTCGTCGTCCGGGTCGTTCTCCAGGAAGAAGTTGGTGACGTAGCTCACGGAGTCGTCGGCCACCACAAGGGCGAGCGGCATTGCCGCACAGGCGAGAAGCGCCGCCGTGAAGGTGCTGGTGTCGGTCTTGAACGCAAAGGAAATGATGGCCGTGGCAACGATCCAGAAGAAGAACCAGGCGTTTCGGCGCAGCAGCCACACCAGGTCGTGCGCGTGTTCGGTGCCGTCCGCGTCGGAGCTTGTGCCGCCGGCAATCTGCAGATCCTCGGCGTGCTCCTCCTCCAGGACGTCCAGGGCGTCGTCGACGGTGACAATGCCCAGTAGCTTGCCCTCGTCCGAGACAACGGGCATGGCAAGCAGGTTGTACTTGGCGATGTCCTGCGCCACGTCCTCCTGGTCGTCCTCGGGGCTGGCGGTCTTGAGCTCTGTGGTGGCAATGTCTTCGAGGCGGGTCTCGGGGTCTGCCACAATGAGGCGCCCGAGCGTGACCACGCCGGAGAGCTTCTCGTCCTCGTCGGTGAGATAGACGTAGCGCACGCTCTCGAAGTCCTCGTCCAGCCCGCGCAGGCGCTCGACGGCGTCGGCAACGGTCTTGTCCTCGGGAAGCGAGACCACCTCGGAGGTCATGATGCGGCCGGCGGTGTCCTCACGGTAGCCCAAAAGCTGGCGAATGGCCTTCTGCTCGTTGACGCCCATGAGCTTGAGGAGCTTCTCGGCCTTGTCGTAATCGAGCTCGGAGACGAGCTCGGCAGCGTCGTCCGGGTCCATCTCGGAGAGGATTCGCGACGCGTCGGCCTCGTCCATGCTGCCCATGATCTGTGCGGCCATGGCATCGTCGTCCAGCTCGGCCATTGCGCCGGCGCGCTGCTCGTCATCGAGCTGGGCAAAGACCTGCCCGCGCAGGCGCGGGTCAAGGCGCTCGATGATGTCTGCGATGTCGGCGGGGTGCATGTCGTCGAGGGTCTTGTGCGAGACCGAGAGCTTGACGTCGGAGAGGTCGCGCTCGACGAGGTCCATGTAGCTCCACGCGATGATCTTCTCGGGAAGCTGCTTGCCAAACGTGTGCGCAATGCGCAGCGCCAGCCGCTCGATGCCGGGGGAAAGCGAGCGCAGGATGCCGCGGATGCCCACCTCGGCGCCAAGGAGGCGCAGCTGAGAGGAGTTGGTGTCCGAGAGCTTGAGGTCGTTCACGCGCACTACGCGCATGCCGCGGGTATCAACAATTTGCTTGTTGAGAATGTCTCGCGCGAGAAGGACCTCGTTGGGCTGCAGGTAGGAGAAGCGGATGTCGGTGGCGACGACCTTGAGGTGCACCTCGTGCTCGTCGTAGGTGTCGACGTACTTGCGCCAGCTGATCATGAACGGTGTGTGGCCGGGGCCCATGAACGCAAGGCTGGTGACGCGGGGAAAGACTTCGCCGGTGGCGATGCCCAGGTCAGAAACGGTGCCTATCTTCTCGCCGTTGAGGTCGAGAACCGGGTTTCCCAGGAGTTGGGAGAGGTAGATCATGCGTGCTCCTTCTCTGCCGGCGTGCACCCGGGTAAGGCTGCGCACACGGCATATGTGGTGGAACGGCACCCCATGCGGCGGGCTGCCAATAGCACGCCGGAGGGGTCATCGACTGTGAGGTCGGGGTTTCATGGAAGCCTTTCTCTTTGACCTTTGATGACCGCGCACGGCACGCTTGGCCATGCGCACAGGTCATTGTACACGAGGGCTCGCGACGAGGGGCTGTTGGCCCTATCGCGTTTGCGTAACGATTCTTTAATCTCCACGTTAGGGTGCGGAGGGCTGGCGCCGGGTTGGCTCCTGGGGTCGTTCGAGGATTCGACGCTTCGCCCCCGCGGCAGCAAAAAGCCGGTGGGACGGCGTTACCCCACCGGCGCTGGACCTGCTATTGTCGCCGATAAGAGACTCGGCCGAGAAAAGACTAGAACTTGACCTGTGGCGCCTGGCGAGCGGCCTCGGACTGAACCTCGAAGCCCTGGCGCTCCTTGAACTTAGAGCCGGCAACCACGTTGCCGGGGAAGGTCTCGATGGCGTTGTTGTACTCGAGCACGCAGTCGTTGAAGCTCATGCGCGCGTAGCTGATCTTGTTCTCGGTGTCCGAAAGTTCGGACTGCAGCTGCTGGAAGTTGGCGTTGGCCTTGAGCTCGGGGTATGCCTCGGAGACGGCGAAGAGCGACTTCAGCGTGTCAGAGAGCACGTTGGAGGCTGCCATCTTCTCCTCGGGCGTCTTCGCGGACATGACGGCCGCGCGAGCCTGCGTGACGGCCGAGAGCGTGCCGGATTCGTGCGCGGCATAGCCCTTGACGGTCTCAACCAGGTTGGGGATGAGGTCGTTCCTGCGCTGCAGCTGAGCGTCGATGGTCTGCCAGGCATTGTCGCAGCGGTTGTCCTTGCGGACGATGCCGTTGTAGATGCTCACAAACCAGACGGCGAGAACAACGACGATGGCGATGATGACGATGACAACGATCATAAGGGGCTCCCTTCAAGCGGGCGGGCCGTGGCGGACGTACCAGGGACGCGAGCGGCGTGCGGTGCTCCATGACGGGACGCATGAGGCGGAGGGGGAGGGATTCGAACCCTCGAGACGCAAGGCGCCCGGCGGTTTTCAAGACCGCTGCAATCAACCACTCTGCCACCCCTCCGTTGGGTGCGTGGATATATCCTAACGCATACGCTGGGAAAGTTGGGCCTGCGACTGAACAAGAGGGGCGAGAGATGAACCAAGACGAGCAGAGCAACAGCGCGGATGCCGCTGCGGAGGACCTTCGGTTCATGAGAATCGCTCTTGAGGAGGCCGCTGCCGCCGCAGACGAGGGCGAGGTGCCCATAGGCGCGGTGGTGGTGTGCGACGGGCAGGTTGTCTCCCGCGCGCACAACCGTCGCGAGGAGGACGCGGACCCTGCAGCGCATGCCGAGTTTCTCGCCATGGAGGCCGCCGCCCGGGCACTGGGCCGTTGGCGGCTCTCGGGGTGCACGGTCTATGTGACGCTTGAGCCGTGCCTCATGTGCGCGGGGCTCATGGTGAACGCTCGCGTGGACCGGTGCGTGTACGGTGCGCCCGACCCCAAGGGCGGCGCGCTGGGCACGCTCTTTGACGTGAGCCATGACCCACGGCTCAACCATGCGTTTGAGGTGACGTCGGGCGTGCTTGCGGACGAGGCCGCCGACCAGCTGCGCGCGTTCTTCCGCGCGCGCCGCAAGAGCAAGGGTTAGCGGCGGCGTGAAGGCCGCGGCGGGCCCTTGGTCCGCGCGACAGTGTAAGACGGTATAAGTTCGTGTAAAACGGTGCAAAACCACAGAGAGGAAAGCGAAGTGCCTCTCGCTCGCGGCACCCGCCTAGCCCGGCTGCCTAGCTCAGCCATCCAACGGCTGCATCGTGGACATCGCTAAAGGGGACCACATCTCCCCATTGCGTGTGCAGCGGAGATGTGCCTCCATACACAACTGCACGCGCTTTTGGCGAGAGGTCCAAGTCGTCTTGGCTGACTTTGTTGAGAATATCGAAGTACCGAGTATTGTACGTGGCGGACGACTTTATCTCTATGGCCTGGACCGGCTTTAGACCACGTCGAACTATGAGGTCGACTTCGTTCTTGTGCGTATCACGCCAGTACGACAGCTGTGGTCTCTGGCCTTGCTCGTAACCTGCCTTAAGCACCTCGGAGATGACATAAGTCTCAAATAGCGGGCCTCGAAACTCTCCCAGAGAAAGCTCGCTTGCGTCCCTGATGCCCATTAGACTTGCGGCAAGACCAGTGTCAACAAAGTAGAGCTTTGGCGACTTTACTAGGCTTTTCCCGCGATTGCTAAAGTAGGGCTCCAAAAGATAGATGATTCCGCTTGCCTCAAGAATCGACAGCCACTCCTTTGCGGTATTGAATGCTATCCCCGCTGAGGAAGCGAGATTCGAAATGTTGAGTTGCTGAGAGGTGCGTAGGGCGCAAAGCTGAAGAAATAGCTGGAAGTCGTGAAGTCTCCTTACCCCCAGTTCGTTGCGTACATCTCTTTCCAAATACGTTTGAATGTAGTTTGGGAAGTATCGGTTGGGCAGGATGGACGCATCATACATGCGCGGATATCCGCCCTGGAATAACCATTCTTCCAAACTACTCGGCTCTCGATGAGACCGGGATAGTTCGTTATACGAGAGCGGCAGAAGGGTGAGCAGTTCTACACGGCCTGCGAGTGACTGGCCTATGGCATCCATGAGTAGAAAGTTTTGCGATCCGGTAATTACGAAACGACCCGTTTCCCGACTGCTGTCCACAACTTGTTGGAGATATGAGAAAAGTTGCGGCGCTCGTTGAGCTTCATCGAAAATAACGTGAGAGCCGTGGACGTGCAAGAAAGTGTTGGGGTCATCCCGAAACGTTTGGAGCACGTCGGGATTTTCCAGACTTACATACTCATAGTCCGGGAATGTCTCGCGTGTCAGCGTCGTTTTTCCGCTTTGTCTGGGACCAGTTATAGATACGACGGGGTAGTCTTTGGCTGCTGCCAAAAGAGCGTCTCGGACGTTTCTGTGGATAAGCATCGACGCGTTTCCTTCCCATCGGGCTGCATGTACGTTATCGCTAACCGTGGCGAGCTCGAAGAATTGCGGCGAGACTGATAAGGCGAGAATTGCAGACCATTGGCACTAAAATTTAGTCTACTGATGAATTTTATCAGATTCTACTGATGAAATTTTGCAGCTTGTACTGATGAATCTTTTCAACTGCTACTGACGAATTCTCTCATACAGCCAATTTTCCCATATGCGGTTTAGCCCTCATCAAGCCATATAACAGCAGGTAAGAGCCCTACACCACCTGGAACACAAAGAAGTCCAGGTAGTGGGTCTCGGGGACGCCCCAAAGGATGGGGTGGTCCGGCGCCTGCTGGCGCTCCTCGATCTGGCGCAGCTGAACGTTTGCGTTGTGCGCAGCCTCGGCAATGGCGCGGGCGAGAAGGTCGCGCGTCATGAAATGGCTGCAGCTGCACGTTGCAAGGTAGCCGCCGCGCGGCAGAATCCGCATGGCCCACTCGTTGATCTCGCGATAGCCGCGGGCGGCGTGGTCGACGGTCCCGCGGCTCTTGGTGAATGCCGGCGGGTCCAGGACGATAAGGTCGAAGGGGCCGCCCTCCTCGCGCAGGCGCTTCTTGTCCGAGACAAGCTCCGGCAGATACTCCAGCACGTTTGCGCAGGTGAAATCCATCGTCGCCTCAAGGTTGTTGAGGCGCGCGTTCTCGCGCGCAAGGTCGATGGCCGTCTGGCTCACGTCGACCTCGCGCACAAACGCGGCGCCACCCGCCGCGGCGTTAAGGCCAAACGGACCCACGTGGCAGAAGCAGTCGAGCACGCGACGTCCGCGGGCCAGTTCGCGCACGGCACGACGGTTGTACTTCTGATCCAGGAAGAATCCGGTCTTCTGGCTGTTCTCAAGGTCAAGGTCGTAGGCAATGCCGTTCTCGTGCGCAATTACGCGCGCGCTATCCGGCGCGGGCCGGCCGTTCTCGGCCCACCAGCCCTTCTCCTGCGCAAGGCCCTCCTTGAGGCGAGAAGGCGCGTCGTTTCTCTCGTAGATGCCACGGATGTCCTGGCCGTCGGTGCGCAGAACATCAAGAAGCAGCGGGTAGAGCGTGGGGCGCAGCCGCTGCATGCCCACAGTGCCCACCTGCGAGACCAGCACATCCTCGTAGCGGTCGACCACAAGGCCCGGGAACCCGTCTGCCTCCGAGAAGAGCACGCGGCAGCAGTTGGTGTCCGGCTCGCAGCCGGGTAGCGCGCGCGAGCCCATGGCGGCCTTGCGATACCCCCACGCCCACTGAAGCTTGCGTGCCCAAAACGCCTCGTTGATGCGGTCGTTTGCGTTGCGACTCACCACACGCACACGAATCTTGCTCTGCTCGGAGAGAAGCCCCACGCCCTGCCAGGTGCCGTTCTCCTCAACCACATCCACCACGTCGCCGTTCTGAGCCATGCGCCCGTCCGCTGGTGCGGGCTCCATGCGACGGACCTCGCCCTCGAAGACCCAGGGATGCCCGCTGGCAAGCGCCCGGGCAGCCTTTCTCGTGACGATGACCTGCGGATATGGACGCTGTTGCTTCATTGCGATCCTTCTTGTGGGTGAGTCGTGGATTACTCGTTGGCGTGGCGGGACCGTACGGCGTCTCTCCGCGGCCCTAGAAGTGACGGCCGTACCGCCCGCCGCCAAAGCCGCGCCCACGGGCCTTGGAGCCCGAGAACATCGTGCGCGTTGGCTTGGTGGTCGAGCGTCCGGACTGCGGGATGATGCGCCCCTCATCGTAGGCAAAGCCAGGCAGGTCCCACACCGGCACGAGCTTCTTGGTGAAGTACTCGATCTCGCGAAGTGGGCTCACCTCGTCGGGTGCCATGAACGTGTAGGCGTGGCCCGTAGCGCCGGCGCGACCGGTGCGTCCAATGCGGTGCACGTAGTCCTCGGGGTCCATGGGTACGTCGAAGTTGACCACCGCGTCGATGCCCTCGACGTCGATGCCGCGGCTCATCACGTCCGTGGCGACAAGCACCTGGACCTTGCCCTCGCGGAACCGCTCGAGGGCCTTCTCGCGCGCCTTCTGCGGGCGGTCCGCATGCATCACGTCCACCTTGAGGCCTGCGCTCTTAAGGATCTTCGAGACATCATCCACGCGGTGCTTGGTGCGGCAGAAGACCAGCACGCGCTCCGGCTGCACGCCGGTGCCGCCGCCGGTCCTGATGAGCGCCTCAAGAAGCTGCGTCTTCTGGCCCTGCGTAACGGGGCAGAGATGCTCCTCTACGGTGTCGGCGGTCTGACCCACGCGCGCGATCTCCACGTAGGCGGGGTCCCTCAGCAGCGCGTCGATGGTGCTCTTGATGCTGGGTGGAATGGTTGCCGAGAAGAGCAGCGTCTGGTGCTTCTCGGGCAGGGCGTGCATGATGCGCCGGACGCTGGGCCAGAAGCCCATGTCGAGCATGCGGTCCGCCTCGTCAAGCACGAGCACCTGCACCTTTGAGAGGCTCACGTGGTTGTGCTCCATGAGGTCGAGCAGGCGCCCCGGCGTGGCAACCAGGAGGTCGCAGCCCTTCTCGAGCTGCGCGATTTGCTTGTCGAACTTGGCGCCGCCCATCACGATGACCGCGTGCTGCCCCGTCTTTTTGCACACCACGCTCACCACGTTGTCGATCTGTGCGGCAAGCTCGCGCGTAGGTGTTACCACCAGGGCGAGCGGTTCCTTGCTAGCGGTCTTCTGGCCCTGGATGAGCTGCAGCGCCGGCAGGGCGAAGGCAGCGGTCTTGCCGGTGCCCGTCTGCGCGGAGGCAACCACGTCGCGCCCCTCAAGGACAACGGGAATCGCCTGTGCCTGAACGGGAGTTGGTGTGTCAAAGCCAAGGGCATCCACCCCGGCAAGAATCTGCTCGTTTAGCCCGAGCTCGGCAAATGATGTATTCATGCTGCACAGTATGGGGCATGTACGTGCGCTTTTCCACCATCACGACAATATCGCCGCATGAAAACGGGGACAGCCCGCGCGCTCTCCTCTATACTGTGATGGCGTGCGTGCCAGTTGGGGTGCGCGTGGCGAGAAGGACCTTGTATGAGCTGGAACAGGGCAAACATGGCTCCACTCACGGCGCGAATGCGTCGAATGCGCTAGCTGCGTCGCGACTGTCGTCGTCGGCGCACGTCCGTCTTGCCCGTTTGCACCAGCCAAGGAGTCACGCATGCCCATCAACATCCCAGACGGCCTGCCCGCCAAGAAGATTCTGCACGAGGAGCGCATCTTCGCTCTCGAAGAAGAAGTCGCAGAGCGCCAGGAGATCCGCCCGCTGAGGGTGGCCATTCTCAACCTCATGCCCACCAAGATTGAGACCGAGACCCAGATTCTGCGCCTCATCTCAAAGTCGCCGCTGCAGGTGAGCTGCGACTTCATGCGCGTATCCACGCATGAGGCCACGCATGTCTCGCAGGATCACCTCGTGAAGTTCTACGACACGTTTGACTCGTTTGCCGACAAGAACTACGACGGCCTTATCATCACCGGCGCACCGGTGGAGCAGATGGACTTCGAGGACGTTGACTACTGGGACGAGCTCTGCGGGATCATCGACTGGTCGCAGGAGCACGTGCTCTCCACCATGTACCTGTGCTGGGGCGCCATGGCCGGCCTCTGGCACCTGTACCGCATCCCCAAGAAGCAGCTTGGATCCAAGCTCTTTGGCGTCTTCCCGCAGCGCCTGTGCGACGAGTACAACTTCCTCACCAACGGCTTCGACGAGGTGCACTACATGCCGCACTCGCGCCACGCCGCCATCGACACCAACGAGCTCGCCCGTCACCCCGAGCTGCACGTGCTCTCGGAGGGCTTCACCAGCGGTCCGGCCATCATTGCCACCGCAGATTTCCACGAGGTCTACGTGACGGGCCACTTCGAGTACGGCCGAGACACGCTCTCTGACGAGTTCTGGCGCGACTTCCACAAGGGGCTGCCCATCCGCCTGCCCGAGAACTACTTCCCGGACGACAACCCCGAGAGCCAGCCCATCTTCACGTGGCGTGCCCACGCGAACCTGCTCTACCGCAACTGGCTCAACTGGGTCTACCAGATGACCCCCTACGACCTGGACCTCATTCCCCAGACCATCCGTCAGCTCCATGCGGACGCTGATGGCATGGTCGACAAGTTCTGATGTCTGGGGAGGCCACGGGCGAGCAGGGCGCAGCCGCAGGCGGTTCCGTGCGGCTTACCGCGGAGCTTCTGGAGCAGCTGCTGGCATCGGCGACGCCCGAGCAGTACCTTGCGCGTGCAAGCTTGGAGGAGCGCTCGCTCGCGGAGTACGCGGAGTCCGTGCGAGAGGAGCATGGGCTCAAGAAGTCGCAGGTCATCCGTGCGTCTGGGCTCAATCCCACGTTCTGCTACCAGATCTTCGAGGGCACGCGACGCCCCGGCCGCGACAGCGCGATCATGCTGGCCTTTGGGCTTGGCTGCTCGCTCGTTGAGGCGCAGCGCCTGCTGCGGCTTGCCGGCGCCTCCGAGCTGTGGTCGCGCAACCGCCGCGACGCCATCATCATCTTCTGCCTCGAGCACGGCATGAACCGTGCGCAGACGGATGACGAGCTATGGGGCCTGGGCGAGAAGACCCTGCTCGACGGGGAGGCGTAGTGGACACGCCCGCAGACGTGCAGCTCATGGCTGCGCTCGAGAAGGACGAGGCCTATCGCGTGGTGCGCGTGCTTGCCTGCGGGGAGGCCGGCTCGACCGAGGTTGTGAGCAGGCCGGGCGCGGCGCACCTCGGCGAGGGGCCGCTGGTGCGCAAGCGCGTAAAGCGTGACGTTGCAAACGTCGAGGTCTTCTCGCGTCTCTCGTCTGTTGGAGGCGAGCACCTGCCGCGCGTGGTTGAGACCTATGACCTGCCGGACCAGGTGGTTATTGTCCGCGAGTACGTCTATGGGACGCCGCTTGCCTCGTGCGTGGCAGAGGCTGGCCGCATGGGCGAGATTGCGGCAGCGCATGTGGTCGCCGACGTGTGCGATGCGGTTGCCACCCTCCACGAGCAGGGCATTGTTCATCGTGACGTGTCGCCCAGGAACGTGATTCTCTCTCCGCGCGGCGCCGTCCTTATCGACCTTGGTATTGCGCGTGCATACGTCGAGGGCGCGCAACGCGACACCACCCGGCTTGGTACCTGGGGCTTCGCGTCTCCCGAGCAGTACGGCTTTGCCCAGACGGACGTTCGCTCTGACGTCTACTCCGTGGGCTGCCTTCTGGGCTACATGCTCACGGGCGTCACGCCAGATGCCGAGGGGTATGCGGAAATGCTTGCAGATTCGGCGGCCGTGCGCCCTGAACTGCGGCGCATTGTCGAGAAGGCCTGCAGTTTCGAGCCGAGCGAACGCTACCAGAGCGCGGGTGCGCTGCGCGATGCCGTGCTGCAGGCGGTGCCGGACGCGGCTGCTGCAAACGTCGACAAGGCTGCGGACGCAAAGACCGGCAAGCGCGAGAAGATTCCCCGTACGCTGGCAAGGCCCGGTCAACTGGTGGCGGCGTTTCCCGAGGCCAAGCCGTGGATACAGGTGCTTACCGTTGCCCTGGTGGTTCTCGGCGTTTTCGTAGGCATTCTCTTTGGCTCGGCTGCGGTCTATACCACCAACGCGATGGTTGGCGACCATCCGGTGGAATCGCTTCTGGTGGTTCTAGGCGCTAGCGTCTACCTTGTCCTTCTTCTGGTCGAGGAGATTCCGGCGGCAATGCTAGGAGCGGGTCCGTATGCCGCGATGAAGTACAGACAACGTTCTGCCCGGATGATTCTCCTGGCAAAGCGACTGCTCATGGCGCTGGGCGTGCTCTTTGTGTTTGTTGCTGCTCTCGCCACTTGCGTGGCGCTGACCCCCGGAGGCTAGGCGGGGTTTCTTGCCCGCGGTCGTCTCGTCTTTTAGCGGCAAGCTAATGAAAGCGACGCAGCGTTTTGCCACCATCCATTGCGGATGGAGGCGGACGTGGAAGATTCCTTGCATGAGCTAATGCGCGGTGCAGACCTTGATAAGGTGCTGTCACGTGCGCCCCTTGACGAGCGGGGCCTTGCCCCTTGGGCGTCGGAGCGTATGGCGGCGGAGGACATGCCGAGAAACGAAGCCATCCATCGCAGCCGACTCAACCAGACCTTTGCATATCAGATTCTTGCGGGAACCAGGCACGCCTCGCGCGACAAACTAATTCAGCTTGCGTTTGGGATGCGGCTGGATATCCCCGATACCTCTGAGCTGCTTGAACGCGGAGGCGTGTGCCGCTTGCGGCCGGATTGCCGCCGAGACCTCATTGTTGCGTATGCGCTTCATCACGGCATGGGCGTCGAGCAGTGTGACGACCTCCTCTGGGAGCACGGCGAGCGGACCATCATGCCCGGGAAGCCCCGTGGCGACCGCCATTCGCAAGACCGTCCGCAGTGATTTAGCTGGGAGCTAATGAAGGCTTTGCCAGTCAGCCATAGCATCGGTTCAGCGTTATTGAAGGTTGTCACTCGTGGGCAGGAGTAGCCATGGCAGAGGGAAAGAAGAAGGGCAAGGTCAAGGTCGTTCTGATGGTTGCGGTTGCGCTGGTAGCTTTTTCTACCGCTGGCTGCGGGGGCTCAAAGGGGTCTTCGACCAGTAGCTCGTCTGTATCTACCTCGCAGACGACGCAGGAGGAGACAGCGAATGCGGAGTCACAGACGTCTAGTACGGATGACTCGTCGACTACTGAGTCTCAGGCGACTACTTCCGAAGCGGCTCCAAAGGATGATGTGCCAGCGGAGTATGCGTCCGCTCTTGCGCAGGCAAACTCCTATGCCAACACCATGCACATGTCCAAGCAGGGGGTCTACGACCAGCTGACCTCCGAATACGGTGGCCAGTTCTCCGCTGAGGCTGCTCAGTACGCAATCGATAACGTGCAGACGGATTGGAACGCCAACGCGCTTGCCAAGGCGGAGAGCTATTCCGACAGCATGCACATGTCTAAGCAGGGAATTTTTGACCAGCTTACCTCTGAGTATGGTGAGCAGTTCACTGCCGATGAGGCTCAGTACGCCGTCGACAATCTGTAACAAGCTACGATTGGAGTTCACATGAAGAAGATCAACAAGCCTCTGCTTATCGCCCTGATTATTGGAGCAGCGTATCTGGTGTATAGCCTGGTTTACTGGTCAGGGGCAAATGCTGGGTCGGGAACCTCGTCTGAACAGCTTGGAGCCGCAGTTGCAACAGCTATGGTCATGCCGCACCTGGTATTGGTTGCTCTTGCTGTGGTGTTCAATGCTCTCGCGACGTTTTTGAAGAAGTCGGCCTTTGCGCTTACGGCTGGCATTCTATATGCAGTGGCCATGGTGCTCTTCATCCCGTACTTCTTCTTCGTTATTGCCGAAATGATTCTGTGCTTTGTTGGCTACTCTCAGCTCAAGAAAGCGCAAGCATAGAGGAAGAGGACTATAGAAGCTCGATCGAAAACGGCGCCCAGAGCGAATCCGCTCTGGGCGCCGTTGCGTTTGCGGGTATGCGTCCGTACTACTCGTCCCACACGCGGAACTCAAAGTGGCCGTCCTCGTAGATACCATAGCTGTGAGTCCCGTCCTTGGGAATGCCAACCGAACCCGGGTTGAACACGGTAATCCCGGGGTGCGAGTCGCTCATCTGGTTAACCTTCTTATGCGTGTGCCCGTATACCAGCGCCGAGCCCTGTGGCAGCTCGGGCCACACGTCAACCGAGTTGTGAATCCCCGGTCCCCACACGTGGCCGTGCGTGAGGAAGATGGTCATTCCTGCTCCGCTGTTGGCCTCCGGATCAAGCAGGATGTTGTACTCCGCCATGCAGGGGAAGTCGAGCACCATCTGATCGACCTCGGCTTCGCAGTTGCCGCGCACGGCGATGACCTTCTCGGCAATGCCGTTGAGCATACCGATGACCTTCTTGGGCGCGTAGTCCTCGGGAAGGTCGTTTCTCGGTCCGTGGTAGAGCAAATCGCCGAGAAGAACCACGCGGTCGGGGTTCTCGGCGTCAATGGCGTCCATGAGTCGCGCGCACCAATCGGCTGCGCCGTGGATGTCGGATGCGATGAGGAGCTTCATGGGTACCTCCCGTGGTCGTGTCTCATCTCATTGTAGACGCGGCGCACAGGAGCGGCTGCCCCCTTGCCGCCGCCCCGTGAATTACGCACGGTCGCGATTAAGGTTTGTGTCGACCTGGGGTTTTGTCCGTCTCTGCCTCTGCCGTGCGTAGTTTCGTCTCGTGCTGGGCCGTTGGGGGGCCGCCGGCGGGCGCCCTCATCGTCACCGGGCGCTGCTGAGAAGGATTCCGACGTTTCGCGGTCTTCTCGGCCTGGTTTTTGTCCAATTCCTTCTCAACAGTACCGGCGCCAGTCCGGCGGATGGCGGCGTGGGCCAGCCGCTCCTTGGGAACCGGATCTACGGCACGGGAATCATTGCGTCAACGGTGAAAGTGCACTCACGTTGACCAAACGTAAGCGTTCCATCATGCCGCTCTACAATCTCGCGCATCGAGCGTGTCCCAAAGCCGTGGCGCTGAGTGTCCGCCTTGCTCGTCCGGGGCATTCCATCCGAGAGGCGTGCCTCTCCGGTGAAGTAGTTCTCTATGTGCACTACCGCCAGGCTGCCAACGCGCCTCACGGTTAGAGAGACGCTGCGCTGGCTGGGGTCGGGCAGCTCGCGTACGGCTTCGATGGCATTGTCCAGCGCGTTCCCAAAGAACGAATAGACCTCCGAAGGACTGAGCGCCACAAGCGCCCCTCCGTCAGCAATAACGCTGAGAGATATTCCCTCCCGCTCGCAGAGCAGGCTCTTCTCGGTGAGTATTGTATCCAGGGCCTCGTTGCCGGTCTTTGCCTGAGAGTCGTACACCGCAACCTCGCGCTCGACGCTTGCGAGGAACTCCGGATCGATGGTGCTCCCACCGCTGGCAGCCTGGTGGATTTGGTGCCTTATGTCATGGCACTTCACGTTGATGGCGTCGATGTTTGCGCGAGATAGCTGGTACTGCCGCTCGCGCTCGGAGGCAATGCGCTGGCTCTGTGCCAGCTCAAGCTCAAGGCTGCGCCGGCTTAGGATCTCGAATTGAACGAACAGGACAAAGCAGCACACAACGCCATGCACGCCGCGTAGCGCGGCAAGCGCGAGAAACCCGGCGACGCCAACCAGGCTCTTGATAAGCACGTCAAACGAGATGACAACCAGAACCACCAGGATGAGAACGGCAAGCATCCCGTGATCCTCTACGTCACCTAGGCCTTCTCGTCGCGCAGGGCGAATAAACGCGAGGTAGGCAGCGGTATAGACAAGGGCCAGAGGAAAAAATGTCACGAAGACGGTAGCGGGTACGCTCTCCACATTCATGCCCGTCCTCATTGAGAAGCCCGCGCTGATGCCCATATAGTGCGAGAGGAGCAGCTTAAGAAACTCCCCTGTCCCGCTCGCAAGGTTTTGGATGGTGTAACCCGCTCCAGCGCAGAACAGCGCTTGCCACACGGAGGTCTCGTAGAGAGACATGGTAACGGGGACCAGGGCCACCAGAATGACCACAGAGCTCACGAGAGAATAGGCGCGGTTGTACCCATCGGGATCTGCCGAGTTCATGATGACAAAGTAAGCAAGAGGAGACACCACGAGCGTAACCGCGGCGACGATGCCAAAGACCACCGCTGCGCGAAGGGGGAACGGTTCCCTTCTCGGCCGTGCCGCAGCAAGCATGAGAACCGGCATAAGGGTCTCTGCAACCGGAACGAGTATGACACTCAGCGACGTTGCGATTGTTGCGAAATCCTGGGGAATCATGCGCTGCCTCCGCCTAGGTAGCGTGAGATTTCCTCCAGGCAGCGACGCTTATTGGCTCGGCTTATGTAGCACACGCTCCCGTCGGAGAGTGTGATGGCCGCATCCCTCACGCCGCGAACATGCGACATGTTGATGATGCAACCGGAGGAAATCCTGAGAAACGGGGTCCCTCCGAGCATCGCCTCGGTCTCTTTTAGGCTGCCCCTCGCCACGACTACGCTGCCATCCGAGAGCCCATAGTTGACATCGTGGCCATGCATCCAGACGCGTACCAGACTCGAGGCAGGAAAGATACGCAGCCCGTCTCGTGTCTGGATTGAGATCGAACGGCCCTCCTGCCTGCGCAGGACCTCCATCGCCCGGTCCATGCGCAAGGCGAAGCTCCCATACGTGAAGGGCTTCACGATAAAGTCCAGGGCATTTACCTCGTAGCCCTGCACGGCGTATTGTGCGAGGTTGGTGACAAAGATGATGGGCGTCGACCGGTCGAACTCCCGAATCTCGCGAGCGGCATCCATGCCATTCTCGATGCCCAGGTCAATGTCCATGAAGATGAGGTCGAAGGCGGGGCCATCGAGGTCGATAGTGTTTCTCATCCAGCCAACCTGGAACTGCTCCGAGTGCTCGGCGCCGTAGCGCGCGATGGCATCGCGTAACGCCGTCGCGGCGCCCGGCTCGTCCTCGACGATGAGTATTCGATGCATGCGCCCCTCCCTATGGGCATATTACCGGTTGTCGCGCTGGCGCAATACCAAGCCCCCGCCACCGGTGCGGGTTCCCCGGTTTTGTCGTCTCGTGCACCAAACGTGACGCTTCTCGCGCGGTCGTGCAGATCGCAATACCCTGCGCTTGTCAGGTACTGCCCAAATGGGCGAGATGGGGAAGGGAAGGCACGATGCCACGCGCGAGAAAGGCGCAGATGACGCCTGCGGACAAGGGGTCCGCAAAGCTCAAGATGTCCAACACCAAGTTCAGGGTCCTGCTCATCATTCCGATGGTGATTGTGGCGCTTGTTGCCATTCTCGCCACCGTGGCAGGAAACCTGCTGGGCTCCACGCTCGACACCTATCTAGGCAGGGGCGAGACCTACGTGGAGACTCCAAGTGATAAGACGTCCTGGGACTCCAGCTACTACGACGTGCAGGTCACGCAGGGGGAGGAGTAGCCATGCGAGAGACAACTATGACCAGGCGCCAGCTCTTTGGCACGGCTGGCTCTGTTGCCGCTGGGGCCGTGGCTGCAACTGCCCTGAGCGGCTGCTCCGGTACGGGAGTGGAAATGACGAGAACCACCCCGCAGATCCCCGACCCCGATCAGGCCAAGGAGGCTGCCTATAAGGTCGCGGCCCGGATCCAGGACGAGGGCACGGTGCTCCTCAAGAACTCCGGTGTGCTGCCGCTCGTCAAGGGTTCTGTGGTCATGCCGTTTGGCCGCGCATACCTCGACCCCATCTACGGGCAGCTCACCTCGGGCGGCTCGGCAAAGTGGTCGGTTGACCCGGTGACGCCCGAGCAGGGCCTTTCGGCCTTCTCGATCGACGGATCCGCCGTCGACGCCATGCGTGCGGCAGGCGACCCCGAGGCTCTCGAGGAGGCGGAGGGCACCTCCGCCGCAGGCAAGGCCGGTTCCATGCTTGGCGGCGACTGCCGCATCTACGAGTACGACCCCTCCATCTACGACGGCATCGCCGAGAGCCCCGAGGCAACGGGCATCGTCTTTGTCACGCGCTCCGGACAGGAGGGGCAGGACCAGAAGATGGATGCCTACTCCGACGGCACGCCCCACTACCTTGCGCTCTCCAAGAGCGAGCGGGGTGCCATCGCGGCGGCCAAGCGCATCTGCGACGCAGTCGTGGTGGTGATCGTTGGCTCCGCCCCCATGGAGGTTGGCGACCTGACGTCCGGAAGCCTCGAGGTTGATGCAATAATCCACTACGGCCACCCCAGCGAGCGCGGCTTCTCGGAGCTCTCCGCGCTGCTCGACGGCGACGTCAACCCCAGCGGCCGCACCGTCGACACCTGGTCGCGCGACTTCACGGCGGACCCCTCCTACGTGAGCGTGGGGCTGCACACCTACGACAACCTCCCCATCACGTCCGGGAGTCTGACCGATGGCGGGGAATTCATGCGCACCTTCAACGAGTACCAGGAAGGCGTGTACATGGGGTACCGCTACTACGAGACGGCGGCGCTGGTCGACCCGTCCTTCTCGTACGACGACGCGGTGGTGTTCCCGTTTGGCTTTGGCCTCTCGTACACGAGCTTCACGCAGTCGCTCGACTCCGTCGTGGATGACGGGGTGGACGTGACTGCGCGTGTCACGGTGACGAACGCGGGCGACGTCAGCGGCAAGGACGTCGTCCAGCTCTACGCGGCCTCGCCCTACACCGAGATGGACCAGGCAGAGGGCATCGAGAAGCCCGCGTGCCAGCTGGTGGACTTCGCAAAGACCGATCTTCTCGCCCCCGGGCAGTCGCAGACCCTCGAGCTCTCCTTCGACCGCGAGGACATGGCCTCCTACTGCTACACGTGCGAGAACCCCAACGGGACCGTGGGCTGCTACGTGCTCGAGGCCGGGGACTACGCGGTGAGCCTCCGCGAGAACAGCCACGCGGTGATCGCCCGGGGGACCGTCACGCAGGACGAGACCCTCTGGTTTGACGGCTCCGACGCCGAGCACACGCGCCGCTCCGAGCGCGATGCGCAGTCCGCCCTGGACGACAAGGGCAACGCGGTGGAGGATGCCGGCCAGGCGTACGTCGCCGCGAGCAACCGCTTCCAGGCGAGCAGCGACTACATGCGCGCGCAGTCGCGCATCCTCTCGCGCGCTGACTGGGCGGGGACCAAGCCCGTCTACGAGGCCACCAAGTCAATCGACGACGAGTTCGCCGAGGGCCACGACCTCTTCGTGACGTTCGACCCCGCGACGGACGCACGCCTCGGCAACGTCGAGGGAAGCCTGGTCTACGCCGCGGACGAGCCCACGTCCGGCGCCAAGAACGGTCTCGTGGCCTCCGACCTGCGCGGCGCCGCGTACGACGATCCCAGGTGGGACGCGCTTCTCGACCAGATTGACTGGGACGCGGACAAGTCTGGCATCGTGCGGAACTTCTCTGGGGACGCGTATGTGACCGCAGCCATCGACTCCATTGGTCTTCCGGCGACCATCGACATGGATGGCGCCAACGGCCTCAAGGTCCAGGGTTCCGACAACGGCTATGACATGACAAAGAGCTGCTCCTACGGGTACGAGCCCCTGGCTGCGGCTACGTGGAGCAAGGACCTTCTCTACCAGATGGGCGAGGCTATCGGCACCGAGGGTCTGGCGCACGGAATCTCGGGCTGGTACTCGCCTGGCCTCAACCTGCATCGCTCGTTCTTCTCTGGCCGCGTCTTTGAGTACTACTCGGAAGACCCCGTGCTTACGGGCAAGCTGGCGGAGCGCGTGGTTTCCGGCGCGGGCGACCAGGGTATGTACTGCTACCTCAAGCACTTTGCGCTCAACGAGACCGACACTGGCCGCGCCCAGCTCATCTGCACGTGGGCTGACGAGCAGACCATGCGCGAACTGTACTTCAGGCCCTTCGAGATTGCGCTCAAGGAAGCCCGCAAGACCGTGCGCTACACGTCCGATGACTCCGGTGCCGTTGCCGAGAAGGTCATGCGTGCAGGGACGGCGGTCATGGCATCCCAGACCTGCGTTGGCACCATGATCGGCCACTGCAGCTACGCGCTGCTCCATGACATCCTGCGCGAGGAGTGGGGCTTTGAGGGCATGGTTATCTCGGACTACTGGGTCTGGAATGGCAACAACCATCGTGACCTGGCCATGCGCGCCGGCTGTGACACCTACCTGTGCATGAGCGTGCCCGCGATGTGGTCCATCTCGGATTACGACAGCCCCACCGCGCGTGCCTGCATGCGGAGGGCTATCCACAACCTGGCGTACACGGTGACGAACTCCTCCGCCATGCAGGGCATGGTGCCCGGTGCGGTGCAGAAGACGGCGGAGTCTCCGTGGTGGGGGATCATCCGCGGCGTAGATGTTGTTGCCGCGGCGCTGGTTGCCGGTGGCGTGGCGCTTATCGCGCGGCGCACCAAGGCCGAGCGCGAGCACCCCGAGCTCTACAGGCGCAGCAAGCGCAAGCAGGCAAAGCTCGACCGCAAACGTGCCGAGAAGGATGCGGGCGAGAAAGACTCGGGCGAGAAGGACTAGCTGCTCCTGCCGAAACAGATTTTTTCCTTGCGGCCGTGCGCCTTT
>ENA-OUOW01000620-OUOW01000620.1-human-gut-metagenome-genome-assembly--contig:-NODE-620-length-29883-cov-3.907604_pt1 | contig 29883 bp, 21 predicted proteins | sample MGYA00237938_ERZ548769 | MGnify/ENA primary metagenome ERZ548769 (study PRJEB26490, sample SAMN05356870) | human gut metagenome | biome: terrestrial biome; feature: human-associated habitat; material... | reverse complement strand
GGTCTTGCCCGTTCCCGGAGGGCCTACGAGCAGCGCGCCCTTCGGAATCTTGGCGCCCAGCTCCTTGTATTTGTCGGCCTTCTTGAGGAAATCGACGATCTCCATGATCTCGACCTTCGCCTCCTCCAGGCCGGCCACATCCTTGAACGTCACGCGCTTGGAGTTGTCCTTGTCGAAGACCTGCGCCTTGGCTTTGCCGACGTTCATAATGCCACCGCCGCCTCCGGCGCCCGCGCCGCGCGACATGGAGCGCATGATGAAGAACCACGCTCCGATGATCACCACCCACGGCAGCAGGTTGATCAGAATCGAGGTCCAGTCGTTGGCCTTGTTTTCATAGATCACCGGAACGGTCTGCCCCGACTTCTCCTCGGCGGCCTTCAAATCCTCGCGAAACGAATCTACCGAACCGATGGTGAAAGTCAGCTGCACGCCCGACTCGGGCAGGCGGCGGAAACGCTTGTCCACCGAGTCGTTACGGTACTTCTCGCCGGCCTCCTTTTTCAGGAACACCTGCGCCTGGTCGCGGTTCACGACCTGGATCTTCTCCACGTCGCCCTTCTCAACCATCTCCTGCACGGTGGTCCAGTCGCTGGGCAGCGGCGCTTCATTGCTGCCGTCGAACAGATACCAGCCGATGATGAACAAACCGATCAGGCCGTAGATCCACAGCATCGAAGGCCGCGGCATGTTCATATTCATTTTATTGTTGTTCTTGCTTTTCTGTGCCATAATCCGGATTACTCTTCGTATTCATATTTCACCAGCGGTGCGTCGGCCCACAGCTCCTCGAGCTTGTAGAAGCTCCGAAGCTCGGTCTGGAAAATGTGCACCACGACGTCCACATAGTCCATGGCGACCCACACGCCGTTCTGCTGGCCTTCGATGCGCCACACCTTCTCGCCCAATTTCTCGAACACCTTCTCCTCGATTTCGGCGGCTATGGCGCACACCTGCGTCGTGGAATCGGCGTTGCAGACCACGAAATGCGAACAGATCGCTCCATCGAATCCCGAGAGGTCCAACGATACAATATTCTTACCTTTTTTATCTTCAATCGCGCTGACGATCGTTTCGATCAGTTTATCCATAAATGTTCAATAGGTATCTATAACCTTGCAAAGGTATGAAAAGAGAATGAGATTTGAAAGCAACGCGGTAAAAATCGCGCCGCAAGCGGGCATATTGTTCCGGAAGCGATTCATTATTTCGCCCTTTTTGTCGCCGGATTCGTTTTTTATCACTACTTTTGGAGATACTCCAACTAACCCAAGTTCAATTTATGCGAAAAATCTTCATGCTCTGCCTGACCGGCGCACTCGCACTGGCCACGACGTCCTGCAAGGACGAAAAAGTAACCACCATGCAGACGATCACCGTCAATGGTCAGATCTGCGAGGTCAAAAGCGCTTTCTATGTGGAAGAAAAAGCCGACGAGCAATGGGAAACCTCATACGACCTCATTCTATTCAGAGAGTATTTTTCAACATTACCGTTTACAATGTCCGACTACGGTGTCGATATAGAAGTTTCTGAATCCCTGATAGGCAAAACTATCGACCTCACAGAACCCGTTACCCAAACCGGGCCTCTCAGACCATACCTCTCCGTCGGGGCAATCGGTGAAACAGAGTTCGACATCGTACACTCGTTTGAAAGAATTACGGTAAGCAATGGAGACGACATCTCTTCGGCAACAGTCTCCTACGGAATGCTCACTGTCACCAGAGACGGGGATAATTTCTCCGTCAAACTCTCCGTCAAACTTTCCGACGGCAAATCAATCTTCGCCGACTGGACGGGAAAAGCGACCAAAGTAACGATTCCGGAATAACCGACCGGATAATCGACATGGGCCCGGCCTGCGTTTTGCAGGCCGGGCGCATTCTTTCAGAGAGCGGAAGCTATGCCTTCGCACCCGGAACATTGGCCAGAATGGTCTCGGTCAAGGCCCGGATGATCGAGTTCTTGACGTAGGTGCGGCGCACGGCGACGGCGATCTTGCGCGAGGTAGCCCCTTTCGAAAGGGTTTTCAGCCGGTCGCGGCGGTCCGAGGGGATGTATTCGACGGCCATTTCGGGAATGATCGTCAGACACGACGTGCAGTCGACGATCCGCATGAGCGTATCCAGCGAACCCGATTCGAACGAATAGTGCGACGGCATCGAACGCCGGGCCTGGCAGAGTTCGATGATCTGGTCGCGCATGCAGTTGCCGGGGCTCAAGATCACCAGGTCCTTGAGGTCGATCTCCTCGATACGGATATTCTGCCGCTCATAGAGCGGATTTTCGGGCGACACGTAAGCGTAGAAGCGGTCGTTGAAAAGCTCCTGCTCGAGGATGCCCTCGCCGCAGGTGCCGCTGGCGACCAGCGCCGCGTCGATACGGTCGCGCTTGAGCGCCTCGACGATGTCCGAAGTGATCATCTCGGATATTTCCAGCTCGACCTTCGGGTAGTCGCGCACGAAGGCCGGAATGAATTTGTGCAGCAGGTAGGGCGCGATGGTCGGGATGACGCCCAGCCGCAGTTTGCCCGCGGTTTCGCCCTTGAGCTCCGAAACGGCCTCCTTGATGTAATTGTACGCCTTGATCGTCTCGCGCGCCTGTTCCAGCACCACCTCGCCCGCCTCGGTGGGAATGACGGGCTTTTTCGAACGGTCCAGAAGCACCACGCCAAGCTCCTCTTCAAGCGCCTTAACCTGCATGCTCAAAGAAGGTTGCGTCACAAAACAGTGTTCGGCCGCAAGCGAGAAACTCCCGCAGTTGGCCACGGCCAGCAGATATTCGAGTTGGATGATTGTCATAACAGGCGTCTATTTGAGAAAGCGAAGATATAAAAAAAATCTATATCGGACAACTTTTTCGCATTGCCGCATAGTTTTTCGTATCTTCGCCTGCAAAATGTACTTTCTCTAAAAATATGGCAAAAATCATCCTTACCGGCGACCGTCCCACGGGCCGGCTCCATCTGGGCCACTTCGTGGGTTCGCTCCGCCGCCGCGTCGAGCTGCAGAACTCGGGCGAGTTCGACGAAATATTCATTATGATCGCCGATGCGCAGGCGCTCACCGACAATGCCGACAACCCGGAAAAGGTGCGTCAGAATATCATCGAAGTGGCGCTGGACTACCTCTCGGTGGGTCTCGACCCCGCGAAATCGACGCTCTTCATCCAGTCGCAGGTGGCGGAACTGTGCGAACTGGCGTTCTACTACATGAACCTGGTCACCGTGCAGCGTTTGCAGCGCAACCCGACCGTGAAGGCCGAGATCGCCCTGCGCGGATTCGCCGAGGGCGCCGCCGAAGGCGACACGACCCAGCGTCAGGGCATTCCCGTCGGATTCTTCACCTACCCCATCAGCCAGGCGTCGGACATCACGGCCTTCAGGGCCACGACCGTGCCCGTGGGCGAGGACCAGGAGCCGATGATCGAGCAGACGCGCGAAATCGTCCACAAATTCAACGCGGTGTACGGCGAAACGCTCGTCGAGCCGGAAATCCTGCTGCCCGAGAACGCGGCCTGCATGCGCCTGCCGGGAACCGACGGCAAGGCCAAGATGTCCAAGTCGCTGAATAACTGCATCTACCTGTCGGACACGGCCGAGGAGGTCAAGAAGAAGGTGATGGGCATGTATACCGACCCCGACCACCTGCGCGTGGAGGACCCGGGCAAGGTCGAGGGCAACACTGTCTTCACCTACCTCGACGCCTTCTGCCGCCCCGAGCATTTCGCCGCCTACCTCCCCGACTACCCGTCGCTCGACGAGTTGAAGGCGCACTACCGCCGCGGCGGTCTGGGCGACGTGAAGGTCAAGAAATTTCTGATCGCCGTGCTCAACGAGACGCTCGACCCGATCCGCGAACGCCGCCGCTACTACGAGGAGCGCATCGAATGGGTCTACGACGTGCTGCACAAAGGTTCCGAGACTGCCCGCGAGGAGGCCGCACGGACGCTTCACGACGTGCACGAAGCCATGAAAATCAACTACTTCGAGGACCGCAACCTGATCGCCTCGCAGGCGGCGCTCTACCGAGAGAAACTCGGATAACGCCTTCGGGAAGCCGACCATGAAACTCAGGGATTTCCGATACGAGCGCATCTTCGCCCTCTTCTACCGCCTGACGCGCCGGTTGAGCAACCGCCAGATCATGATGCTGCTGGCCATGATCGTCGGACTGCTGGCCGGGCTGGGCACCTATGTCTTCGAAATCCTGCTCTATGCGATCAAGAGCTGCCTGGTCAACTGGTTTCCCGTCGGGAGCGCACATTTCCTGCTGCTGATCTACCCTGCGATAGGCATCGTCCTGGCGACGCTCTTCGTCAAATACATCGTGCGCGACAACATCTCGGAAGGGGTCACGCGCGTGTTGTACGCCATGTCGCGCCGCGATTCGCGCATCCCGCCCCACAACTGCTGGACTTCGATCGTGGGCGGCGCCACCACGATCGGCTTCGGCGGTTCGGTCGGCCCCGAGGCGCCGATCGTACTGACGGGCGCCGCCATCGGCTCGAACGTGGGAAGACTCGCACGCCTCAACTACCGCAATACGACGCTGATGCTCTGCTGCGGCGCCGGGGCGGCGATCGCCGCGATCTTCAAGGCCCCGATCACGGGCGTGGTCTTCGTGCTGGAAATCCTGATGCTCGACATCACCGCCTCGTCGGTCATCCCGCTGCTCATCGCCTCGATCACGGCCACCACGATCGCCTTCGTCTTCCGCGGCTTCGATCCGATCATCGCCGTCACGCTCACGGCGGCCGACGCCTTCGAACTGCGGCAGATCCCGATGTTCATCCTGCTGGGCGTATTGTGCGGAGGGATGTCCTATTATTTTACCACGGTCAACTCACGCATCGGCGCCTTCTACAAACGACTTCCGTCGCAAGGCCGCAAATGGCTCTACGCCGGCATCACGCTGGGCGTCCTGCTCTTCGTCTTCCCGCCGCTCTACGGCGAGGGCTACGAGGGCTTCACCTCGCTCATGCACGGCGATACCCGATCGCTGTTCAACACCTCGCTCTTCTACCGTTTCAGCGACATCGACTGGGTGGTGATCCTCTACGTCGCTGCGATCATGTTCTTCAAGGTGGTGGCCATGTCCTCGACCAACGCCGCGGGCGGCGTGGGCGGAACCTTCGCGCCGTCGCTTTTCGTCGGCGCCTTTTCGGGCGCCATCGTGGCGCTGCTCTTCAACGCGCTGTTCGGCTGGCACCTCTCGATCGCCTCGTTCACGCTGGTGGGCATGGCGGGGGTCATGTCGGGCGTGATGAAGGCGCCGCTGACATCGATCTTCCTGATCGCCGAGCTGTCGAGCGGCTACGGACTCTTCATCCCGCTGATGATCGTCGCCTGCATCTCGTTCGCCGTCGACTATTACCTCGACCCCGACTCGATCTACACCAAGCAACTGCGCCTGAGCGGCGATCTGCTGACACACGACAAGGACCAGTCGGTCTTCGTCTTCCTGAAACTCGAAGAGCTCATGGAGACCGACTTTTACCGCATCCGAGAGACCTTCACGCTGGGCGACATCGTCCACGTCATCTCCCATGCGCGGCGCAACATCTTCCCCGTGATCGATGATTTCGGCCGCTTGATCGGCGTCGTGCAGCTGGACGACCTGCGCGAAGACATGTTCAAGCGCGAGAAATGGGGTACGCCGATCGGCCGCTATATGATCCAGCCGCCCGACCGCATTCTCGAACACGAACAGATCCAGTCCGTGCTGCCCAAGTTCGAGGAGAACCAGACGTGGATGCTGCCCGTCGTCGACAAACAGAACCACTACCTGGGCTTCATCTCCAAGTCGCGCATCCTGAACGCCTACCGCGAGCAGCTGGTCAAGATACAGCAGTAAGCCGGCACTCTCCGAAAAAGGCATCGCCCCGCCGCAGAACGTTGCGGCGGGGCGATACCGTCGAGGACGGCAACGGCCGATCACTCGGGATGCGTCCCGCCCAAAGCACCCGCCAGAATCTCCTTCGCGCTGAAAAACGCCTCCGTATATCCGCGGGCCGCGATCGTCCCGTCGGGTGCGATGAGCACGAAGGCAGGCCACCCCTCGATCGCATACCGCTCCAACATCCGCCCGTTCTCCGGCCGGTCGGTCTCGACCTCGATCTCGGGCCACCCGTGCGCCAGCATTCCGGCCAGCGCCGAGCGCATCCCGGCCGCACTCTCGTCGTCGGGCAGCCCCTCGTACACGCGCCGGATCGTATCGACCGACTCGGTCAGCCCCACCATACGCAGCCCCCGATCCTTGTAGGCCGCATAGAGATCGCGCACCTGCCCGTCGATCCGGATCGAACCGGGACACAATCCCCAATGGTAGAACAACAGGTACTCGCCCGCGAAATCGGCCTTGGCGATCGTTTCGCCCCGGGTCGTCACGAGCGAGAAATCGGGCGCCGGCTGCCCGACGGCGAGGCTCTCCATCCGTTGCAGGAAGTCGGCGTACACACCGCCGAAGTAGCTCGACTTCAACTCCTCTGACAGCGACTCGTAGAATGCGCGCGACTCGGCCAACGGCCGGTAGGCCACCGTGGGAATCCGGTCGACGAGCAGATAAAGCGTCCCCTGCGGGTGCCCTTTCCGATAATTCTCGTTCAATGCGCGTTTGCGTGCGGCGCCCGGATCGTCGGCATAAAACCGATTGAAGAGTTCGTTCCACCTCCGGCCCTCCGCTTGGTCGCCGCGTGCGAAAGCTGCACGCGCATTTTCGCTGTAACCGCTCCGAATCCGACCGAGCGAATCCGCGACGTACAACAGTTCGGAAAGCGCGGGATCGTCGTAGATACCGCCGCCGAGAGTACAGTAATAGATCGCCTCCGCCGTACCGGTCAGCGTGATCCGGTCGCCGCCTGTCACGATCATCGACTTGCCCCGACGATCCGCATCGGCGGCCCTGCCGCTCTTCGGATGATAGGTCATCAAGTAGTAACCGTCGTGCGCCTGCTCGCCCCGATAGGCGAACGCACCCGCCTCCCCGACCACGACGTCGAAGGCCGGTTCGTAGTTCCACTCCGGAAGCAGGACACGTTCGAAACGGAGCGTATCGCCGACTTTCAGGCCGTCGATACGGCCGCTCAGCTCGAAAGATTGCATGCGTGAACAGGAGGCCGCCGCCACGAGCAGTGCGGCGGAGAGTCCGAAAATTCCGAAAGACCGGTACATAGGCGTTGACAGATGGTTGAAATTCGGTTCCGCTAAATTAACGATTTTCCGGCGACGCCGAACGTTTTGCTCAAAAAAACCGTCGCCCGACGAGAGATCGTCGGGCGACGGTTCACGGCTGCGGCGGCGCTCACCCCTCCTGCCGCGCCTCCTCGTAGCCCGTATCGACCAGCAGATCGCGCCCGTTGGCCGCCGCCACGGCCATCTGGTCGCAGCGGTTGTTCTCCACTGTCTCGGCATGCCCTTTCACCCAAACGAAACGCACGCGGTGACGGCGGTATACGCCGAGAAATCGCCGCCACAGATCGGGATTCTTCTTTCCGGCGAACCCCTTCTTCTCCCAGCCGAAGACCCAGCCCTTCGTGACGGCGTCGACGACGTATTTCGAATCGGAGTAGACCACCACGTCGCTCCCCGCGAATTTCAGCGCTTCGAGCGCGACGCACACGGCCATCAACTCCATACGGTTGTTGGTCGTCAGCTGGAAACCGGCCGACATCTCCTTGCGGAACGGTCCGCTCAGCAGCACCGCCCCGTAACCTCCCGGACCGGGGTTTCCCAGTGCCGAACCGTCGGTATAGATCGTAATATCCAAAATAAAAATCTTATTGTACGGCGGCCTTCCCGTCCACTTCGCAGAGCAACTCCTCGGCCCGCCGCCGCTCGGCCTCGTCGGACGAGTCGAGCAACCGCCTCCACCACGTGCGGGCGCTCTCCTTGTCGCCCCATCTCAGATAGAGGCAACCGGTGTTGCAGATCAGCGTGCCGTCCGAAGAGTCGATCCCCGAAGCACACACGAACCCGTCGAGCGCCTCGTCGACACGCCCTGCACTGCAATCATCGCGGCGGTCAGTTCAACGCCGCCAGCTGTTCGCGGATCGCGGCGATCTTCGCTTCGGCGTCGGCCTTCTTGGCGCGCTCCTTGTCGACCACCGCCGCGGGAGCCGACTGCACGAAACGCTCGTTCGAAAGCTTGCGCTCGACGCTTTGCAGGAAACCCTCGTAATAAGTCAGCTCTTCGCCTAACTTGGCGATCTCGGCTTCGCGGTCGATCCGATCGCCCAGCGGCACGAAATACTGCGTGGTCTTCACGATGAAGGCCGCGGCCGCGGCATCCTTCTCCGCCACCCGTTCGATCGCCGACAAGTTGGCCATCTTCGTCAGCACGGGTGCATAGTCGGCCGGATAGTTCGCGTCGGCGATCACTTCGAGCGTCAGCGCCTCGCGCTGCGGCAGATTCTTCTGCTTGCGGATATTGCGCACGGCCGTGATGGTCTCCTTGACCAGTTCGAACCGGGCCAGCAGCGCCTCGTCGGCCTGTTCGTCGGCCTGCGGCTGGCGTGCGACCATGATCGATTCGCCCGCCGCACGCGGCGCCAGATCTTGCCATATCTCCTCGGTGACGAAGGGCATGAAGGGGTGCAGCAGGCGCAGCAGCGCATCGAAGAACCCTTTGGCTTCGTCGACCGTCCGCGGGTCGATCGGCGCCCCGTAAGCAGGCTTTATCATTTCGAGATACCACCCGCTGAAATCGTCCCAGAAGAGTTTGTAGAGCAACATGAAGGCCTCCGAAATGCGGTAGCTGCCGAAATTCCCGTCCAGCTCCGCCACGGCGCGGCGCAACGTCTGGCGGAACCATTCGCCCGCCAGGCGGTCGTTGTCGCTCTGGGCGAGCGTCCCGTCCACCGTCCAGCCGTTGACGAGCCGGTAGGCGTTCCAAATCTTGTTGCCGAAATTGCGGCCCTGCTCGCACAGCGCCTCGTCGAACATCACGTCGTTGCCGGCCGACGACGAAAGCAGCATCGCCACGCGCATACCGTCGGCGCCGTACTGCGCGATCAGGTCGAGCGGATCGGGCGAGTTGCCCAGCTGCTTGGACATCTTGCGTCCGATCTTGTCGCGCACGATGCCGGTGAAATAGACGTTGCCGAAGGGCTTCTCGCCGCGATATTCGTAACCGGCCATGATCATGCGCGCCACCCAGAAGAAGATGATGTCGGGGCCCGTCACCAGATCGGCCGTCGGGTAGTAGTAGCGAATCTCCTCGTTGTCGGGGTTGCGGATGCCGTCGAAGACCGAAATCGGCCACAGCCACGACGAGAACCACGTGTCGAGCACGTCTTCGTCCTGCCGCAGGTCGCTGAGCTGCAACGCGGCGTCGCCCGTCTTCTCGCGGGCCAGCGCCAGCGCCTCCTCGGCCGTTTCGGCCACCACGTAACCGCCTTTGGGCAGGTAGTAGGCGGGAATGCGCTGCCCCCACCACAACTGGCGCGAGATGCACCAGTCCTTGATGTTCTCCATCCAGTGACGGTAGATATTCTTGTATTTTTCGGGGACGAAACGGATTTCGTCCTCCATGACGGCGCGCGTGGCGGGCTTCGCCAGCTCCTCCATCGAAAGGAACCACTGCATCGAAAGCTTCGGCTCGATAGCCACGCCCGTGCGCTCGGAGTAGCCCACGTTGTTCGTATACTCCTCGGTCTTTTCGAGCAGACCGGCACGTTGCAGGTCGCCCTCGATCACGCGGCGCAGCTCGAAGCGATCCATCCCCTCGTAGATACCCACCTTGCCGTTGATCGTCCCGTCGTCGTTGAAGATGTCGATCGTCTCCAACCCGTATTTCTCGCCCAGCATGTAGTCGTTCACGTCGTGCGCCGGCGTCACCTTCAAGGCACCCGTGCCGAAGGCGATGTCTACATACGTGTCGCGGATCACCGGAATCGAGCGCCCGACGAGCGGCACCACCACGCGGGCGTCCTGCGGCAGCCACTCGTAGCGCTCGTCGTCGGGATTGACGCACAGCGCCGTATCGCCCAGAATGGTCTCGGGGCGCGTCGTAGCCACGACGAGGTATTTGTCCGTCCCCTCGACCGCATAGCGCAGGTAGTAGAGCTTGCCGTGCGACTCCTTGAAGACCACCTCTTCGTCCGACAGCGCGGTCCTGGCCGCGGGATCCCAGTTGACCATGCGCACGCCGCGGTAGATGCGCCCCTTGCGGTAGAGGTCGCAGAAGACCTTGATGACCCCCTCGGTGCGGATGTCGTCCATCGTGAAACAGGTGCGGTCCCAGTCGCACGAAGCCCCCAACTTGCGCAGTTGCCGCAGAATCACGCCGCCGTACTGCTCCTTCCACTCCCACGCGTATTCGAGGAACTTCTCGCGCGTGAGCGACGACTTCTCGATGCCGCGCTCCTTGAGCTTGGCCACCACCTTCGCCTCGGTAGCGATCGAGGCGTGGTCCATACCCGGCACCCAGCAGGCATTTTTTCCCTGCATGCGGGCGCGGCGGATCAGCACGTCCTGCAACGTATTGTTGAGCATGTGGCCCATGTGGAGCATCCCCGTCACGTTGGGCGGCGGAATGACGACCGTATAGGGTTCGCGCGCATCGGGTTCGGAGTGGAACAGTCCGTGCCGCTCCCAGTAGTCGTACCATTTCTGCTCGATCTCCTGCGGAGCGTATTTGTCGGCAATCTGCATATCGGATAAATTTTATTACGTTGAACTTCTTCGCCCGCTTTCCGCTTCCGCAAACACCGGCTCTACCAGCCTCCGCAGATTCGAAAACGTTTGTCAGGCAAGGTGCAAAGTTATAATTTTTCCGGTAAAAGTACGCTTTTTTCACCGCGTTCCCGCTCTTCGGTCCGATTTTTCGTCCGCCGATGAAAAAAGAGAACCCCGCCGTCCATTTTCCGCCCGCAAAATTTGGAGGGGGGGGGTGATTTGTCCTAAATTTGTCCTTCGCAAACCATTTAACCCAAACTCTATGCAACTCAAAACCCTCCTCGGCGCCGCACTGCTTCTGCTCGCCGGTGCAACACAGGCCCAAACGATTCCCGAAACGACGCCCGAACCCGAATTCATCGGAGAGATCGTGACCGTGCGACCCGACGGCACGGTCGCCAAACTCGAAAAGCAATCCGTCCAGATGCGCACGCGAGCCAATGCGAGCGCCGTCATCTTCGGTATCGGCAAGGCCAAGACGAAACTCATCATCGAAGGGCCGAAAGCCGGCGTGCGCCTGACGGCGGGCCAACCGGCCAGCTTCATCGTGCGCGCCGTCGACAACGCCACCGATCCCATGTCGATCATCAACGTCTTCCGCTTCGAAGCCAAGAAAGACAAGCGCATGGCCGAAATGGCCTCGGTCAGCAGTTTCGGCAGCGTGAAATCCAACAAGCTGGAACGCCTTTCGTTCACAGGCCGCAAATTCGGAGAGAGCTCCTACCTGATCACCCTCGACGAGACTCCCGCCGGCGAATACGGTATCACGGTCTCCAACCCGAACAACCTCGACGAGAAACAGGTTATCGTATCGACCTTTGCGATCGACTGAGCCTCAGCCGGGTCTTCCGACGATCTACGGCAGCGGATTGTCCGCTGCCGTATCTTTTTTCGCCGCACATCCCGCCCGCACCTGCCGAAGCGGCGACCGACTGACACGCTCTCCCCTCGTCGGCAGCCGGCTGCCAAAATGACAGACATGTCCCGACGGACCTCCGGTTCCTTTTTCATACAACCCCCTCAGCCATCGTCCGATAGTGCATACCGCAGACACCGACAGGCACCGGTCGTCCGCTGCACCGCAGCGCTGCGGCATAAATAGTGTTGATAACTTCTTAACAAGCCAAAGACTTATATAAAATATTATACAAAAAAAAGCGTTATCTTTGCAACTTGATTGAAAGACCATATGAGTAAAAGAGATAAAATCGAACTGAAAGAACTGGAATCGCTGCCCGAAGCGCTCGACGGCAACCACCGCGTCATCCCCATCGTCACCGGCGAGGACGACACGGTCGAAGAGGTCGCCGTCCCCGAAATACTTCCCGTGCTGACGCTGCGCAGCTCGGTGCTGTTTCCGGGCGCCATCACCCCCGTCACGGTGGGCCGCTCGCGGAGCATGACGCTCGTGCGCGACACCAACGCCCGCAACGGGATGCTGGCCGCCGTCCTGCAACGCGACGGCGACGTGGAAGAGCCCAAGGCGGAGGACATGTACCGCATCGGTACGGCCGCCCGCATCATGAAGATATTGGAGATGCCCAACGGCAACCTCACGGTCATTCTCAACGGGTTGGAGAAGGTCGAGATCGGCGAATACGTCTCGTCCGACCCCTATCTGCAAGCCAAGGTGACCCCGTTGAAGGATTCGACGCCCGACGAGAAGAACGTCGAGTTCAACGCACTTGTGGATTCGATCCGCGACGTGGCGCTCAATATCATCAACATCTCGCCCAACATGCCCAAGGAGGCGATTTTCGCCATCAAGAACATCGACTCGCGGCGAGGTATCATCAACTTCATCTGCACCAACCTCGAACTGTCGGACGAAGACCGGCAGTCGCTGCTCGAAGCGCCGGGGCTGCTGGCGCGCGCGCGCAAACTGCTCGAAATACTGATCCGCGACCAACAGCTCATCGAGTTGAAGAACGAGATACAGGAGAAGGTCAAGCAAGAGATCGACAAGCAGCAGCGCGACTACTACCTCCAGCAGCAGATGCGCACCATCCAGGACGAACTGGGCGACGGCGCCGACGCCGAACTGGACGAGATGCGCGAAAAGGCCAAGCAGAAGAACTGGCCCAAGGAGGTGGCCGAACTCTTCGAGAAGGAGTTGCAGAAACTCGAACGGCTCAACCCCGCCGTAGCCGAATATTCGGTGCAGGTAACCTACCTGCAACTGTTGCTCGAACTGCCGTGGAACGACTGTACGAAGGACAATCTCGACCTCAAACAGGCGCGCGAGCAGCTCGACCACGACCATTTCGGCCTCGAAGAGGTCAAGGAGCGGTTGCTGGAACACCTGGCGGTCATCAAGTTGAAGGGCGACCTCAAATCGCCGATCCTCTGTCTCTACGGCCCTCCGGGCGTAGGCAAGACCTCGCTGGGCAAATCGGTCGCAGCGGCGCTGGGGCGTAAGTTCGGCCGCATCGCACTGGGCGGCCTGCACGACGAAGCGGAGATTCGCGGCCACCGCCGCACCTACATCGGGGCGATGCCGGGTCGGATCGTACAGACGATCAAGCGGTGCGGCTCGTCGAACCCGGTCATCATCCTCGACGAGGTGGACAAGATCAGCGTGTCGAACCACGGCGATCCGTCGAGCGCACTGCTCGAAGTACTCGATCCCGAACAGAACACCACGTTCCACGACAACTACCTCGATACGGAGTACGACCTCTCGAAGGTGCTCTTCATCGCCACGGCCAACAACGTCGGCAATATCAATCCGGCGCTGCGCGACCGCATGGAGATGATCAACATCCCGGGCTACATCCTCGAAGACAAGATCCAGATCGCCCTGCACCACCTGCTGCCCAAACAGCGCGAGGCGCACGGCATCAAGGAGCAGGAGCTGATCCTCACACCGCAGATCGTCGAACAGATCATCGCCGGCTACACCCGCGAATCGGGCGTGCGGTCGCTCGACAAGCACATCGCCAAGCTGGCGCGTTCGCGGGCCAAGCAGATCGCCTCGGAGGAGGCTTTCGCACCCGAACTCGGCGCGAAAGAGGTTGAAAAAATCCTCGGCAAACCCAAATTCCTCAACGAGGAGTACGAGGTGGGCGGCATCGTCGGCGTGGTGACGGGCCTCGCCTGGACGGAAGTGGGCGGCGACATCCTCTACATCGAGTCGGTGCTCACGCCCGGCAAGGGCCGCCTGAGCCTCACGGGCAATCTGGGCGACGTGATGAAGGAGTCGGCCACGATCGCCTTCGAATGGGTCAAGGCACATTGTACGGAACTGGGTATCGATCCCGAGAAATTCGAGAAGTACGACCTCAACATCCACGTGCCCGAAGGCGCCATTCCGAAAGACGGCCCGTCGGCCGGCATCACGATGGTCACGTCGATCGTCTCGACCTACACGGGCCGCAAGGTCCGCGACCGCATCGCCATGACGGGCGAAACGACGCTGCGCGGCCGCGTAACCCCCGTGGGCGGCATCAAGGAGAAGATACTGGCCGCCAAGCGCGCCGGCATCACGACGCTGCTGCTGTCGGAGGAGAACCGCAAGGACATCGAGGAGATCAAGCCCGACTACATCAGGGGGCTGACGTTCCACTACGTCCGCACCAACGACGACGTACTGCAACTGGCGCTCGAACCGCAGGCGCAACAATAACGGATCGGAAGGGAGCCGGAAGAGGGGACTGGAATCCCGCTCTTTCGGCTCCTTTCCTTTTTTAACGGATATGGACTCTCTGAAATTTCTGGCCGTCATTCCGGCCCGTTACGCTTCGACACGGTTTCCGGGCAAACCGCTGGCACGGCTCGGCGGCGAACCGGTCATCCGGTACGTCTGGAAGCAGGTGACGCAGGTGTTCGCCGACGCAGCCGTCGCCACCGACGATCCGCGCATCTACGATGCGGTGGAGGCCTTCGGCGGCCGTGCCGTCATGACCTCGCCCGATCACCGCAGCGGCACCGACCGCTGTCGGGAAGCCGTCGACAAACTGGGCGGCGACCCCGACGTCATCGTCAACGTACAGGGCGACGAACCCTTCATCGCCCCCTCGCAGTTGCAGGCGATCGCCCGCTGCTTCGACGATCCGTCGACCGACATCGCCACGCTCGTCAAACCCTTCACCGAGGCCGACGGACTCGACGCACTGGAAAATCCCAATTCGCCGAAAGTCGTGCTCGGCAGCGCGGGCCAGGCACTCTATTTCTCGCGCTCGGTGATCCCCTACCTGCGGGGCGTGCCGCGCGAGGAGTGGCTCGCACGCCATACCTTCTACAAACATATCGGCATGTACGCCTTCCGCCGCGAGACGTTGTACAAGGTGACCGCCCTGCCCCAGTCGGCACTCGAACGGGCCGAATCGCTCGAACAGTTGCGGTGGCTGGAAAACGGGTTCCGCATCCGTGCAGGTATCTCCGACGTCGAGACGATCGGCATCGACACGCCGGAGGATTTGGCGAAGGCGGAAGAATTCTTAAAATTAAAAACGAAAAACTAAGGATCGGAAATCAGGGAGGGGGCTTCGGCCGAACGACGGTTGCCCGCAGCCATGCGAAACCCGACCCGGATTTCAATCCTCGGCTTTCAACCGTTAATTCTCGACTTATGAATACCACATTCATCGCGGGGCCGTGCGTGATCGAATCGGCCGAACTTCTCGATACGGTGGCGGCCCGACTGACGGAGATCAACCGCAGACTGGGCGTGCAGATCATCTTCAAAGCGTCGTTCGACAAGGCCAATCGCACGTCGATCCGCTCCTATCGGGGCGTCGGCATGGAGAAGGGGTTGCAGATGCTCGCCGACGTGCGGTCGAAATGGGGTCTGCGGCTGCTCACGGACATCCACGAATCATGGCAGGCGGCACCCGTAGGCGAGGTGGTCGACGTGATTCAGATTCCGGCCTTCCTCTGCCGCCAGACCGACCTTCTGGTCGCCGCAGCGAAGACGGGGCGCACGGTCAATATCAAGAAGGCGCAGTTCCTCTCGGGCGAAGACATGCGCTACCCCTATGAAAAGGCTTGCGACGCCGGTGCGGCCGACGTGTGGCTCACCGAACGCGGCAATTCGTTCGGCTACAACAATCTGGTGGTCGACTTCCGCAACATCCCCGACATGCTGCGCATCGCGCCGACAGTGGTCATGGACTGCACGCACTCGGTGCAGCGTCCGGGCGCCGCAGGCGGCAAAACGGGCGGCAACCGCGAATTCGTGCCGGCAATGGCGCTGGCGGCCAAGGCATTCGGTGCCAACGGCTACTTCTTCGAAGTACACCCCGATCCCGACCACGCGCTGAGCGACGGACCCAACATGTTAAACCTCAACGACCTCGAAGGGGTCGTCAAATCCCTACTCTAATGGAGCAGTCCAAACAAAACGAAATCCTGACGGTAGCCCGCGAGGCGATCCGTACCGAAGCCGACGCGCTCGAAAAAATGGAACGGTCGCTCGACGAGCACTTCGTCGAGGCCATCGAGATGATCCTCCAAAGCCGCGGCAAACTCATCATCACCGGCATGGGCAAGTCGGGGCTGATCGGCCGCAAGATGGCCGCCACCTTCGCATCGACGGGCACGCCGAGCTTCTACCTCCATCCGGGCGAAGCGTTCCACGGCGATCTGGGCATGATCTCGAAAGAGGACATCGTGCTGGCGATCTCCTACTCGGGCGAAACGGACGAAGTACTCAAAATCGTCCCCTTCATCCACAACAACGGCAACCGGCTGATCTCGATGACGGGCAATCCGGCCTCCACGCTCGCCATCCACTCGGACATCCACCTCGACGTCTCGGTCGACCACGAGGCCTGCATCCTGCACCTCGCGCCCACGACCTCGACCACGGCGCAGATCGCCATGGGCGATGCGATGGCCGTCGCCCTGATGAAGATGCGCAACTTTTCGAGCAACGACTTCGCACGGCTCCACCCGGGCGGCAGTCTGGGACGCCGGCTGCTGGCTACGGTCGGCGACGTCATGCGCAGCGACAACCTGCCCGTCGTCGGCCCCGACTGCACGGCCAAGGATATGATCCACACGATCAGCCGTTGCGGACTGGGACTGATCGTCGTCTGCGAAGGCGACCGCATCGAAGGCATCGTCACCGACGGCGACATCCGCCGCGCCATGGAGCGTTCGGGAGCCGATTTCATCAACCTGCGTGCCGCCGACATCCTGACACGCGACCCCAAGCGCATCCACCCCGAAGAGAAACTCATCGAGGCGGAGAAGATGATGACCCGCCACAAGATCACTTCGCTGCTGGTCACCGACCGCGACGAACGCCTGGCAGGTGTCATCCAGATCTACGACATCAAGCTCTGACGGCAGCTCCGCCCGACGGATACCAGCGGGACGGCCTGTGGGCCGTCCCGCTGGCTTTTTAACGATCCCCCCGTCGGCATCGCCCGAGGATGCCGGCAGTTCGCCGCCGCCCCACACGGCGGACTGCTACTCGCTCCGGCTCGTGCAGTCTCTGCCGCCGGCGCCGAACCGCCAAAATACGGAGAGCAGCGACCGCCCCGTCGTCGCCCCCGCTCTCCGGCACCGCTTCGTTTTCATCATAAATAGGTATATCGATCCTCCCCTTTTTTTCGTTTCTTTGCTGCGGATCGAACCCCGCCTCCGACCGACAGGCACGGCAGAAACGAATCTTCTCCTTACGGGAAACGATCGGGGAACGATTTATGCAACAGGATTACGGACATTCATTTTAATCGCACGAAATCATGAACAAAACCGTCGAATTGTTGGGCGACAAGGCCGAATACCTGCTCTCCCACACCTGCAAAACCATCGACAAGAGTACGTTGCACCTTCCCTCCCCGCATACCGTCGAGGAGGTATGGGTAGCCTCCGACCGCAATATCCCGACGTTGAACAGCCTGCAACGTCTGCTGGGACACGGCCGGCTGGGCGGCACGGGCTACGTTTCGATCCTGCCCGTCGACCAGGGCATCGAACACACCGCCGGCGCGTCGTTCGCCCCCAATCCGATCTACTTCGATCCCGAAAATATCGTCCGGCTGGCGATCGAAGGCGGCTGCAACGGCGTAGCCTCGACGCTGGGCGTGCTGGGAGCCGTCGCCCGCCGCTATGCCCACAAGATTCCGTTCGTCGTAAAAATCAACCACAACGAACTGTTGACCTACCCCAACAGTTACGATCAGGTATTGTTCGGTTCGGTCGAACAGGCGTGGGAAATGGGTGCCGTCGCCGTGGGCGCCACGATCTATTTCGGATCGGCCGAAAGCCGCCGTCAGCTCACGGAGATCGCGGCCGCCTTCGAACGTGCCCACGACCTGGGCATGGCGACCATCCTGTGGTGCTATCTGCGCAACAACGCCTTCAAGAAGGACGGTGTCGACTACCACAACGCCGCCGACCTGACGGGACAGGCCGACCACTTGGGCGCGACGATCGGCGCCGATATCGTCAAGCAGAAGCTCCCGACCTGCAACGGCGGGTTCCGGGCCATCGGCTTCGGCAAGACCGACGACAAGATGTACACCGAACTCGCGTCCGACCATCCGATCGACCTGTGCCGCTATCAGGTGGCCAACAGCTACATGGGACGTGTCGGCCTGATAAATTCCGGCGGCGAGTCGCACGGCGCCTCCGACCTGGCCGACGCCGTCGCAACGGCCGTCATCAACAAGCGGGCCGGCGGCATGGGCCTCATCAGCGGCCGCAAGGCGTTCCAAAGGCCGATGAACGAGGGCATCGAACTGCTCCATGCCATCCAAGACGTCTATCTCGATCCTTCAATCACCATCGCATAAACCCACACCCATGAAACGAATCGTACTGCTCCGCCACGGGCAGAGCACCTGGAACAAGGAGAACCGGTTTACCGGCTGGACGGACGTCGACCTCACGCAAGAGGGTGTCGCCGAAGCCGTGCGGGCCGGAGAGCTGCTCCGCGACGAAGGCTTCACCTTCGGAAAAGCCTATACCTCCTACCTCAAACGGGCGGTCAAGACACTCGACTGCGTGCTGGACAAGCTGGACGAAGCGTGGATTCCGGTCGAAAAGTCATGGCGGCTCAACGAAAAACACTACGGAATGCTGCAAGGGCTCAACAAAAGCGAAACAGCCGAAAAATACGGCGAGGAGCAGGTACACGTCTGGCGACGGAGCTACGACGTGGCCCCCGACCCGCTGCCCGAGGACGACCCGCGCAACCCGCGTTTCGACGTGCGCTACGCCTGCGTTCCCGACGCCGAACTGCCGCGCACCGAATCGCTCGAACAGACGATCGCACGCATCCTGCCCTACTGGCACTGCGTCGTCTTCCCGTCGCTGATGCGGTACGACAGCCTGCTGGTCGTCGCACACGGCAATTCGCTGCGAGGCGTCATCAAGCATCTCAAAGGAATCCCCGACGACCGGATCGCCGCGCTCAACCTGCCGACGGCCGTACCCTACGTCTTCGAATTCGACGACGCGCTGCGTCTCGTACGCGACTACTATCTCGGCGACCCCGAAGAGATCCGCCGCCGAGCCGAGGCCGTCGCCCGACAGGGCAGCGCCCGCTGACGGAGCGAAAAAGAGGGGCCGGATTTCTGCGAAATCCGGCCCCTTCCCGATTTACATACCCTACAACTCGCCGGCGATCCGCCGCACGGCAGCCCCGGCCCGGGCATAGAGCGACGGCAGATCGACCGTCGACAGCCGGCCGCCGTCGACCACCACTTCGCCGTCGACCACCACCGTATCGACATCGGCCGCCTTGGCACAATAGGCCACGTTGGCTACGACGTCGTGCTGCGGATGATAATAAGGCCTCTGCGTCGAGAGCAATACCAGATCGGCCAGCGCACCCTCCTTCACCACGCCCAACTCGCCGGCATGGCCGATGGCGGCCGCACCGCAGACCGTCGCCATGCGGAGCAGTTCGTAGGCCGGCACGGCACAGGGATCCATCGTCGTCACCTTTTGCAGGAACGAAGCGTTGCGCATCTCCTCCCACATGTCCAGATCGTTGTTCGAACTGGGGCCGTCGGTGCCCACCGTACAGTTCACCCCTTCGGTACGCAGCCGTTCGATCGGCGCGACGCCGCTCGCGATCTTCATGTTGCTCGTCGGGCAATGCGCCACGTGCACGCCCCGCTCGCGCAGGATGCGGCGATCCCCGTCGGTCAGGTGCACGCAGTGTGCGGCGATCAGCCCCCCGTCGAGCACTCCCAGCGAATCGAGATACTCCACGGGCGTCGCGCCGTAACGCTCGCGGATCATGCGCACCTCGTCGAGCGTCTCGGCGATGTGCGTCGTCATCGGGATGCCGTAACGACGGCAGGCCTCCATCCCGCGCCGCAGATTCTCCGCCGAACAGGTGTAGGCGGCATGAGGCGCCAGTCCCGCACGGATGCGCGACGATCCCTCGCATTTCTCGACGAGCGCGGGCAGGTCGCTTTCGAAGGCTTCGAGCCGCGTATCGAGGTAGCTCGCACAGAGCAGCGCCCGCATCCCCGCGCGATCGACCGCATCGAAAACCGCCGCCTCCGACCAGTACATGTCCACGACCGACGTCACGCCGCCCAGCAGCATTTCGGCCGCGCCGAGCAGTGCGCCCACGCGGATGTCGTCGTCGGTCTGGCGCGCTTCGAAAGGCCAGATATGGTCGTTGAGCCACTCCATGAGGGCCATATCGTCGGCATAGCTTCGTTGGAGCGTCATGGCCATGTGGCAATGGGTATTCACTAGTCCGGGCATCAGGATTCCGCCCCGGCCGTCGATCTCGCGCGCGCCGGCGTGCGCCGCACGCCACGCTTCGGCCGCAGCCGCATCGGCCGTCACCAGTGCGATGCGGCGTCCCTCGACGCCGACGTACCCGTCGAAACAGTTCGGTTCGCCGGCTGCCGCCGTCATCGGCAGCACCTTGCAGTTTCGGAAAAACAGTGTCATAATTTCTTTACGTCGATCGAATTTCCCCGCACCGTAAGGACATTGCGCCCCTCGATCGAGGTGGAAAAGATTTGAATCACCTTGCTGAAAGCCCCGGGCTCCTTCTTGTGCGGCTCGTAGATCACCTTGACGACGCCGCGCTCGCCCGGTGCTACGGGCCGTTTCGAGAAGGAGGCTTTCGTGCAGGTACACGAAGTCAGCACGCGCAGCAGCACCAGCGGTTCCGTCCCGTCGTTCACGAATTCGAACTCACGCACCAGATTACCGCCCTTGCGGGGGATGTCGCCGAAATCGTGCGTTGTCTCGTAGAAATGGAGATGAGCGCCGCCCTGCACGCGGCCGGCGTAGGTCGCGGCGATCGAATCGGCCTTGATACGTGCGGCGCGGCGCTGTGCCGCCGCACCCGCCGACAAAAACAGGCAGAGCGTCAGCAGAAACAGCGCTTTGCCGCCGAACGGGAACGGTGTCCGGCCGTATACGGCGACCGGCGGTCGGGAAGAGACATTTCGCATCGTCAATTCATTTTGAATACATAGGTTATCATACCGCCCTGCACGAAGCTGGCGCTCTCGGTAAAGCGGGCCTTCATCGCCGCACGTTTGGCAGCCTCCACCAGCGTGGCGTTGCTCGTCGTCGATCCCTGCGCGTGAAACTCGGCGCTCGTCACGCGCCCCGCGGCGTCGACCGTCACGTCGATAATCACCTTGCCCGTCACGTTGGCCTTGTAGTCGGGTTTGGGGAGCGCCCCCACCAGCCCGCGCCCTTCGAGCCCCTTGTCGAGGTTCCCGCTCACCGCATCGAGCCCCGAACCGGTTCCGGAAGCCGTGTTCGCCTTCCCCTCCGGCGCTTTGGGATTGCCCGTATCTTCGGGCTCGTCGGGGCCGTCCTTGGCCATCTTGAAGAGTGCCTTGGGATTGACCGTCCGCGTCGCCTCGTCGGAACCTTTGGCCTGATCGAACGACTCCTCGTCGTCGATCTGCGTATGCTCCGGTTCGACGACGGCCGGGCGGGACGGAACGGGCGGATCGGGGACCTTCGGCTCCTCGAACTCGACCAGAATCGCATCGGCCTGCCGTATCGGCAGGCTCGCATCGACCGATACGAACAGAAACGCCGCGGCCAGCAGCGCGCCGTAGAGGCCGGCCGCCAGCCACGCCCACCGGCGCGAAGAGTTGTTATCGGGGTTGTAGTACTGCATGGCGTACCGTTCAGGGTTGCGTGGCCAGAATCAACTTGTAGTTGCGGTCTTTGGCGATGTTCATCACCTTGACCACCTCGTCCACAGCAACGGTCTTGTCGCAATGCAGCGAAACGGTCGGATCCTCCTTCCCGTCGAGCCGCACGCGCAGCGCCTGCTCCACGCCGTCGATCCCGCTGACCTTCTCCAACTCCACATAATAGTTGTACCCGCTGCCGGCCTGCTGGATCGAAACCGTGGTGATCGCCTTGTCTTTAAGCTGGTTGGCGCTCTTTGGAAGCATCAGCTTCAACGCGTTGGGATTAATGAGCGTCGTGGCGATCAGCAGGAACAGCAGCAGCAGGAACATCAGGTCGGTCATCGACGCCGACGAGTAGGACTTGTCTACCTTCGAACCGTGTTTAATAGCCATAACATACTATTTTTGAACTGGTTGATTCAGAATATCCATGAAAGCGATCGAGTTGGCCTCCATCTGGAAGACCAGTTTCTCGATCCGTGCCACGAGGTAGTTGTAGCCGAAATAGGCGGGAATGCCGACGATCAGACCGGCGACCGTCGTCACCATCGCCACGTACATACCGCCCGCCAGCAGCGACATGTCGACCGTACCGCCCGCCGCCGACATGTCCATGAAGGTCTGCACCATACCGAGCACCGTACCCAGAAAACCGATCATCGGCGCGCCGCCGGCGATCGTCGCCAGCGAGGGCAGTCCGTTTTCGAGTTTCGACACTTCGAGATTGGCCACATTCTCGATGGCCGACTGCACGTCGCTCATCGGACGCCCCAGCCGTTCGATGCCCTTCTCGATCATGCGGGCGATCGGCGTGTCGGTCTTCTTGCACAGATTCACGGCCGTCTGGATCTTGCCGTCGGAAATGTAGTCGCGGATGCGGTTCATGAAGTTCATGTCCAGCACCGAAGCCTTGCGGATGGCCATGAAGCGCTCCACGAAGATGAAGATCGTAACGCCGCCCAGAATCAGCAGCGGCCACATCAGCCAGCCTCCCTTGGTAAACAGCTCCCACAAACCCATCCGGGCCTCTTCGGTGGCCGCGACTTCGGCGGCCTGCAAAAATGTAATCATAACGTACACAAAATTATTTATTTAAGTTCTTGTCTTTTTTCACCGAGGCGGAAGAGACCGTATCGGCCGGCGACGCTCTGCGTACCGAATCGGCCGCACGCCGGCGTTCGAGCAGCTGCTGCCGCTTGCGGCGGCTGCGGAACTTGTTTTTCAGCCGCTCTTTGAGGTCTTTCAGGTTGTTGAAATCCTCCTTGTAATAGATGCCGATGCCGGTCTCCTGCAAACCCTGGTTCTCGTCGAAACGGTCGATGGTCTGCGTGAACCCCTTCAATTTGAGCGTTCCGGCACGGTCGATCAGCCACGTGACATAGGCCTCGCCCATGAAGTTGGACATCTGTTTATTGACTGCCTGCGAGTTGTCGAGCATGTAATTGCCCTCCACCTCGACGAACAGGCGGTTGTTTATCAAGCTTTTCGAGAACCCGAAATCGACCTCGTCGCCCGACAGCTCCGACTTGGGACGATAGCGGAAGACGATGTTGTAGTCGTCGGTCGAAAGCCAGTTCGACAACTGGTTCGACAACAGTTCGAAACCGGTCGCGGCCGAAGCCGCAGCGCCGAGGTTGTTTCCGCCGCCCGACGTGTCGGAATGGAAACTGTTGGTAACGAGCAGGAACATGAACTGTTCGGCGATGGCCGACTGCGTGTTGAGCGTGTTGGCGATGATCGTCTGGTATTCGGCGTCGGCCGTAGGCACCTTCACGTCGAAAGTGACGGTCGGATGGGTCAGCCGGTCGCTCAGATTGATGATGCACTCGACGGGTACCGCACGGTTGAGATTCATGTCGCCGCCGCCCGACGAGACACTCGTACCGATGAGCGGTTGCAGCGAGGTTTTGAGTTTGTAGACGGCGTTGATATTGAGCCGCGCGTCGAGCGGCTCGCCCGTCCACTGGATCGTCGACCCGTTCTCGATGATGAACCGCTTGTTGATGATGTTCTGGAGCGTGAAGAGATAGCTTCCTTCGGTGATCGTATAATCGCCGTACATCTCGAAGACGTTCGAACGGGGATTGATATGCAGATTGAGCGTTCCCTCGCCGCGCCCCTTGATGATGTCGCCCACCGTGGGATCGATCACCAGCTGGAAGTCGGCGTTGGGCCGCACGTTGAGCGTCATGTCGATATCCATCGAATTGCCCTCGATGGCCTTGGGCTTGTGCTTGCGTTCGAACATCAGCTTCTTGCGTTCGAGGATGTTCAGCGTATCGGCCTTCTGCTGCGGCGTCTCGAAGGTGATGAAGTCGGCGCGCGCGACGTTCGACTTGCTCGAAAGCGGCAGGAAGAAGGCCGAATCGTCGTCCGTCGTCGCCACGATGTCCATGCGCACGCTCCCCTTGTCGCCCGCGACGGTCGCGCGCCCCGTGGCGAAGACCCTGCCGTAGAAGAGGTCGTTGTCGTTCTCGGTGGTGTTGAGCACCAGCATCCGCCGGGGCTGCATCGTCAGCGAATAGGAGATATTCGACAGATGTTGCAGATTGAGGTCGAAATCCATGATCCCCCGATTGCCCAACTGATCGGCCACCTGCACCTGCTGCATCCGAAGCCGGTTGTTCTCCACCGTGAGCAGCGCTTCGGACACATCGTAACCCACCTGCGTATAATCGACCTTCGTATGGAAATCCCGTATCCGGATCGCACCCGACAACTGCGCCGCACGCCGCTGACCGGTAAGCGTAAGCGCGGCCTCGGCCACTCCCCGCGTATCGGAGATCACCCCTTTGAGCATCGGATCGAGCAGGTTCATGCGGATCCCCGGAAACCGCGCTTCGGCATAGTAACGCACCGTCGCAGGGGCGTAGAATCCGCGTATGAGCGTATCGCGCTTCTCCCGATCGGTCACCGTCAGCCGCGCGCGGTCGTTCTTGAAATCCCACATCGAGGTGAAACGCATCGGCGGCGCTGGGAAATCGTTCACCTCGACGCTATCCATTCGGATGTCGGCCGTGATCTCGGTACCTCCGAGCGCGGATTTCACCACCGCCTGACCGTTCGTGCGCCCCTCGATGACATAACCCATGTTTTCGACGATCTGGGTGAACGGCGCGAGATCGAAATTCTTCAACCGCAGCAGCACCGAATCGCGCCGGTGGCGCGAAGCCACGCCGTCGACCAGCAACTCCTGATCCCTGTTCATCACCAGGAACCGGTCGACCGCTATGCGCGCCGTATCGATCTGAATGTTGCGGGCGAAGATCTGCCACGTCGTCCCCTTGCGACTGATGTGCGACGGCAGCAGCCGCACGTCGACCGACCGGCCTCGCTGGGGCGACTGCCCGACGAGCGCTTCGAGCCCCAGCAGAGCCGAGACGCGGGCCGTCGTATCGTTGAATCCCGCCGACAGCCGCAGGCGGTCGCTGCGCGCACCGCCCATGACCGACAGCTGCGGCATGTGAAACGTCCCGACGTAGAAATCCTCCGAACGCAGATAGACCGACAGCGAATCGCCGCGGTTCGTCGCATTGAGATTCAGCCGCGTGGCGAGCATCCGCTCGCGTTCGATGTACTCCGAAGTCGCTTTGAGCGACAGTTTGTCGTTGGCGGGATTGAACAACAGCCGCAACTGCGATCCGTCGGCGATTTGCAGGCCGTCGGCCACCGCGTCGGCCACCGGCGTGAAGTGCTTCACGTCGACCGACAGCACCGAATAGTCGTCCACGACGCTCACGGCGCCGGCGGCCCGTTTGCGTGCCTTCCGCTCGTCATAGAGCAGCGGGATGTATTTTTCGAGGCTCGACCGCAGATATTCGAAGACGGTCTTGTAATCGGTCCGGCTGCGGAAGGTCGCGTCGGCGAATTCCGACTGCAACGACAGGTATTTGCTGCCGGCACTGTTCTGTCCGTCCAGCGTAAGCCGCGTCGTGCGGAGCGTATCGGCATTGTAGCGGTAGACCACGTCGCCTACGGTCACCTTGCCGTTCAGGTCGTCCAGCGTCCGTCCCGAAGCGCGCGCCTCGACCAGCGCCGAAAGCACCGAGACGCTGTCGCGGCGGTTGAGATGCATACGGGCAAGGTCGGCGTGGATCAGATCCAGGTCGAAATCGTAGTGCGGCCGTTCGGGATTGAATCCCACCTCGCCCTGAAAATCGAACCGGAGCGCCGGATCGTCGGCCCGGACGTGCCCGTTGAAGGTCTTTTCGGTCAGGCGGCCGCCGAAACGCAGCGAATCGTAGTCATAGCCGTTGAATTCCAGCTGCGAAACGCTGCCGTCGACGCGCGCGTCGATCAGCCCCTTTCCCACGACGCCGTTCAACCCCGCCTCGCAGCTGACGCTTCCCAGATTCGGCTGCTCCAACAGCTCCCCGACGCGGAATCCGGTCACCGCGATACGCCCCTTCACCGGACGCAGACGACGGCGGTCGGCGGGCTGCATCGCCAACTCGGCCTCTGCCGAACCGACGGGTGCCGACAGGGCGAATTTCGAATCGAACGAAGCGAGCGTTCCCTCCACCTCGCCGGTCAGCCGCAACGCACCGGCACGATCTATCATCGCGGACATCTTGGCCAACAACTCCTTACGAGCGACATTGGCGGCGATTTGGCCGAGATCGGCCGCCTCGGTAGTCACGTCGTCGAACGTCAGAGAGAAGTGCGTATCGTCGATCTTCGGCAATCCCGTCACCCGTCCGCGCGCATGCACGCGGCTGCTGCGTCCGAACGAAAGGCTTTTCAGATCGGCGTTGAAATCGGAAACCACGCCGTCGAAGAGCAGGTTGATGTTGCGCAACGTCAGCCGCCAGTCGCGCAACTTGGGCGAGAAGTAGGCTACGTCGTCGCTCGAAAGCATCGAATTGCGCACCTCGACCGTCATGCTCACCCGATCGACATACTCCTTGTATTCGGCCCACGAATCGCCCACGATCGAGACCGCAGGGATCGAGACGTTCGAATGCGGCGTTACCAGCCGCGCGTTTTCCATGCCGATACAACCGTTGGCCAGAAAGAATTTCCCGCCGAAATCGTCGATCTCGAACCCGCTCTTCTCGCGTGCGGAAAACCGGCCGATCTCGGCGCCGACAGCGCCGCCGTCGATGGTGAAATTGTCGATCACGGCGTCGATGTCGCGGATGTCCATATCCGAAAAATCGATCCCGTAAACCGGATTGCGATGTTGCAGTTTTTCAAGACGGAATTCGAGGTTCTCGACCGTGAGCGCGGAAATCGAAAGACGGAAATCGCTCTCTTCCTTCTTCTCCTTCCGCCCCATACGCGACACGATCTGCTTGACGTTCATCACGCCGTCGGGCATCTCCCGAAGATAGAACTTCCCGTCGGTCAGCCGGCCGTGACGCAACGTGAACCCGTTGCTGAAAATGCCGAACTGGGTGATGAAGGCGTGCAGCTTACCGACGTAGAGCAGCGTATCGCCGCCGTAATCCTCGACATAAAGTCCTTCGAGCGTGATCCGGTCGAAAATCCCGATATCCACCCGATCGATACGGACGACCGTTTCGAGTTTGCGCGACGCGAACTGCGCGGCCCTGTCCACGACGAAGTTCTGCACGGCGTTGATGCTCAGCAGCAAAGACAATGCAAGCGGAAGTACGATCAGCAACAAAACCGCCGCCGATAACACTTTCCCCAATATTTTCGTAACTTTGCGCATGGCAAAACGCCCGTTTAACTGGCAAATTTAACGATAATTCGTCAAAAAACGAAAAAACACCGAATATAACTATGGATATAACCATCCTCGGCATCGAGTCTTCGTGCGACGATACGTCGGCGGCCGTCATCCGCAACACGACGCTGCTGTCGAACGTCATCGCCTCGCAGGCCGTGCACATGAAATACGGCGGCGTGATTCCCGAACTGGCTTCGCGCGCCCACCAGCAGAACATCGTCCCCGTGGTCGACACGGCCCTCAAAGAGGCCGGCGTCGCACCCGACGAGCTGGACGCCATCGCCTTCACGCGCGGGCCGGGACTGCTCGGTTCGCTGCTCGTGGGCGTGTCGTTCGCCAAAGGGCTCGCCCTGGCGCACGACATCCCGATGGTCGAGGTGAACCACTTGCAGGGACATATCCTCTCGCACTTCCTCGACCTGCCCGACCGGACGCTGCCCCACCCCGACTTCCCGTTCCTCTGCCTGCTCGTCAGCGGCGGACATACGCAGATCGTGCGGGTGGACTCGTCGCTGGAGATGGAGATCGTCGGCACGACGATCGACGACGCCGCAGGAGAAGCGTTCGACAAGTGTGCCAAAGTGATGGGACTCGGTTATCCGGGCGGGCCGGTGATCGACCGGCTGGCCAGGGAGGGCGACCCCGAAGCCTTCCGCTTCGCGCACCCCCACGTCGACGGATTCGATTTCTCGTTTTCGGGACTGAAAACGTCGTTTCTCTATACGCTGCGCGACGCCGTGGCCGACGACCCCGATTTCATCGACCGTCACAAGGCCGACCTCTGCGCCTCGCTGCAACATACGATCGTCGAGATCCTGCTCAAACAGCTCGTCCGCGCGGCCAAGGAGTACGACATCCGCGACATCGCCGTCGCCGGCGGCGTCTCGGCCAATTCGGGCCTGCGCAACGGCGTAGTCGAAGAGGGCCGCCGACGGGGCTGGCGCACCTTCGTGCCGGAGTTCCGCTTCACGACCGACAACGCCGCGATGATCGCCGTGGCGGGTTATTACCACTACCTCCACGGCGACTTCTCCTCGCTCGACGTGTCGCCCGTGGCCCGCATCGAGGAGCTGATGTGACCCCGCCGTCCGGATTACCCGACGGCTTCCGCCGGCCATGCGGAAGCCGCATACGGTCCCGGAAGCAGACGTCGTCCGACGACAAAAATGAGGAATCGCCGGCGCTGCAACAGAGAAAAAGGACATTTTTTCGGAAATTTCATCTAACTTTTTATTACCTTTGCCGGAAATAATTTTGGGCATGGGGCGACGGTGTCCGGTGAAACCGAACGTCATGTCGGTTTCGCGCGCGGCGCACAGGCGTTGCCAGCCCGCATGACAAACAGCCCGCAACGGGACGATTCCCCGTTTCGGTCTACCAAACTTTAACCGATATATCAACAATGATGAAATCACTCAAAATCGGCGATCTGCTGGCTCGCACGCCCATCGTTCAGGGCGGAATGGGCGTCGGCATCTCGCTTTCGGGACTGGCCTCGGCCGTCGCCAACGAAGGCGGCGTGGGCGTTATCTCCTCGGCCGGACTCGGTGTCATTTACCGCGACTATTCGCCCGACTACAACATAGCGAGCATCTGGGGGTTGCGCGAAGAGTTGCGCAAGGCCCGCGAAAAGACGCGCGGCATTATCGGCGTCAACGTCATGGTCGCCATGTCCAACTTCGCCGACATGGTGAAAACCGCCATTCAGGAGAAGGCCGACATCATCTTCTCGGGTGCCGGGCTGCCGTTGAACCTGCCGTCGTTCCTCACCGAGGGCTGCCGCACGAAACTGGCGCCGATCGTCTCGTCAGCCCGTGCCGCGAAACTCCTGTGCGAAAAGTGGCTGGCCAACTACGGCTACATTCCCGACGCGATCGTCGTCGAAGGGCCGAAGGCCGGCGGCCACCTCGGCTACAAGGCCGATCAGATCGAGGACGAGCACTACTCGCTCGAAGAGATCCTGCCCCCGATCGTGGAGGAGGTGCACGCCTTCGAGGCGGCGCACGACTGCCATATCCCGGTCATCGCCGGCGGCGGCGTCTACACGGGCGAGGACATCTACAACATTCTGCAACTGGGGGCCGAGGGGGTGCAGATGGGCACCCGCTTCGTGGCCACCGAAGAGTGCGACGCCGATCCGGCGTTCAAGGAGAGCTACGTGCATGCACGCAAGGAGGATATCGAGATCATCCAGTCGCCGGTCGGTATGCCGGGGCGTGCGATCCACTCGTCGTTTCTGGAAAAAGTGAAGGCGGGGCTGAAACGGCCGAAATCCTGTCCGTTCAACTGTATCAAGACCTGCGACGTTTCGCGCTCGCCCTATTGCATCATGCTGGCGCTCTACAACGCCTTTCGCGGCAGGTTGGAGAACGGCTACGCCTTCTGCGGCTCGAACGCCTGGCGTGCCGAGAAGATTCAGTCGG
>ENA-OUOW01000609-OUOW01000609.1-human-gut-metagenome-genome-assembly--contig:-NODE-609-length-30135-cov-6.798870_pt1 | contig 30135 bp, 30 predicted proteins | sample MGYA00237938_ERZ548769 | MGnify/ENA primary metagenome ERZ548769 (study PRJEB26490, sample SAMN05356870) | human gut metagenome | biome: terrestrial biome; feature: human-associated habitat; material... | reverse complement strand
ACATCAAAATGCAAAGGTAATCCACAATTAGGTAGGGGTGACTAAAAGTGTTTAAAGGTCATCTCTATCTCAGAGTCAAAATCCCTATGACTTTTAAAGGTTGATTTATCCCTATCCAGTTTTATATATTCTTTAATAGTAATGCGATACAAATGGCGTATCGTATTTTTTTATTGGTTTTATTCTTTAAAAGATTATTTAGTAATATACATAATCCGATTTCTAGAATGAGAATTCACATTTGAAGATAGATCATACTATCACTTTCTTTTTGTTTTTATCTTACAGCATTGTTAGAAAGATTTCCTGGCTTATGCAGTATAATAAAGTGGGTGAGATTATGTATAAAATAATGATTGTAGAAGATGATGAACTCATCTCAAAAAAGTTAGAATCGTTTCTTAAATCTTGGAATTATAGTGTTGAAAGAGTTACAGATTTTTATAATGTGATGGATGCATTTCAATCCTTTAATCCAGACTTAGTATTAATGGATATAACACTGCCTTATTTAAATGGATATTTATGGACGGAAAAGATTCGTGAAGCATCCAAAGTGCCGATTATCTTTATTTCAAGTGCTACAGACAATATGAGTATTGTGATGGCTATCTCTAAGGGTGCAGATGATTTTGTGTGCAAACCATTTGATTTAAATGTTTTAGCTGCTAAAATTACGGCAATATTAAGACGTAGCTATGACTTTGTATCCAATCATAATATTCTTGAATATCAAGGTGTACGCTTTAATCTGGATGATAATACAGTAAGTTTTCAATCTATGCATATAGAACTCAGTAAGAATGAGGCAAAGATACTTCGTCTATTAATGGAAAAGAAGGGAACAATTGTATCTCGTGATAGTTTAATGGAATATTTGTGGAAGACGGATTTTTATGTGGATGAAAATGCACTCAGTGTAAATGTGAATCGTTTGCGTAAAAAACTAGAGAGTATTGGCATTGTGGATTTTATTCAAACTAAAAAAGGATTGGGATATAAGATATGAAATTGTTTAGTCATTATTTAAAAGATCGATTGTTCTTTATTGTGATCTATGTTGTGAGTGTACTTGTCTGTTTATGTGTATTTAAACTCTATAATCTAGAACTTGAAGCCTTTACATATGCTTTTATGATTCTTTGTGTATTAATAGTTGTTTGTGGGTTGTTTGATTACTACAAATATTACAAGAAACACCAAACACGAGTCACACTTCGCTTAAATAGTAATGTTTCTTTGTCTTGTGATCTTCAAGATTCTTCATTGATGGGAGAAGACTATCATAAAATCTTAGTGGCTATGAAAGAGTATCATGATCAGTATGTTGAATCATCAGAAAGTAAAATGCATGATTTAGAAGATTATTTTACGATGTGGGTACATCAGGCTAAGCTTCCCATTGCCGCTATGAAATTATTATTGGAAGATGACAAATTGAGTCGTAGTGAAATTAAGTTACAACTCTTACGCATGGACCAATATACAGATATGGTTTTAGCCTATTTACGCTTACATAGTACGCACACAGATTTCTTATTTAAAGAATTAGAATTGGATGATTTGATTCGACAATCGATTCGCCGTTTCTCAACAGAATTTATTCGAAAACACATTCAGTTGAGCTTTAAAGAAACCGGGGATGTTATTTTGAGTGATGAAAAGTGGCTTGTGTTTGTGTTGGAACAAATTCTTTCGAATAGTCTTAAATATACCAATGAAAATGGTTCTATATCTATATATATGAAGTCTAAACATGTCTTAGTGATTGAAGATACGGGTATTGGTATTAGTGCAAGTGATCTAAATCGTGTATTTGAAAAGGGATATACAGGCATAAATGGGCGTAGTGATAAAACGGCAAGTGGTCTAGGTCTATATTTGTGTAAGAATATTTTAGATATGTTGAATCATAAAATAACAATTGAATCGAGCGTTGGTAAAGGGACTCGAGTGATATTAGATCTTACGCATTTTGAAGGAAGAATTGAGTAATCTTACAATCTTGTAAGATGAGTGTTAGCTGAATCGATGGCTGCATTATTGGATTCTTTGTAGAATTTTGGTGTACATGGAGGTAATGAATATGGCATTATTAGAAGTAAAAAATTTGAAAAAAGTATATACAACAAGATTTACACAGAATCAAGTACAGGCATTGACCAACGTTAATTTTAATGTGAATAAAGGCGAATATGTCGCTATCATGGGAGAGTCTGGATCAGGTAAGACAACACTATTAAATATCTTGGCCGCTTTAGATAAACCAACAAGTGGACAAGTCTTATTACATGGTAAAGATATTACACATATTTCAGAAAAGGAAATTGCGAACTTTCGAAGAGAACACTTGGGCTTTGTATTCCAAGATTTTAACTTATTAGATAATTTTAATAATCGCGACAATATTTTCTTGCCTTTGGTTTTAAGCAAGAAAAAATATCCAGAAATGAAAAAAAGATTGGAACCTATCGCAAAACAATTAGGAATTGAGGGTATTTTAGATAAGTTTCCATATGAAATTAGTGGTGGACAAAAGCAGCGTGTGGCAGTAGCTCGTGCCATCATCACAAATCCAGATTTAATTTTGGCCGATGAGCCAACGGGAGCTTTGGATTCAAAGAGTACAGAGGAGCTTTTACATTTATTTGGAACTATCAATGAAAATCAACAAACGATTGTGATGGTAACCCATTCGACAAAGGCTGCAAGTCATGCGTCTCGCGTTCTGTTTATTAAGGATGGAAAGATCTTCCATGAAATTTATAAGGGAAATAAAAATTTAGATCAGATGTACCAATGTATTAGTGATACGTTGACATTACTAGCTACAGGTGGTGTTCATCATGAGTAGAGCTTTCTATTTAAATTTAGCTGTAGATAATTTGAAGAAGAATGCGCGTACCATCATTCCTTATATATTAACGAGTGTCTTAACGACAATGATGTTGTATATGGTTGTTTCTTTGGCAAACAATCCAAACTTAAATGAGATGTTAGGGGCAATGACACTAACACAGATGTTAGGCTTTGGAGTTGTGATTATTGAAATCTTTGCGTTTATCTTCTTGTTCTATACATATAGTTTCTTGATCAAAAGAAGACAAAAAGAGTTTGCGCTATTCTCTATATTAGGAATGGAAAAGAAGCATTTAGCTCGCGTCTTGTTTTATGAAACTGCGATTACTTTACTTGTTTCATTAGCTTTAGGCATTGGCTTAGGTATCTTATTTGATAAAGCGATGTTTTTGATCATCGCAAAAATGATTGGTGCAGATATTGTACTCGGCTTCTACTTTTCTTTTTTTGGCATGAGACAATGCGTTTTTGTGATTGGATTGATTTATGCATTGATCTATTTCTATTCTATGATTCGTATTCATATTTCAAGTCCAATTGAATTGCTACATTCGGATCATATGGGTGAAAAAGAGCCTAAGGCAAAATGGTTTCTTTCTATTGTAGGCATTCTTTGTCTAGGTATTGGATACTATTTGTCAATCAGCACAAAAAATCCATTGACTGCACTCTATTTCTTCTTTGTGGCTGTTGTACTTGTCATTGTTGGAACGTATTTATTGTTTACATCCATATCAGTGACTTTCTTAAAATTAATGAAGAAAAACAAGAATTATTATTATAAGACGAATCACTTTATTAGTATTTCTGGCATGATGTATCGTATGAAACAAAATGCGGTAGGACTAGCCAATATTTGTATTCTTTCAACGATGGTCTTAGTCATGTTGTCTACAACACTAAGTATGTGGTCAAGTATTGATAGTATTGTGGATTCACAATATCCTAGAAGTGTAATGGGAAATGGATATGGGGATGCTTCTAATATTGATTTTGATGAAATGAATGAAGAATTGATTCGTATGGGCATTGTTCCAAAGAATCTTCTTGCGTATAAGAGATTGGATTATGCTGGATATTTAAAGAATGGAACTTTGATTACGGATTATCGGAATGAGGGTGTGAATGCCGTCAATGAAATTCAAGAATTTTATTGCCTTTCATTAAAAGATATTCAGAACTATGAAAATATTAAGGGGTCTTTAAAGCCGAATGAAATCTATGTGTATTCTAATGTAGAGACGATCAAGGAAAAGACTTTATCTTTATTTGGAAAAGAATATGTTGTGAAGAAACAATTGGATCATTTGAAGATGGATGAGAGTAATCCTAATGTGACAGAACATTATTATATTATTGTGGATTCAGAAAAAACTTTAGAGAAGATGCAACAAGATCAGACAAATGTGTATGGTGACAATGCGAGTGCAATACGTGCTTATTATTCGTTTGATTGTGATGCGAATGAGCGTGAAGTTATTAAAAAGTTAGGCCAGAATGAGAATATAAATGATTTTATTTGGTCAAGTAAATCGGATCAGAAACAAGGGTTGATTGAATTATATGCAGGCTTCTTATTTATTGGAATCTTCTTAAGCTTCTTATTTATCATGGCAACCATTCTGATTATGTACTACAAACAAATTACAGAAGGCTATGAAGATAAAGATCGTTTTGAGATCATGCAGAAAGTGGGCCTTGAACAACAAGATGTAAAACGAGCTATTCATTCACAGGTGTTAACGGTATTCTTTATGCCATTACTTGTGGCAGGACTTCATGTTTGTTTTGCGTATCCAATGATTGAAAAGCTACTTCATTTGTTGTTTGTGAGTGATTCATGGCTATATATTCGTACGACAATGTTCTGTTTTGCGTCCTTTGCGCTAGTCTACATTGTGATTTATGTATTAACTTCAAAAGTCTATTATGGAATTGTAAAAAGAAATGCTTAATTGGATATTGGGATTTATCTTGATTGGGTTATGTATCTATATATATTATGTGAATCATCATGGAAATTAGTACTCGAATAGAGTACTATTTTTTTAGGTGATGATTATGTTTATTAATGGTTTTGATATCTTGTGGGATGAAGTTGATGATTATGTGGCAGATATTCAAAGTATTCGAAGTATCGATCAATTCACGTTTAATAAGCCTGTGACTTTCTTTTGTGGAGAAAATGGAAGTGGCAAGTCCACCTTGTTGGAGGCTCTTGCGATTAAAAATGGATTGAATCCAGAAGGTGGAACAAGAAACTATAATTTTTCTACGTATGATTCGTATTCGGATTTGCATAATCATATGCGTTTGTGGCGTTCTAGAAAACCGGATTGGATGTATTTCTTGCGTGCAGAAAGCTTCTATAATGTCGCGACAAAGGAAATGGAATATAGTGGTGTTTTTTCTGAAAGATACCATGATCAATCGCATGGTCAGAGTTTCTTTTCTGTATTGATGAAACAAACAAATAAAAATGGACTTTATTTGTTGGATGAACCAGAAGCGGCTTTATCTTGTCAGAATCAATTGGCACTACTTTATTTAATTCAATCGTGTGTGAAACAGAATTGTCAGTTTATCATTGCAACACATTCACCTATATTATTGGGTTTTCCCAATGCACAAATCTTATCATTTGACGAGGATAAAGTGGAAGAAGTGGATTATAAATCGACGTCTAGCTATCAAACAATGAAATTATTTTTGGATCGCTATGATTATTTTGTGGAAGATATTAAAGAAAATGAAATTTGAAAATCATTTATGTTTTTAGGATAATGTATTTGTTTGGAGGGATATTGTGATTAAATTAATTGCGATTGGAAAGAATAAAGATAAGGCGTTACAGTCTTTAGAGAAAGAATATATGAAGCGATTGTCGGCTTTTTGTAAGTTTAGTGAAATTGAAGTCAAGGATGAAGCAAATGAGCATATTTCTAGAGAAGCTGAAGTTTTATTGGTGAAAGAAAAAGAGGGAAATCGTGTTCTAGAAAAATTATCGGATCAAGATTTTGTGGTATTGCTTGATCTTCATGGCAAGATGATTGATTCTGAGACGTTTGCGAAGAATTTGGATATGTGGCAAATGAAGCATTCAAATATTGTTTTTGTGATTGCGGGAAGTCTAGGACCAAGTGAAAAATTAGTTTCTAGAGCGAATTATCGTTGGAAATTATCGGATCTAACTTTTACTCATTTAATGACCCGTGTCTTGATGTTGGAACAGATTTATCGTGGTTTTATGATCAATAATGGTCGTAATTACCACAAGTAAGTGATGTAAGCGCTTTTTGTGAAATTTTTTACTTGTGAAAAACTAGTCAATCAATTTATGTAGTGATATAATGGATGTGCAAAAAAATGACAGTAGGAGGAATATACATGACAAAGAGAACTGTTAAAGACCTTGATGTAGCTGGAAAAAAGGTCATCGTACGTTGTGATTTTAACGTGCCAAGAAAAGATGGTGTTATCACTGATGATAACCGTATCGTAATGGCTTTACCTACAATTAAATATTTAGTAGAAAACAAAGCTAAAGTTATTTTGATGTCTCACTTAGGAAAAGTTAAGACTGAAGAAGACAAAGCTAAAAACAATTTGGAATGCGTAGCCGTACGTTTACAAGAATTGTTACCAGATGTAAAAGTAACTTTCTGCCCAGTAACTCGTGGTGAAGAATTAGAAAACGCTGTAAATGCATTAGCTGATGGAGAAATCGTATTAATGCAAAATACTCGTTACGAAAAAGGCGAAAGTAAAAACGATCCTGAATTAGGTGCATATTGGGCTAGCTTAGGTGAAGTATTCGTTGAAGATGCATTCGGATCTGTTCACCGTGCTCACGCTTCTACTGTAGGTATCCCTACAAACATTAAAGAAAATGGATTAGGATTCTTAGTTGAAAAAGAAGTTACAATGTTAGGAAAAGCTGTTGATGAACCAGCTCACCCATTTGTAGCTATCATTGGTGGATCTAAAGTATCTAGTAAGATCGATGTTGTTGACAACTTATTGAAAAAAGCTGACAAAGTTATCATCGGTGGTGGAATGGCTTATACATTCTCTAAAGCTGTTGGTGGTTCAATCGGTACTTCATTAGTTGAAGATGACAAATTGGATTTAGCAAAAGAATATTTAGAAAAAGCTGGAGACAAATTAGTTCTTCCTGTAGATAACGTAATCGCTGATGCATTCAGTGAAGAAGCTAACACTTCTGTTGCTGATGCTGGACAAATTCCTGATGGATGGATGGGATTAGATATTGGTCCTAAATCTGTTGAATTGTTCAGAAAAACTTTAGCTGGTGCTAAAACTGTAGTATGGAATGGACCTATGGGTGTATTCGAAATGCCTAAATTCGCTAAAGGTACTGAAGAAGTATGTAAAGCTATCTCTGAATTACCAGAAGCTATTACAGTAATCGGTGGTGGAGATTCTGCTGCTGCTGCAAAACAATTAGGATATGCAGACAAATTCTCTCACGTTTCAACTGGTGGTGGAGCTAGTTTGGAATATATGGAAGGTAAAACATTACCTGGTATCGCTATTATCAGCGAAAAGTAATAAGGAGATGTACTTAAAATGAGAAAACCTATTATCGTTGGAAACTGGAAAATGAACAAAAACAACGCTGAAACAAAAGCTTTCTTCGAAGCTGTTGATGGTGTTGCTGCTAGCGAAAATGCTACTTATGGAATTGGATGTCCATTTACTGATTTAAGAACTGCATTGGATCACGCTAAAAACTTAGTTGTAGCTGCTGAAAACTGCCACTTTGAAGATAGTGGAGCTTTCACTGGTGAAGTTAGTGTTCCTATGTTAGAAGAAATGGGAGTTAAATACTGCATTATCGGTCACTCAGAACGTCGTGAAATGTTCGGCGATACTGATGAAACAGTAAACAAAAAAGCAAAACGTTTGATTAAAGCTGGAATCACTCCAATCTTATGTGTTGGTGAAACAGAAGCTGATTACGATGCTGGAAATTCAGAAAAAGTAATTCGTGAAGAATTAGCTGGTTCTTTAGCTGACTTATGTCCAAAATGTGTTGGTGAAATGGTAATTGCTTACGAACCAATCTGGGCTATCGGAACTGGAAAATCTGCTTCAGTTGAAATTGCTGAAAACTGCTGTAAGATCGTACGTGACCAAGTTAAGGTTATGTATGGTGAAGAAGCTGCTGAAAAAGTACGTATCCAATATGGTGGAAGTGTTAAACCTAATAACATCGTTGAATATATGGCTCAACCAGATATCGATGGTGCATTAATTGGTGGTGCTAGTTTGAAGGAAGATAGCTTCACAGAAATCATTGAAAAAACAAAATAATTGATGATTATCTAGGCCTCTTTGAGGCCTTTTATTTTTAGTTGTTTCTAACCGAAAATAAAATTTAGGGTTGTTTGTGAGGTGGTTTCGTGGTAAACTAATCGTGAACTATTTTAAATAGGGGGTAGAATAAAATGAACTTTGTAGAAAATAATGGTAAAAAAGTCGCAGCGATTTTATGTGTAGCATCTGCTTTCCCTGTTGTGGCAACAGTAGTTGCAGCTAAGGAAGAACCAGGATGGCATGGTGATCGCTATGTCAATGAAGATAAAACTGTGGCAAAAGGATGGCAAGAAATCGAAGGAAAATCTTACTATTTCTCAGAAGATGGAACAGTAAATTCTTCAAAGACTGAAAAAGCAACAACAGCTAGCGTTTCAAGTAACATTACAGGGGAAGTGAAAGAAACAGTAGCAACAGCTAGTCAAGAAGCTGTAAAAGAAGAAACAGAACAAAAAGCCGCAGAAGTAGTTGAAACTCCAGTAACTACAACTGAAGCAACAGATACAACTGAAACTCCAGCAGAAACACCTGCTCCAGAACAAACTGAGACTCCAGCTCCTGAACAGACTGTAACACCTGCTCCAGAACAAACAACTCCAGCACCAGAAGTACAAGCTCCTGCAGAAACACCAGCAACTAGTACTTTAGGACAAAGAATTTCTGCTGAAGCACAGAAATTAGTAGGTGTAACTGATGGATTATGGTGTACACAAGTTGTACAACAAGCCTTGGCAAATGCCGGTGTAAGTGATGCTTATCAATTATGGCCAGATCAATACGCAGGTCAATATGGATACTACACTAACGATCCTCAAGAAGGTGACTTATTGTACTACAACAATGGTGGACGTGGTGTTGACCACATCGCTATCTATATTGGAAATGGACAAGCTGTTCATGGAAACTACGAAGGTAAGACTGTAATTGCTAGTGCATATTTAAGCACAGCAGCATCTCCACAATTCATTCGTGTTGTTAGATAATTTTAAATTTTAGCTTGGCTTTTTAGCCAGGCTTTTTTTGTATAATAAGATTTTGTATTGTATAATATGAGGTGGTTTTGGAGGCAAAATATTATGAATGAAGCATATAAAAATCTTGTAGAGAGAAGAAGTGTAAGAAAATATAATAACAAAAAGGTGAGCCATGATTTGGTTGAAAAAATTATTTATGCCGGGCAATGTGCACCTAGTGGCATGAATCGTCAAATCTTTGCCTTTGTCGCTGTTGAGGATGAAGAATTAGTAAAAGAATTATCTAAAAAGAATGCAGAGGTTATGAATTCATCGGCAGACCCATTTTATGGTGCAAAAAGTTTGATTATTGTCTTCGCAGATACCCATGCACCTACATATTTATACGATGGAGCTTTGGCTATGGGGAATCTAATGAATGCTGCAAATGCCTTAGGTGTTGATTCATGTTGGATCCACCGTGCTAAAGAAGTGTTTGAAACAGAATATGGTAAAGAATTAAAGAACAAATGGGGAATACCAGAATCTTATGAAGGTATTGGACATTGTATTTTAGGCTATAGAGACGAAGAGCTTGGAAAACGCGCTGAAAGAACGTCTAAGGTGGTTTATGCATAATATACGTATTGGACAAGCCGTAGATATTCATCAGCTTGTAGAGGGTCGCAAACTTATTTTGGGCGGAGTAGAAATTGAACATTCTAAAGGACTTTTAGGACATTCGGATGCTGATGTTTTAACACATGCGATTGGCGAAAGTATTTTAGGCGCTCTTGCACTAGGTGATTTAGGAAAACATTTTCCAGATACAGATCCTAAATATAAAGGTGCGAACAGTCTTGTCTTATTAGGACATATCTATGATATGATGGATGAAATGGGATATCAGATTGGTAATGTAGATGCGACTATTTTGGCCGAAAGACCTAAAATGGCACCGCACATTGTTTCTATGCGAACGAATATTTCAAATGTATTGCATTGTGACATAGAAGATGTTTCAATTAAGGCTACGCGTGGAGAAAAACTTGGTTTTGTAGGAAATGAAGAGGGCATTGTAAGCCTTAGTGTTTGTATATTGGAGAAAAAAGGATGAGAGTAGTAATTCAAAGAGCAAAGAACGCAAAATGTACGGTAGATGGTCAAATAACAGGTCAAATTGATTATGGATATTGTATTTTTGTAGGATTCAATAATGAAGATACAAATGAAATTATTGATAAAATGATTCATAAGATTTTATTCTTGCGAATTTTTGAAGATGAAAATGGGAAGATGAATAAATCCATACAAGATGTAGAAGGAAGTATTCTTTCTATTTCTCAATTTACCTTATATGCGGATTGTAAAAAGGGGAATCGCCCAAGTTTTACAAATGCAGGTAAACCAGATTTAGCTACAACATTGTATGATCAATTCAATCAGAAACTACAAGAACAAGGTATGCATGTTGAAACAGGTATTTTTGGTGCTGATATGAAGATTGAATTATTGAATGATGGTCCAGTAACCATTGTATTGGATTCAAAGGAGTTATTTTAATGGAAATTATATATGGAAATACACTTGCGGATCGATTCAAGGCGGATATGAAACAAAAAATTGATGACATCCGTGCAGAAGGGGCAAGGCTACCATTATTAAGTGTTGTACTTGTTGGAAATGATCCGGCAAGTATGTCTTATGTTCGTGGTAAAGAAAAGGCTTGTTCTTCTATTGGGATGCTTCAAAGAACAATTCGTTTAGATGAAAATGTATCGCAAAAAGAATTAAATGATGTGATTATGAGTTTGAACCTAGATTCTGAAGTCGATGGTATTTTAGTGCAAATGCCTTTGCCTTCGCATTTAGATGAAACAGCAGTTTTAGAGTTGATTGATCCACAAAAAGATGTAGATGGCTTACACCCCATGAATGCTGGTTGTTTACTTACGAATCGCCCAGGCTTTATTCCTTGTACGCCACAAGGTGTTATGGCTATGTTAGATTCCATTGGATGTAAAGATTTATCTGGTAAACGTGCTGTGGTCTGCGGAAGAAGTAACCTTGTAGGCAAACCAGTTGCCCTGTTGCTTCAAAATCGGAATGCGACAGTAACAATCGTTCATTCAAAGACACCGGATATTGAAAAGATTGCTTCACAAGCCGACATTTTAATTGTTGCGATGGGTGTTGCTCAAATGGTCAATGAAAATTGGGTAAAAGAAGGGGCTGTTGTTATTGATGTAGGTATCAATCGTGTCAATGGAAAACTTGTAGGGGATTGTGACTTTGAATCGGTTGCGAAAAAGGCAAGTTATGTAAGTCCAGTGCCAAAAGGTGTTGGTCCAATGACGGTTTGTATGTTATTATCGAATACGCTGGATGCATATCATATGCATGTACAAGGAGAATAATTATGGAATATGGATTAAATGATATTGTAGAAATGAAAAAAGAGCATCCTTGTCATAAGTCCAATGAATGGAAAATTATTCGTATGGGTGCTGATATTCGAATTAAATGTTTAGGTTGTGGAGCCAGTGTTTTAATGCCTAGACAAAAATTTGAAAAGAAATTAAAAAAAGTAATTCGACATGAAGAAGAATAGAGAGGATGTATTGAATTTATGCCATTAACTGCAGGAATCGTTGGTCTTCCAAACGTAGGAAAGTCAACTTTATTTAACGCTATCACGAAATCACAAGTAGAAGCCGCAAACTATCCATTTGCGACAATTCAGCCCAATGTAGGTGTTGTAGAAGTGCCAGACTATCGTATTGATCGCTTAGTTGAAATCTTCAATCCGAAAAAAACAATCTATACAACATTTGAATTTACAGATATTGCGGGATTAGTTAAGGGAGCAAGTCAAGGTGAAGGACTTGGTAACCAATTCTTATCGAACATTCGTTTAACAGATGCGATTTGTCACGTAGTTCGTTGTTTTGACAATCCAGATATCACACACGTTGAAAATAGTGTAGATCCAATTCGTGATATTGAAATTATTAATCTAGAATTAACTTTAGCGGATCTTCAGACAATTGAAAATCGTAGAAGTAAGATCGAACGTAAGGCTAAGACAAACAAGGATAAAGAATCATTGGATGAATTGGCTTTATTAGATCGTTTACAACCAATCTTAGAAGAAGGAAAACCAGCTCGTTCATTAGAGTTGAATGAAGATGAACAAATCTTGATGAAAGGCTATAACTTATTGACAGCTAAACCTATGATCTATGTTGCCAACTTAGATGATGAAGGGATCATGGATCCAGATTCATGTGCTTACTATAATCAAGTAAAAGAATATGCACAAAGCCAGAATAACCAGGTTGTTGCCTTATGTGCGCAAATGGAAGAAGAATTGTCTGGTTTAGATAAAGAAGAAAAAGATGCATTCTTAGAAGAATTAGGTGTTGAAACATCTGGTTTGGATCAATTGATTCAAAAGGCTTATGCCGTATTGGATCTATGTACATTCTTAACGGCTGGAGAAGATGAATGTCGTGCATGGACATTTAAAAAAGGCATGAAAGCACCGGATTGTGCAGGTGTTATCCACACAGATTTCAAGAAGGGATTTATTCGTGCTGAAGTATATCGTTTTGAAGATATCGATGAATTGGGTAGCGAATTAGCTATTAAAGAAGCAGGACGCTTACGTCTAGAAGGAAAGGATTATGTCGTTCAAGATGGCGATGTAATGCACTTTAGATTTAATGTTTAATTTATCAAATATTATTTATCTTGTCATTGCCGTTGTTCTTTCCATGTCGATTCATGAAACGGCACATGGACTTGTGTCCTATTGGATGGGAGATCCTACGGCTAAGATGGAAGGTAGATTGAGCTTAAATCCTTTTAAACATGTTGACTGGATTGGACTTGTCTGTCTATTAGTATGTGGATTTGGCTGGGCAAAACCAGTACCCGTGGATGCACGTTACTACAAAGATGCGAAGACAGGAATCATATGGACAAGTTTTGCGGGTCCAATCGCAAACTTTCTATTAAGCTTTATTTGTATATTTTTATTTTATGCACTCTATAAATTTGCTCCATATTTTATGATGTCTAGTGTAGGATATTTTATATCGAATACATTGACATATACAGGACTGATTTCAACTGGTTTTGGCATTTTTAACTTGATTCCAGTACCACCATTAGATGGCTCAAAAGTATTGTTTTCGTTTTTACCCGACGATAAATACTATAAATTTATTGATGGTGCACCATGGATGAATCTATTATTTATCTTATTGATTTTTTCAGGTTTATTAGATTATCCGTTGGGTATGTTACGTTCAAATATGATTCAATTTTTTGAGATGATCGCAAAGATGATTTTAGGTTTCTAAAGTCATCTTTTTTAAAGCGTTTTCAGAAAAAAACTTCATTTTACAGAAAATTAACATAAATTTAATATTGTTTTGACATTGTTTTTATTGCATAATAAAGGCGTCGCAATATGCGTAAAAATTGAAAATTAAATATTCATTTTATAAAGGAGTTCAAGATGGAAATAGTTACAATGGTCTTATCCCTATTAGGAGGCATTGCGTTATTTTTGTTCGGTATGTCATTAATGGGCGATGGACTAAAAAGCGTAGCCGGTAACAAGTTAGAAGCATTCTTGTACAAGATGACAAACACAAGCTTAAAAGGTGTTGCCTTAGGTGCAGGTGTTACTTCTGTTATTCAGTCTAGTAGTGCTACGACAGTAATGGTCATTGGTTTTGTTAACTCAGGTATGATGAAACTAAGACAAGCTATCGGTATTATCATGGGTGCTAATATTGGTACAAGTATTACTGGTTGGATATTGTGTTTATCTTATGTTGGTGGATCAAGTGGAATCGCAAGCTTATTTTCAACAGCTACGATCACAACATTGTTTGCGTTTATTGGTATTTGTTTAAAAACATTTGGAAAACGTACAACACATAAAAACGTTGGAAATATCATGCTTGGTTTTGCGATTTTAATGACAGGTATGCAACAAATGAGTGGAGCCGTTTCGCCTTTAAGAACAAACGAAACATTCATTAGTATGCTTACAATGTTCTCAAATCCAATCATGGGTATTCTTGTTGGTATTTTGTTTACTGCCGTTTTACAAAGTGCAAGTGCTGCGATTGGTATTTTGCAGGCACTATCTATGACAGGCTCATTGACATTTGCGGCAGCCTTTCCAATTAACTTAGGTATTGGTATTGGGGCTGCATGTCCTGTGTTGATTTCTGCCTTAAGTGCAAATAAAAATGGTAAACGTACCGCATTAGAATATTTGATCAACGACTTATTTGGTATGATTATCTGGTCAATTCTATTCTATGGTTCAAATGTATTTATGCAGTATAGCTTTGTGAATAAAGTTATGTCTCCAGTAAATATCGCATTAATGAATACAGCTATTCGTTGTGGAAATGTATTAGTATTATTCTGGTTCATTCCTCAAATTGAAAAATTATTGATGCGTATTGTCAAAGACAGTCCAGAAGATCTAGCAGAACAAGCTGACTTTGATTTACTAGAAGAACGTTTGATTCCATATCCTGCTTTGGCGATTGCACAATGTCATCGTGTAATGAATGGTATGGCTAAAAAGGTGCGTAATAACGTGAATCGTTCAATGAACTTGATTAATGAGTTTAAACCAGAAAAATATGATAAAGTACATCGTAAAGAAAATTTGATTGATAAATATGAAGCACGTTTAGGTTCTTATTTAATGCAGCTGACAAAACAAGCATTAAATACAGAACAAACTCGACAAGCTTCTTTATATCTTCATACAATTAGTGACTTTGAAAGAATTGGGGATCACGCTGCAGATATTGCCGAGATGTCAAAGAGTATCAATGAGAATCGTATGGAAATGTCAGAAGCCGCTATGGATGAGTTAAACCTTGTTATGGAGGCCGTTCGTGAATCAATGAATATGACATATCATGCTTATTTAGAAGATGATTTAGCTTTGGCTCGACGCGTATCTCCATTAGGAATTGTCATTCGTGGACTTTGTGATGAAATGAAATTGCGTCACGTTGAACGTTTATCACAAGGAAACTGTGGTCTTGAAGAAGGTACAGTATTCAATGATTTATTAAATAGTTTAAACCGTATTGCCACACACTGTGCAAGTAGTATGGTGGCTTTGATTAAGATTCGTGAAAAAGATACAGATATTCATATTCACGATTCCAAAGTATATGCGATTGAAGGTGACGATTATAAAACAACATTGGCTGAGTACCGTGAAAAATATGATCTTGGACAAAGAGAAGGTCGTATTGTCAGTATGGAAGATGAACAAGTTGAATAATGTAAATAAGGCCTGATGATTCAGGCCTTTGATGTATCTATTTTTATGTCACATATGTCTTGGATTGAAAAAGTTTTAAAATAAAGTTCTTCTAAAGGAATCCATCGTTGAATAAAATTGTTCAACATATTTGGGTTCCTTTTTTCAAGTCTTGAAAGTTGTTCTTGTTTATCTACAGTTAAGAAAACAGAATATGAATAATATTTTTGAAGATCTGAGTGCATCGAATAAGAACCTTCAATGACATTAAATGATTTATATGGAATTAAGTGAGCAGATTGTATTGACAAAGTTGAACAATTGAATTTACGTAGCTTTATATCTTCATGTTTGGATAGTGGAATCAAGACCTCTTGTTCAAATCGCTCATGATCTACATTTTCTCCAGGACTTTCAAGCCTTTCCTTTGTCCTTTGATGGGGTTGTAAGAAAAAGTCATCCATTTTAAATACGTTACAGTCATATATTTGTTTTAAAAGATTTGAAAGTGTAGTTTTACCCGAAGCACAACGTCCGTCGATTGAAATAATAGAAGGATGCTTGTTGTCGATATCTTTAAATAGTTTTAAGAAGGGAACGTACTTTTTATGTATTAAGCGATAAGATGGATGGTACAATTGATTGAATGTATTGGAATGATGAATGGCAGGATATCCATCTTCTTTCCATTTTAAAAGAGTTAGCTTAGCGTTGTTTAAAGAAAATGGAAGTTCCTTATTGGAAATCATATCGATAAGGATTTGAAGCTTTTCTTCGAGCTGTTCTTTGCCGTTTTTTTCTTGTTGACTTGATAAAATAAATAAAGTGCTTAGTGTATTTACACTCAATCCATAATTTAAATGAAGACGAACATAATCTCCATCTAGATATTCAATGGAATTACATGTATCCAGTTTTGTATCGAGTTCTTGTTGGATCTGTTTTTTAACTGTGTCAGGATTTGAAAGTAAGTGTTCACACCCAAAACTGCTTTGGTATAAAAATTTCATTAAGTCTTGTAGTTCTAGTTGTGGGTATGTTTGAAATTGGTTGAGTATATATGATTTTGTGTTCATAGAAATTATTTTATCACATTCTTTAATTTTCTATTATAGATAAAAGTTATAACGGGCGCATATTATTAAATATTATCAATAATTAACTAGAAATGATAAAATGATGACGTTGGAGGAAATTTACTAATGTTGAATATTAAATACGATATTGTGGGATCTTTTTTAAGACCACAGGAAATTAAAGAGGCCCGTGCTAAATTTAATAATAATGAAATCACATATGAACAATTGCGTGATGTAGAGGATGAACAAATCGCAAAATTAGTTGCGAAGGAAGTACAACATGGATTGAAGTTTGTGACAGATGGAGAATTCCGTCGTCGCTGGTGGCATTTAGATTGGTTAAAAGAATTTGATGGTTTTACGACAAAACATTTGGATAAATTTATTAATGGAAGAAACAATCATATTGAATTAGGTATGATTGAAGGTAAGATTTCTTATGATCCAAATAAAGCACATAAAGAAATGTACGCATGGGATTTCTTGAAGAATGAGGCAAGTAAATATGGTGTAGAAGCTAAGAAGTGTATTTCTGGACCAAACATGATTTTGATTGATCATTTTTTACAGTTAGGTATCAAAGATACGCCATACTATGGAACAGATATTGAAGCAGTCATTGATGATATTGGATTGGCATATCAGGCAGCCATTCGTGATTTCTACAATCATGGATGTCGCTATATTCAAATTGATGATACTTCATGGACCTATATGATTGATGATACATTTGTATCAAAAGTAGAAGGTTTAGGTTATACAAAGGCACAAGTATTAGATTGGTTTGTGCGTGTAAGTACTAAGGCTTTAGAAAATCGTCCAGAAGATATGCAGATTGCGACACACTTCTGTAAAGGAAACTTCAAAGGAAATCCATTATTCCACGGATTTTATGATACGATTGCCAAGTCTGTTGCGAGCATTCCATACGATGGATATTTTGTAGAATATGATGATGCTCGTAGCGGAACATTTGATCCTTGGGCTGTTTTAAAAGGTACTGGCCGTACATTTGTAGCTGGCTTGATTTCGACAAAGCGTAAAGAATTAGAAGAGCATGATGCGATTAAGGCACGTTATGAACAAGCTAAAGCTGTAGTCGGTGATAATATTGCACTTTCTCCACAATGTGGATTTGCCTCTGTTGAAGAAGGTAACTGCATTGATGAGGAAACACAATGGAAGAAAATTGATTTATTGGTATCTTGCCAAGACTTTATTTAAGAGGAATCGATTGATTTCTCTTTTTTTCTCCACAAAAAAAGGAACAATTACTTGTTCCTATAATATGAATTTAAGAAAGATTCTTTGAATTCTTTAAATGTACCATCTAAAATAGCTTGTCGAGCTTGTTCAGTTAAACGAATGATAAAGCGAAGATTATGTATAGAAGCAAGTTCGAAATATTTTGCGGATTCCGTACGATCTTGTGATTTCCATAGTCTTCTTAATTCACCAAGTGTGATATGAGATAGACAAGTAGGACAATCACAACCTTCATCGATAATTTCATCGCTATCTCTATATTTAGATAGATTGATAGGACCATGCATTGTATACAATCTTCCATGTCTTGCCTCTCTTGTAGGAGCTACACAATCAAATGTATCGGCACCATTTTCTGTACCAATCAAGATATCATCTGGATGAGACAATCCTAATAAGTGTCTTGGTTTATTTTCAGGGAGTTCTTCGTTACACCAAGTTAAAATATCACCTAATGTTTCTTTTAAGAAAGCTCCACCTAAGCCATAACCATCAAAATCCATTTGTGCATATTTTTTACATGTAGATCTTCTTAGATCTTCCCAACGCCCACCTTGAATGACGCCATATAAAGATTGGTGATAGCCTAGATCATCACAATGCTTCTTATGTTCATCCAAACTTCTCTTTGCCCAACGCTCCGTTCTTGCCAAGGATTCAACGTTATATTCGTATGTATCGGCTAAAGAAGTTAATTCATCATAGGCCATATGGATATCGGCTCCTATACGACATTGAATCTGCATACTTTCTTCAGGACCAATGAAATCTTCTTGACCTGTAAATGGATCATGGAAGTGTACGCCATCTTCTGTGACATGGGCCAAACGTTTTTCTTCTTCGGTATTCTTCATATTGTCTTCACGTTTCATGCTGACAACTTTTCCGCAGCCAGAACCTAAAGACATGACCTGAAATCCACCGGAATCCGTTAAGGTTGGACCGTTCCATTTTGACCATGCGGATAAACCTCCATTGGCGGCAATCTCAGGGGAAATGTTTCGTAAATGATATCCATTACTCAACATGGCTTGGGCATTAATACTTTTTAATTCTTCCATAGAAACAAAGCGAACTTCACCATGTGTTCCAACACACATGAATGCAGGGGTCTTGATGTCTCCATGAGGTGTATGTATAATTCCGGCTCTTCCTAAATGACCAGGAATTCTTTTTTCAATTTCAAAATAAAATTTATTGTCGTTCTTGTATTCCATAAATTCCTCCAACTTACTTATTTTATCATATATTAGCGTCGGCATATATAAAAGATTATGTGATTGCACCTGCAATATATCCGATGGATTGAATGTTAAGAAGGTTAGTTTGTCCTCCAATAAAAATTCTTAATCCAATATCTAGATGAAAGATGTCTGAGAAAATGGACATTGTTACAGAACTTGTATTTTCATCGGTCGCCAATATCGTTTCTGATTGACAAGACTAGAACATATACACCACACAATACACATATGGATATTATACTTGGTTTTTTAATGCAATCTAAGAACAGTCGTCACTTCGATGCGGAGAGGTTCAATTTAGCACAACTCTTGTTGAAAACCCCATTTTTTCTTTCTATAATATATATCGGTGATAAAATGAAAAAAACAATTTGGATAGCAACGAGCAATGCTCATAAAGTCGAAGAGTTTCAGACGATGTTGAAGGATTGCCAAGTTAAATGCTTAAAAGATCTAGGTCATAAGATTGATATTGTAGAAGATGGTACAACATTTGAAGAGAATGCGCTAATTAAAGCTCGTACTTTATTTAATGAACTTCATGAACCTGTAATCAGTGATGATTCTGGTTTGGAAGTAGATGCGATGGATAAGAAGCCAGGTGTGTATTCAGCTCGTTTTTTAGGTGAAGACACAAGCTATGATATCAAGAATCAATATATTATAGATCAGGTAAAGGGAAAAACGCGTACGGCTCGTTATGTGTGTGTCATTGCCTATATTGATGAAGATGGAAAAGAACATGTATATCGTGGAGAGTGTGAAGGGTTGATTCATGATGAAATGGTTGGAACAAATGGCTTTGGATATGATCCAATTTTCTATTATCCTGAATTTAAGACAACACTTGCCAATGTGAGTGAAGAAAAGAAAAATAGTGTATCTCATAGAGGGGTTGCACTTGAGAAATTTTTAAAAGATTGGAGTAAATAATATGTTGCATGTAGTATTGTATGAACCTGAGATTCCTCAGAATACAGGAAATATCATTCGAACTTGTATGGCTACAGGTTCACGCTTACATTTAATTGAACCGTTGGGTTTTTCTTTGGATGAAAAACATTTGCGTCGTTCAGGAATGGATTATATTAAGGATGCGGATATTCACATTCATAAAGATTGGGATGCGTTTGTGGCTGAAAATCCAAGTGAACACTATTACTTTATGACTCGTTATGGTAAAAAAGCACCGAGCGAATTTGATTTTACTAAAGAAGAAGGCGATGTTTATTTGGTTCTTGGAAAAGAAAGTACGGGAGTTGATAAAAAAATCCTTCAACATCATTTAGATACTTGTATGCGTTTGCCTATGGTCGCAAATGCGAGAAGTTTGAATTTGTCCAATTGTGCTGCCATTATCGTTTATGAAGTACTACGCCAACTTGATTATCCAGGACTAAGTACGCATGAAGAACTTAAGGGAGAGGATTGGCTTGAAAATCTTAAAGTCGATTGATCATTATGTAGATTCGTTTGAAAAGCGAATCTTTATTTTTATTGTATTTATAACCATGTATTGGTTATGGCAAAATATATGGCAGCTAATATTATTTTCTAAATTATTTTTTATAACTGATTATGAAAGTTTGCTCAATTTGCAGGCACATCTATCCAATTATGAATCGAGTGTTTTGATTCGTATTCTTTATTATGTGATTTCAAATCCATCATTGAATATTGCTGGTGTTGTTAGTTGTATAAAACTGATAGACATAATGGGGATTGTGGGATTGTTGATTTTAGCTCAAAAATATCGAATTATCATGATTTTAAATGGGTTTAAATACATTTGGTGTTCCATTTGGATTGTAAAAGGTATGAATTCTGCAAGTGTATATTTGGTAATAAATTGTTTAAAATGGCTTTCAATAGGCGGTTTTATTCTTGTCGGTATAGTGATTCTTTTATGGCTTTTAGGATTGATACAAATAATCTTAGAACAGGATAGATTTGTTCATGATTTGTAGACAACACTATACATTTTATAAATATGTACAATTTTTTACAAAATCACATAATTTACCACAATTCATATTGAGGTGCTTTATATAAAGGTTATTATGAAAAAATTAAGAATTGAATTACTAAAAAGTGCAAACGATTTTTTGGCGAAAATTTGCAACAAAATTTAAATCTTGTTAAACTTCAGGTGTTGTAACGAAGAGGTGATATGATGAATTTTATCGAAAAGCACAGTAAAATTTTAGCCGTAAGCCTATGTCTATTGACTTCTGGACCAATTGTTTCGACAATGTATGCCAAAGAAGTTCAACCAGGATGGCATGGTGAAGGCGCAGATCGTTATTATGTTTTAAAATCAAATCGTCAGACAGCTACTGGTTTAACAAAAATCGATAAGGAACTTTATTATTTCAATAATAAAGGAGAAATGCAGTTTGGATGGCAGACTGTTTCAGATGAAACTTACTATTTCCAACAAGACGGAACTGCTGCAACAGGTTCTGTGACAATTCAGGGTAGTGAGTACAATTTCCAAAAAGAAGGTGTCCTTCTTCATGGTTGGAGTAATGATGGTAAATCATACTACGATGAAAAAGGAAACAAAACTTCAACAAACTGGGTTGAAGAAAATGGTTCAAAATATTATTTTGATGCCGATGGAAATTGTGTAACAGGATGGCAGGAAATCGATGGCCAGAAGTATTTCTTTGGTGAAGATGGAAAGATGGCTACAGGTCAATTTGATGTAGACGGAAAAACATATTTCACTCAAGAAGACGGTACATTCCGTACAGGATGGCAAGAGATCAACGGTCAAAAATTGTATTATGCAGAAAACGGTGAAGTAACTAAGAATCAAATTGTTGAAATCGAAGGTGCTAAATATGCGTTCGATGAAAATGGTAATTTGATTAAAAATGCCGAAAAAGATGGATATAAGATTGATGAAAATGGTGTTGCAACTGAAGTAACCCCTTCTGAGGAAACAACTCCAACTCAAGATACAACGACTCAATCTCAGACTCAGGCTCCAGCACAAACAACTACTCAAAGTGCTCCAGCTCAAAGCACAACAACAACTACAACACAAGCGCCAGCACAGACATCGACTCCTAGTGCTCCAGCTAATAATTATGTAGCCCCAACCCCAAGTGTGAACAGTTCAGCAATCGCTGCTGCTGCATTAGCACAAGTAGGAACTACACAAGATTGTACAATGTTAGTAACTAATGCTTTGAGAGCTGTAGGAATTAATTTCCACGGTTGGCCAGAAAACTATTTGAGTCTTGGTACAATCACATCAAGTCCAGTTGCAGGTGACATTATTGTTTATTCAGGACATGTCGCTATTTACATTGGAAACGGACAAGCAGTTCACGGTGGATGGAACGGAAGCCAGACTGTTGTAGCAAGCGTTTCTTGTGACAAGGCATTAATTGGATACGTTCACGTAGGCTAGATTGAATTCTAGCCTTTTTTTTTGTTTTTGTGGTAGAATTATTAATATATTTTCAAGGAGGTTTACTTATGAACTATATACAAACGCAAAAATTTAGTGATGTTTATGTTTCTTGTAAAACCATGATGCCTTTTCATCGAAATACAATCAGTGCCTTAAACGTGCTTGTGTATATGATGAAGGCGAAAACGCAGAAAATGAATTCGAAACAAAAATTAGCTTCTACCTTAAATCGTGCTTATGGAACAAAGGTGTCTTATGGTTTAACATCTTATGGAGATCTTGTTCAACTCGATGTTCGTTTTCAGTTTGTCCGTCCAGACTGGATTGAAGATAAAAGTTATTTAGATAAAATTAAAGATATTATGGATGAAGTTCTGTTTCATTCTGTATTGGATGAGGAAAACTTTAAGGAATCTGTGTATTTATTAAAAAATAGATTATTGGCACAAATGGATGATCCTGCTAATTTATCATGTATGTATGCCTTTGAGATGGCACATGATAAACATTCAATTTCAATTCCAGTGCAGGGAAGTTTAAAAGATTTAGAGACACTTACTTTAGACGATGTAAAAAAAGTCTATACGCTATATATGGATATGGCAAAACACTTCTATATCTGTGGTTATGTAACGGATGAATTGTATGATTATATTGATAGTTTAGATTCACATTGTGCTTTTATATCCGAAAGAACATTGCTTCCTGTAGTAGAAACAAGCTATAAAACGTTTGAAAAGGATATTGCGCAAACTTGTATTTCGCAAGTCTATTCGACAGGTGTTGATATTTCAAGTTCGGATTATGAGGCTGAACTCATTTTAAATAGTATTTTGGGGCAAAGCCAGAAGAATTTAATGTTTGATGAAATTCGTGAAAAGAATAGTCTTTGTTATTCTATAAGCTCTTCTATTATTCGCTTTGATGGAGCTTTATTAATTCATACGGGTGTGAATCGTAAGGATGTCACAAAAGTATTAAATTTGATAGAAACACAAATAGATCGATTATTGAATATGGATTATGATGATCGATATTTAGAAATCGCAAAGATGGACTATAAGGACCGTATTATTAGTGGATTAGATCATGCTCAATCTTTGATCGCGCAAGCTTTTTTAGATGATCTTTTACATCGCCAGCTCACGCCTGAGCAAAGAATTGAGAGAATTATGAAGGTGACAAAGGAAGATATTTCACGTGTTGCTTTACGATTGAATTTGGCTTCAGTGGCCATTGTTGCGGAGAAAGAAAATGAATTATAATTTGGATATTAAAAAAGAAACGTTGTCAAATGGTTTACAGGTGATTCTTGTTCATAAACCGGATTATCAAAAATCACTATTTCTTTTAGGAGCTAAAGTAGGTGGATTTGATATTGATCAAAGAGTAGATGGGCAAGTGATTAGACATAAGAGTGGGATTGCGCACTATTTAGAACATCAAATGTTTTATTTGGATGGAGAAGATGTAAGTGATTTATTTGCGAACTTACAGTGTTCTACAAATGCATATACTTCTTATACAGAAACGGCATTTTATTTTTCGACTACGGCGGATGTGAAAAAGCCATTAAAACTTTTATTGGATTTTGTCGAAAATTTAGATGTGACGAATGAAACGATTGAAAAAGAAAAGGGGATTATTCTTAGTGAATATGATATGTATCAACAATCGCCTGAACAACGTCTTTTTAAAGAAACTTTGATTTCTTTATTTCAATATCATCCAATGAAAGTGGATGTACTCGGTTCAAAAGAAGATATTCAAGATATGAGCATGGACGATTTAAAACAATTTTATGCATTAAATTATGATCCTAGTAAATTGTGTCTTGTGGGTGTAACTGGAAAAGATACAAATGAAATTATGGATTGGATCAAGGAATGTCAAAAAGATGTGTTGAGTAAGTTAAATAAAAAGATTGAGCGTGTCTTTAAAGAAGAGCCAAAGGATGTAAATCGCAAAGAGTATGTCGATCATATGGATATTCATCAGCCATTTGTATGTGTTGGCTACAAGATGGATGCTTGCAAGACAAAGGCAGAAGCATTCGAAAAAGATTTTGCGGTTAATATGTGGTTAGATTCTATTATGGGTCCTTTAAATCCTAAATTTCAGGAATGGCTAGATCAAAGAATCTTTACACAGTTTGTAGGCGCAGAAGCGGACTTTACTTTGGATCATAGTTATATCTTGTTTTATGCTCAAACAGTAAATCCAAATGCCTTTATTGAACTTGTAAACAAACTTGTGGAGAATAAGACAATTTCTGATGAAGACTATCAGTCGTTGCATGCACAGGCAATCGCGAATAATTTGCGCGGCTTAGATCATTTTGATGGCTTGGCCAATGATTTACTTCGAAGTCACTTTGAGGAGTATGACTATATTGAAAATTTAAATAGCATTCAAAATATGAAAATTGAGCAGGTACATGCCTATATCAAGGATTTGGATTTCTCACATTCTTGTGTGACAAAAATTCTTCCGAATGACTCTATCTGATCTAATTTGTGTTTTTTTAAACGAATTAGAGGGGAAAAACGCATGTAAAACGTAAAAAAAGACGACCTATAGATAAGATAGGTCGTTTGTTTTATATGTGACATATTTGTAGAATACCATTGAAGAAGGATGGTGATAAATATGGTGGTCAGAATTGAAGGAGGATAATCAATTATGAATGCGTTTAGTATCGTGGGAAGAATTACGGATATGCCCGTATTAAAGGAGACTAGCAATGGATTAAAGACTTGTGAGCTTCCAATTCGAGTGCAGCGTAATTTTCCAAATTCAGAAGGTGTTTATGAAAGTGATGATGTGGTCGTTGAAGTATGGCGAGGTCTTGCAGAAACTGTAAGTGCTTCGTGTAAGATTGGAGATTATGTAGGAATTAATGGTCGCATTCATTCGCGTAAATACCAGAAGGATGACAGGGTATATCTAAACTATGGCTTTGTAGCTGAAAAAGTTGATTTTCTACGTTGATCAACAGATAAAATACATGAATTAAGAAAACACATCCACAAAAAAAAGAAGCGATCAATTCGCTTCTTTCTTTTTCTATGCCTAAGATTAACGGTTGTAGAATTCTACTACTAACAATTCGTTGATTTCTTGAGCTGTGAATAGTTCTTTACGTTCTGGGTAACGAACATAAGTACCTTTCTTAGCATCTTTGTTTACTTCAACAAAATCAACAGTTGCTGTTGCAGCTTCTAAAGCTTCGTTGATTACGCTTAAGTTTTTAGCGCGTTCACGAATTTCGATAACTTGTCCTGGTTTTACTTGGAAACTAGGGATATCTACTTTCTTACCATCTACTAATACGTGTCCGTGGTTTACTAACTGACGGCTAGCACGACGAGTACGTGCAAATCCCATACGATAAACGATGTTATCTAAACGAGATTCCAACATTACTAAGAAGTTTTCACCAGCAGAACCAGCTTTTTTACTTGCTTTTAAGTAAGTGTTGTAGAATTGTTTTTCACTTAATTGGTAAGTGTGACGAATTCTTTGTTTTTCCTGTAATTGGATACCGTAGTTTGTTAATTTTGGACGACGAGCATTTCCGTGTTGTCCTGGAATTGTGTTACGACGAGTTAATTCTTCACCAGTTTCTAATACTGAGAATCCAAGACGGCGTGACTTCTTCCAAACGCTTCCTGTGTTTCTTGACATAATTTTTCCTCCTATTGTTTTATATCATCCACAAAACAATAACAGTACAAATCTTTAAAGGTTGTGTTGACAATGATATTTTCCACTATCAGCTATTAGCTTACTCATATCGCTTAATAAGGCTGCAACGCATATCCTTTAACTTTGTATGCTGCTATCAATTTATGCCTATGTATCATATCAAAGAACATTAATAAAATCAAGAAAATGATGCAATGATTTTGAAGTTTTGCTATAATAAGAATGGTTTGCAAGGAGGTACCACTATGGATAGTGTTTTGAATTTCTTTCGATCAGTATACGCGTTCATTCGAAATCAACTTTCTGTGACTGTAATTATCTATCTTTGTATAGCAATTCTAGTCTTGATTTTGATTTGGATCATTATGCGTATGATCAAACGTAAAAAGGCGTCGAAACGACTTTCAGATCTTGAAATCGAAATGAATGAAATTCGTAACAATTCCTTGGCCTACAAATTCAACAAAGCATCGGCATTCGCAAGAGTGAATGATGATATCATGGATAAAGTGAAAAGCTTGACTCCAAAATATGATACTTGTCAAAAAAACTTAAGTGCTTGTGATGATTTGTTTAATGAAGCAGATGATTATGTTTCTAGACATCGTCTTCGTAAATCTATGCGAGCTATGGACGATTTAGAAACAATGATGGATGAGACAAAAGAAAGAATTCGTATTGTTACTCAGTCATTAGATCACATCTTGGCTCGTGAAACAGAGGTTCGTGAATCGGCAAATGCTTTAAAAGAGCGTTTCCGTAATGTGAAAACTGTTTACCAAGATAATCGTTCTTCATTTTATGGATCTGTTAATTATGTAGATTCATGCTTAGAGGAAATTGAAAATGAATTCTCTAATTTTGAAGAGTGGATGTTTGCTTCAGAATTTAACAAGGCAAAGGAAGAACAAGAAAAAATCTCAAAAATGGTGGATGAGATTAGCTCTAAAATTGCAGCCTTCCCTGGACTCTATGAAAAGGCCAAAAATGTATTGCCTCGTGCAATTAACGAAGTTCGTTTGCACATTAAGGAATTACAGGAAAAAGATATCGACTTATCTTATTTAGAACCAGAAGAAAAATTAACAACCATTCAAAGTGCTTTGTCTAGTTCAATTGATCAATTGGATGCAGGTGAATTTGAAATGGCACAAGAAAACTTGGAAATCATTGGAGATCACATTCTAGCATTACAAGATGATGTAACGAATGAAAAAGAAGCTTATGATGAAATCCATGTAAGTCTTCAATCTAATTTAGATCTAGTTAATGTCATTGGTCAGGAACTTGAGGAAATTATGGCGCTTTATGCCAATATTAAAGATCGTTTTGGTCTAGAAGATTGGACACACCGCTTCTCTTTGGCACAAATCCAAATGGAAGATTTATCAAATCGTCGTGATGAAATTCAAAAAGAATTGAAGCAAAATCAACGTCCTAGCGTAGATGTAGTTCATGGTTATCGTAAATTTTCAGAAGATGTTAATGAATTCCACGATCAAGTCAAGGATATGAAAGAGATGTTAGTGGGAGCAAGCAGTGATGAATCACGTGCAAAAAAACAATTGACAAAATTACAATTGATTTTAAATGAAGTACGTTTAAATACAGTAACACGTCATTTACCTAGTATCTCATCTCAATTTTCTGCAGATTTAAAAGAAGGCGAACGCTTGATTCAACGTGTTCGTGTAGTGTTGGATCACTCACCATTAGATGTACAAACATTAAATGCAGATTTGCAGGATGCCATCGACTTTGTATATAAGTTATACAATAACGCAAACAATTTAGTCGGTGTTGCCGTTATGGTAGAAAATGCGATTGTGTTTGGTAACCGTTTCCGTAGTACGCATGCACAAATGGATTCGGATTTAACTCGTGCTGAGTTATGTTTCCAAAATGGAGAATATACTCGTGCACTTAAGATTGCGATTCAAGCAATCGAAAACATGCACCCAGGAATTTATGAGAAGTTAGTAGCTCAAAAAGATCCTGCAGTCATGAACCAGGTGCAGTAATGATTTATTTTGATAATGCTTCGACAACCTCTGTACGTACAGAGGTTCGTCGTGTTTATGGGCAAATGTTAGAAACTTGTTATGGCAACCCAGATAGTTTGCATGCGGCTGGTCGCCAGGCAAGTTCGCTCATGGAAAAAAGTCGATCAAATATTGCTTCTATGCTTCATGTAGATCCAAGTGAAATTATCTTTACATCAGCTGCTAGTGAATCAAACACTTTAGCTATTGTAGGATATGCCTTGGCCAATGAACATCGAGGTCATCATGTACTCACAAGCAACGTCGAACATTCGAGTGTTCGTCATGCGATGGAGTTTTTGAAGCGTTTTGGATTTGAAGTTGAATTTCTTCCAATTAATGAAGAGGGAATTGTTACACCAGAATGCTTAAAATCTCATATGCGTAAAGATACAATTTTAGTATCGGTTATGCATGTGAATAATGAAATGGGAGCTATCAATCCTATTTTAGAACTAGAAAAAATTGTACACCAAAATCCAACGTGTGTATTTCATGTGGATTGTGTACAGAGTTTTTCAAAAATTGATATTCCTTTTGAAAAACTAGATATGGCTACGATCTCTGCACATAAGATTCATGGTCTAAAGGGTAGTGCCATTTTAATGAAGAAAAAGAAGATTCAACTTGTTCCAATCATTCAAGGTGGACAACAGGAACAAGGACTTCGTGGTGGAACAGAGAATGCACCGGCGAATATTGTTTTGGCAAAGACAATTCGTTTAGCTTTAGAGGAACAATCTAGTGCTTATGACCATGTTTTAAAAATCAATCAATATTTGCGTGAAGAATTAGCTAAAATCAATGGTGCGCATGTACATTCGCCAAAAGATGCGATTCCTTATATTCTTAATATTTCATTTGATCAAATCACAAGTGAAGTCTTATTGAACGCTTTGGATCAAAAGGGAATTTGTGTATCCGCAAAAAGTACTTGTTCATCACAAAATACGAATGCTTCTGAAGTGTTATTGGCTATGCACAAGTCGGAATTTGATGCGACACATGGAATTCGTTTATCTTTTTCTTATGAGAATACTTTGGAAGAGGCAAAATATTTTATAGAAACATGTAAGGAGATTATAGAGAATTATGGCTTATCGTTATAATCATATCTTAATTCGTTATGGCGAATTGAGTTTAAAAGGAAAAAACCGTAACAACTTTATTAAGGCGCTTTATGACAATGTTCGTAAAGCTTTAAAAGCATTCCCAACATTAGAATTTGAAAAACAGCACGACCGTATGTATATTTATCTTCATGATGAAGATTCTAAACAGGTTAGTGATATTTTAGCTAAAGTTTTTGGAATCTCTTCCTTCTCATTAGCTATTAAAGTGGAACCAGATTTAGATCAAATCATTGATGCTTGTTATGAATCTTTAGATTTAACAACACCAAAAACATTTAAGGTAGCTGCACGTCGTAGTGATAAATTATTCCCATATATTTCAGACGATATTAATCGTAGGGTTGCAACTAAGATTTTAAAGAACAGTGACTGGAAAGTTGATGTTCATAATCCGGATGTAAAACTTGTTGTTGAAGTTCATCAAGATGCAGCCTACATTATGACAGATCGTATTCAAGGTGCTGGTGGATATCCAGTGGGTGTCGGTGGAAAGGCCATGGTTTTATTAAGTGGTGGAATTGATTCTCCAGTTGCCTGCTATTTAATGATGAAACGTGGTGTACACATTGAATGTATTCATTATGCTTCACCTCCATATACTTCACAAAATGCACAAGAAAAAGTAATGGAACTAGCTAGACTTGTATCTGGTTATCAAGGTGATGTTTTAGTTCATGTTGTTCCATTTACAGATCTTCAATTGGCAATCTATCAAAATGCGGATGAAAGTTATGCGATCACATTGATGCGTCGTATGATGATGCGTATTGCGAC
>ENA-OUOW01000584-OUOW01000584.1-human-gut-metagenome-genome-assembly--contig:-NODE-584-length-30990-cov-6.544723_pt1 | contig 30990 bp, 24 predicted proteins | sample MGYA00237938_ERZ548769 | MGnify/ENA primary metagenome ERZ548769 (study PRJEB26490, sample SAMN05356870) | human gut metagenome | biome: terrestrial biome; feature: human-associated habitat; material... | reverse complement strand
GGATACGACACTCCGTTTCCCGGGAAATGACATTACAAAGATTAAGAAAGCGGAACTGGAGAACTTTTTACATGCCGGTTATCCGGTTGTTGCGGTTGATGACCTCTATCGCCTGTCCGATAAAATAGATGCCGGTTCAAACCTTGCGGATCTGGTCAGGGAGAGTAAGAGGGAAAAGAAAACCATTTACCAGACGTCAGATACCAATGGGCTGATTGCAAAGGTAAAAGAGGTCTGTCCGAAAATTACGTTTACAAAACTGCCAAATGAATATCAGGGAACGACTTCGTCTGAGGGGAAAAATGATACGTCTGTTTCCGTAGATGATAGTCAGGCAAATTATCTGGATGTGGACGGTTTTGGCAGATCAAAACTTGATTTTGGTTTTCAGGTGACGGATGTGCCATCCGCACAGTATCAGTGTAAAGTTTATATTGACCAGAATCAGGATGGTAAATTTGAAGAGGGGCTGGCAGATGTGGATGGCTCCGGGGATGCGGATGATTCGGATGATACAGGGGAAGTTTATTATGAGGGAGATGTTTTTACGGCAGGAGACGGGGAACAGAACATTACACCGGTAAAACTTTCCAAACTGTACTTCGGGCTGATCCAGTGGAAGATTGTTGTATACCGCAAGGATAATCCGGACATTCATTTTACACGTACCGGTTGCTCGGTTGCAAAAAACCAGACCGGACAGAAACGGGAGATTAAGGTGCTTCAGATTATGCCGGATACGCATACTGAAAATAAGGGGTATCTGAATCTGGAAGAAAATACGCTGTTTACGAAATATTATAATGCATTGAATGATTATAAAATTTCCGTGGTAACGACTACGGTTTCTGATTTTCAGAAGAATTATTTCGGGGAGAAATTTGTGTATGATTATTCCAGGGATATTTCAGCCCAAAAAGGAAACGAAAATCCAGCTAAAATGTCGAAAAAACAAAAGGAACTGTATAATACGTACAATATGTTTATTCTGGGATTTGGCGATACGTTCCATAAGGTAAATATGTCGAATAAAAACGGTGCGATTGATTTCCTGAAATATTTTATCGCCTCTGGAAAAAGTGTTTTGTTTACGCATGATTTTACTTCTATGCATAATGTGAACAGTGGGGATTTCGGATATTCTGCCAATACATATCTGCGTGATGTCATGGGAATGAACCGGTATAAAGCTGTGAGTGGGAAGCTGACCGAGAGCGAACGAAAGGAACTGCTGGCTTATCAGGCGAAACATAAGTATGATACAATGACCCAGACAACAGTTGGCAGCGACGGTACACTTTCTACAACGGCACTTGGTAATACCCAGGGATTTACTTACTATGCCATGAAACGTCTGGGATGGGAAAAGAAAAATACGGATCAAATAATCCCATACCGGTATATGATCAGAAGTTATAAAAATGATGAATATATCTGTGGCGTGAATAACAATAACGTGAAATTGACAGGATTTAACAATAATAATGACCTGACAACGCGTGCAACGAAGACAAATACGGGACAGATTACGGAATATCCGTTTAAAATTGACGAAACACTTAAAATTGCATCAACGCATGGGCAGTGGTATCAGCTGGACATGGAAGATCCGGAAGTTACGGTCTGGTACTGTCTTTCGGATAATGAGAACGGAGATCCGTGTGCATGGGCGGGTACGGCTTCAAACGGAGATGGAACCGGTGCCACCTATGGGGCTTCCCCGAATGATGCCGCCAATAATTACTATATTTACAGTAAGGGAAATGTTTTTTATTCCGGAGTAGGTCATTCTACGGTAGATGGAGATATGGAGGCAAAACTTTTCATTAATACGATGATTGCCGCATACCGTACCACATATGAGCCACCAATGGTTGAGATTCTGAATGAAGAGGCGGAGCTTTTAAAAGAGGAGTCCGGAAATGGAAGTGATCCGAATCTGGTGTATAAGATGAACTGGATGAAAGAATATGGAAATAACCTTGACGGCACTAAGGAAAAAATCCGCTTCAGCCCGGTCGAACTGAATACCGTCAGAACGAAGCTGACCTGTTCGATCCAATACAAAGATGGAACTTACGTAGATAAAATTTACAAAAAAGACGGAACGGTGATTGAGGGAAAAGCAACGAAGGGGAATCCTAAAAAATATGTGTTTGAAAACCTGAAAAATATGGGTGAGTATTACTTTATTTATGATACGACAGGGGAAAACAAAAAGAAGGAAGGGGATATTGTTTTTGAAATTTATAACAATAAGTCCAAAAATCCGGATGGAACACCAAGGGTGGGAAAAACTACTGTGAAAATGGAATCCCAGAATTTGTTTTTGCTTGATTAGTATGGGGATTTAAGAAAAGACACACAATGTGAGAGAGTATCGCATTGTGTGTCTTTTTTATGATGGTCACAGGTTAGAATACGTTTTGCAATTACATATATGCAGTATACGTAAAGATTTCCTTGCCAGGAAGGTGGGGATATGCTATGGTAAACATATCTTTTTTCAGTGGCAGTTTCTGCCAGAAATCCCATTTGTTTTGTTGTATAAGTGAAAGATGTGAACTTTAATGCGCCTTTGACGATCAGGGTTTGACAGTCAGGTTTTGACGGTCTGAGATTGACGGTCAGGTTTTGACAGTCGGGTTTTGACGGTCTGAGTTTGACGGTCAGGGTTTAACAGTCTGCAATTTTTGTGCGTTGAAATAAAAGCAAAAACCACATATAATATAAGGAGAACATTTGGAAAAAGAACAAACGAAGAATCAACAGGAGAATCAGAAAAAGTCCCAAAAGCTGCAGTGGCATCCGGCATTCTGTTCGGCCTTGCGCCTGGAACTGCTGGAGGATGCAGAAAATCTGGAATTTACCGATGAGTTCCAGCTTACGGAAAAACCTTTGCAGATTGACTGTACGGTTGTAAAAGTAAAGAGGGACTGCAAAATAAAAAATGAAATCGGGAAGATCTTCCGGAAACACAACATTTTTGAATATAAATCCCCGAAGGATGAGCTGAACATTGATACTTTTTACAAGGCGGTTGCGTATGCATGCCTGTATAAAGTATTACCAAATCATGTGGATGAGATTCAGGCAGAGGAGATTACCATTACACTGATTCGAGACCGCAAGCCAGTGAAGCTTCTTCAGAAGTTAAGTAGTGATGGGTATGAATGCAGGAAAGAAACAGCCGGAATCTATTATATCAGTGGTGTGATGTTCCCGGTGCAGATCATTGCATCATCGGAACTGGATATGGATTTGCATGTACAGCTCAAGGCACTGACTGACAATTTGGATGAACCGCTGATGTGGAAGTATCTGCAGGAAGTTAGCGTTTTTACAGAGAGGGAAAAGAATCTTGCGGATGTTGTGCTTCAGGTTATTGTAAACAGTAACATGGAGAAAGTGCAAAAATGGAAAGGAAGTGAACAGACAATGTGTGAGGCATTACGTGTTTTAATGGCAGATGAATTGAATGAAGAACGCGTGGAAGGTCAGCGTGAAGGCCAGATTCGTGCATATGCAACTTTGGTAAAGGATGGAATCATTACAGTGGAAGTTGGTGCAGAAAAAGCAGGAATGTCTGTCGATGATTTTACAAGAGAAATGAAACAGGCTGGTTATGTAATCCCTGCGGTATAAAATCATTTTGTAAAGCCATGTAGTATGTATGGGTAAAAACATCTATAATTTCAATTATTCTGCGGATTCTTGAGAAACAGAGTCTTTCTTTTTCCTGGATTTTGCAGAAAGCATTTTATGACCAGAGTAGATAGCCATAATCATGCAGAGAAGAGAACTGCAGGCAAAATATTTGTGAGCTGATTTCATATTTTTATAGCCGGTATAGATAGTTCCGATCATGGTTGCCAATGCACCAAGGGACCAATATTTATGTGCTTTCATTTGAATACCTCCTGTGTTTTTCTATATAATACCTCTTTTTGGAGAGTATGCAAACAGGAAATTTTATTTTATTTGCTCTGAACTGTTTTTCTGATGAGGCAATATTTGTTAGAGGTCGGTGCATTTGCAGAGAGGGAAAAGGATCTTGCGGATGTTGTGTTGCAGGTCATTGTAAACAGTTACATGGAGAAAGTGCAAAAATGGAAAGGAAGTGAAAGAATCATGTGTGAGGCATTACGCGTTTTGATGGCAGATGAATTGAATGAGGAACGTATGGAAGGTCAGCGAGAGGGCAGAATTGAAGGCCAGCGCGAAGGTCAGCGCGAAGGACAGATTCGTGCATATGCATCCCTGGTGCAGGATGGGATCATCCCCGTGGAAACAGGTGCAGAGAAAGCAGGAATGTCTGTCGATGATTTTACAAAAGAAATGAAGCAGGCAGGTTATGTAATCCCTGTGGTGTAAAATCAAATTTGTAAAGCCATGCAGTATTGGATTTTTCCATTGCATGGCTTTTTGTTTTTCCTATTGTTTTTCCAGCTCGGGATGTTTTTTCTTGCAGTGGTCATAAACATATGGTATAGTAATCATATCTTTTTTCAGTGGCAGTTTCTGCCAGAAATCCCATTTGTTTTGTTGTATAAGTGAAAGATGTGAACTTTAATGCGCCTTTGACGATCAGGGTTTGACAGTCAGGTTTTGACGGTCTGAGATTGACGGTCAGGTTTTGACAGTCGGGTTTTGACGGTCTGAGTTTGACGGTCAGGGTTTAACAGTCTGCAATTTTTGTGCGTTGAAATAAAAGCAAAAACCACATATAATATAAGGAGAACATTTGGAAAAAGAACAAACGAAGAATCAACAGGAGAATCAGAAAAAGTCCCAAAAGCTGCAGTGGCATCCGGCATTCTGTTCGGCCTTGCGCCTGGAACTGCTGGAGGATGCAGAAAATCTGGAATTTACCGATGAGTTCCAGCTTACGGAAAAACCTTTGCAGATTGACTGTACGGTTGTAAAAGTAAAGAGGGACTGCAAAATAAAAAATGAAATCGGGAAGATCTTCCGGAAACACAACATTTTTGAATATAAATCCCCGAAGGATGAGCTGAACATTGATACTTTTTACAAGGCGGTTGCGTATGCATGCCTGTATAAAGTATTACCAAATCATGTGGATGAGATTCCGGCAGAGGAGATTACCATTACACTGATTCGTGATCGGAAGCCGGTGAAGCTGATGCAGGAACTGGAAAAATCCGGGTATGAATGTAAAAAAGAAACAGTAGGGATTTACTATGTCAGTGGAGTGATGTTTCCGGTGCAGATCATAGCGTCATCGGAACTGGATGTGGATATGCATGTACAGCTAAAAGCATTGACGAATCATCTGGAAGAATCGTTGATGCGTCAGTATTTATTGAGGGTGAGTGCATTTTCGGAAAGAGAGAAGAATCTTGCAGATGTTGTGCTCCAGGTTATTGTAAACAGTAACATGGAGAAAGTGCAAAAATGGAAAGGAAGTGAAAGGATTATGTGTGAGGCATTACGTGTTTTAATGGCGGATGAATTGAATGAGGAACGTGTGGAAGGTCGAATCGAAGGACAGCGCGAGGGAAAGATTCGTGCATATGCATCCCTGGTACAGGATGGAATCATTACAGTGGAAATTGGTGCAGAAAAAGCAGGAATGTCTGTCGATGATTTTACAAAAGAAATGAAGAAGGCCGGTTATATAATTCCAGCAGTATAAAATCAGAACATAAAATGTGTGGTGCCCATGGTTGCACCACACATTTCATTTTAATTTAAGAAAAGTTTTATATAATAGGAATTGTTCTGGAAATCAGTTCGTGATAGTATAAAAGCTATGCATATGAAAAGGAGTTAAATCATGGGAAAAATATTTAAAAACATGCTCCCATACTGGAAATGGATTCTGGTTATTGTGGCTTTTCTTGCGATGCAGGCATTTTGTGATCTGTCCCTGCCACAGTATACATCGGATATTATCGATGTCGGAATCATGAGCAGCGGAGTGGAGCATATTCTTCCAGAAGAAATGACACAGGAAGATTTTGTGTCAGCACAGCTTTTTATGACCAGCAGGGAAAAGAAAACATTTGCCGCCTGTTATAAGGAGCCGAAAAAAGATGGAAACTATGTGAGAAATTGTGAAGAGGATACGCTTGACGATATGGATGAGTCTCTGTTGGAGCCGATCGTCATGGTATATCAGATGTCCCAGATGAAGGAGTCCGATATTGACGAGAAGGCTTTCACGGGGAAAATGGGAACGGATGGGACGCAGGTAGATATGAAGCAGCTGATGCAGGCACTGGCAACCGGCCAGGTACCGGATCAGCAGATTCTTGAGATGCGAAAGCAGGTGTCTGGACAGATTGATGCGATCGGATCTTCTACATTGAAATCCATGGGTGTGACCTATGCGATCTCCTGTGATAAAAATGCAGGTGTGGATGTAGATGCCATTCAGAAACATTACTTATGGACCACCGGAGCAAAGATGCTTGGTTTTGCGCTGCTGATGGTTATGGCGGCAGTGGTTGTCGGATATTGTGCTTCCCGTGTGGGAGCATCCATCGGACGGGATCTGCGTGATAAGACATTCCGCAATGTTGTACAGTACTCCAATGCAGAGATGGATCATTTTTCAACGGCATCCCTGATTACGAGAAGTACCAATGATGTACAGCAGATTCAGATGGTGACTGCAGTATTTCTGCGAATGATTCTTTATGCTCCGATCATTGGAATCGGTGGTGTGATTAAGGTTGCACAGACCCATGCAGGAATGGAATGGGTGATCGCGCTTGCGGTGCTTGTTATTCTTGGATTTGTAATGCTTCTTACCTCCCTTGCCATGCCGAAGTTTAAGATTATGCAGAATCTCGTGGACCGGCTGAATCTGGTTTCGAGAGAGATTCTGACAGGATTAAATGTCATTCGTGCATTTGGACGGGAAAAACGGGAAGAAGAGCGGTTTGATGAGGCCAACCGCAATCTGACAAAGACGCAGTTGTTTACCAACCGTGTTATGACATTTATGATGCCGGGAATGATGATGATCATGTACTGCATTACGCTTCTGATTGTGTGGGTTGCCGCAAAGAGGATCGATGGCGGATATATGCAGGTTGGTTCCATGACGGCATTTATTACTTACACAATGATGATCGTTATGGCATTTCTGATGCTGACCATGATGTCTATCATGATGCCGAGAGCCGGTGTAGCTGCAGAGCGTATAGATGAGGTTGTAGGCACAAAAAGTACGATTACAGATCCGAAAGAGCCGGTTGCCATGGAACAGTGTGAGGGTGTGATTGCCTTTCATCATGTAAATTTCCGGTATCCGGGAGCCACGGAAGATGTGCTTTCGGATATTGATTTTGTTGCAGAGCCGGGAAAGACCACTGCAATTATCGGAAGTACCGGATGTGGTAAATCTACGCTGGTCAACCTGCTTCCGCGTTTTTATGATGTGACAGGCGGAGAGATCACGCTTGACGGAACGGATATCCGCAAGTATACATTGCAGGATCTGCGGGAACATATCGGATTTGTACCACAGAAGGGAATTCTTTTCTCCGGTACAATTGCAAGCAATCTGCGCTTCGGGGCAGAGGATGCGTCAGATGAGCAGATCCGGGAAGCAGCGGAGATTGCGCAGGCAACAGAGTTTATTGACAGCAAACAGGATGGGTATGAGAGTGCGATTGCACAGGGCGGAAGCAATGTTTCCGGCGGACAGAAGCAGCGGCTTGCCATTGCCAGAGCAATTGCAAAAAATCCAAAGATTTATGTGTTTGATGACAGTTTTTCCGCTCTGGATATGAAGACCGATGCGGCACTCCGCAGAGCGCTTGAGACAAAGACGGAACATACGACCGTGATCATTGTCGCACAGCGAATCAGTACAATTCTGCATGCGGACCAGATACTGGTACTCGACGATGGAAAGATTGTCGGAAAAGGCACGCATGAGGAATTACTGCACAATTGCGAAGTTTACGAGCAGATTGCCAGGAGCCAGCTGTCTGCCAAAGAACTGGGACTTTCTGAGGAGGTGAAATAAGATGGCAGAACAACGTACAAGAAGACCTCACGGTTCGATGGGCGGCCCGGGCAGAGGAATGATGCCGGGAGAAAAGCCAAAAGATTTCAAAAACTCTATCGAAAAACTGGTTCGTTATCTCGGAAGATACTGGTATGCAATCGTTGCCGTTATGATTTTTGCGGCGGTGTCTACCGTCTTTTCCGTTGCCGGACCAAAGGTTATGGCACGTGCAACGAATGCATTGGTGGAAGGTCTCGGAAAAAAGATCGCGGGAACCGGATCTATTGATTTTACCTATATTGCCAAAGTGTTATTGTTTACACTTGGCCTGTATATCTGTTCTGCAGTATTCAGTTTTATACAGGGAATGATCATGACAGGAATCACGCAGAAAACCTGTTACCGCATGCGTAAGGAAATTTCAGAGAAAATCAACCGCATGCCAATGAAATATTTCGAGAGCCGCACGTACGGAGAGGTGCTATCCCGCATCACAAATGATGTGGATACACTTGGACAGAGTTTAAATCAGAGTGTGACGCAGATCATTACGAGTGTGGCAACACTGGTCGGAACACTTGTGATGATGATTTCAATTTCCGGAATTATGACATTGATTTCACTTGTGATTCTTCCGGTATCTGCCATCCTGATTTCGTTTATTATCAAACATTCGCAGAAATATTTCCGCCAGCAGCAGGAATATCTGGGACATATCAACGGACAGGTGGAAGAGGTCTATGGCGGACATCTGGTGGTGCAGGCATATAATAAGCAGGAGAGCACCATCAAAAAATTTGAAGATACCAATCAGATTCTGTTTCAATCGGCATGGAAGTCCCAGTTTTTATCCGGACTGATGCAGCCGATCATGCAGTTTGTCGGAAACCTCGGTTATGTCGGAGTGGCAATTTCCGGAGGACTTCTGGCAATCCGCGGAACCATCGGGGTTGGTGAAATTCAGGCATTTATTCAGTATGTCCGGAATTTTACTCAGCCGATCCAGCAGATTGCGCAGGTGGCAAATATGCTGCAGTCGATGTCTGCAGCCTCCGAGCGCGTATTTGAATTTCTGGACGAAGAGGAAGAAGAACTGACGGTTGAACATGCTGTGCATCTCGACCATGTGGATGGTTACGTGGATTTTTCCCATGTAAGTTTCGGATACAATCCGGGCCAGATCATTATCAGGGATTTTTCCGCTCATGTAACACCTGGACAGAAAATTGCAATTGTCGGACCAACGGGAGCAGGAAAAACCACAATGGTCAAACTGCTTATGCGTTTCTATGATGTGACAGGCGGAGCCATTCAGGTGGATGGGCATGATATCCGCGACTTTAACCGTCAGGAACTTCGGGATGCATTTGGTATGGTATTGCAGGATACCTGGCTGTTTAAGGGATCTATCATGGAAAACATCCGGTATGGCCGTTTAGATGCCACAGATGAGGAAGTGATTGAGGCGGCAAAAGCCGCACATGCCCACCATTTTATCCAGACACTTCCGGGTGGCTACCAGATGGAGTTAAACGAGGATGCAAGTAATGTTTCCCAGGGACAGAAACAGCTTCTTACAATTGCACGTGCTATCCTTGCGGATAACCCGATTCTGATTCTGGATGAGGCAACCTCTTCGGTAGATACCCGTACCGAAGTGCGGATTCAGAAGGCATTGGATAATCTGATGCGTGGACGGACCAGCTTTATCATTGCGCATCGACTCTCTACGATAAGAAATGCGGATCTGATTCTGGTGATGAAAGATGGCGATATCATAGAGCAGGGGACACACGAACAGCTTCTGGTACAAAAGGGATTTTATGCAGATTTGTATAATTCCCAGTTCGAAGAGAATGCATAAGACATTGAAATAAATTGGCAGTTGTGCTATAGTTTAACTGTATTTATCGACAAATTTTGACAAAATCGGACAGTGCTTTCTGGTATGCTTATTTTTGACTGAATTTGACATTCTAGGAGGCCTACATGGGAAAACTAAATGTCGCAATTGCAGATGATAACGAGGTTATGCGTGACTTATTGGAAGAAATGGTAACCAGTGATGATGAACTGCACCTGATCGGGATGGCGAAGGATGGAGAAGAAGCCTGCCATCTGATCAAGGAAAAAGAACCGGATGTTGTATTATTGGATATTATTATGCCGAAACTGGACGGTCTGGCAGTCCTTGACAGGATCAGGGCAGATCATACACTAAAGAACCGGCCAACATTTCTGATGATCAGTGGGATCAGCAATGAAAAGATTACCGAAGACGCGTTTGAGCGGGGAGCGGATTATTACATTATGAAGCCGTTTGACCGGAATATTGTTTTGGACCGGATCAAGACACTCAACCGTCGAAAAAACAAAGTACGAAAAGAAATTGGCAGACCGGTTGAGATGGAAAAGAAACCGGAAAAGTACTCGTTACAGACACTGGAAGAGGATGTCACAGAGATAATTCATGAGGTTGGTGTTCCGGCACATATCAAGGGATACCAGTATTTGCGGGAGGCAATCATCATGTCTGTGACGAATATGGACATGTTAAATTCTATTACGAAAATTTTATATCCGGGGATCGCAAAGAAATTTGATACGACACCAAGCCGTGTCGAGCGTGCCATCCGTCATGCAATTGAAGTAGCGTGGAGCCGTGGCAAGATGGATACGCTGGATGATCTGTTCGGATATACGATCAGCAATGGAAAAGGAAAACCGACCAACTCGGAATTTATCGCTCTTATTACGGACAAAATACGATTACAGATGAAGAGTAAGTAAAGGAGTGTTATGTATGAAGAAGATTCTGTTTGTTTCATCAGAGGCAGTTCCATACGTGAAAACCGGAGGTCTTGCCGATGTTGTTGGGTCACTTCCGAAATATTTTGACAAAAAAGAGTATGATGTGCGGGTAGTTATTCCGAAATACGCCTGCATGGATCGCTCATTTCTTCCAAATTTAAAATTTTTGTGCCATTTTTATGTAAATCTGAACTGGCGCAGGCAGTATGTTGGAATTTTCGAGTCGGAATATCATGGTGTTCACTTTTATTTTGTGGACAATGAATTTTATTTTGCAGGAGAATCTCCATACAACAATATCTATGAAGATGTGGAAAAGTTTGCATATTTTTCCAAGGCAGTACTTGCTAGTCTGCCGTATATTGATTTTGCCCCGGATATTATCCATTGCAATGACTGGCAGACAGGACTTATTCCGGTGTTTCTGCATACGGTATTTGGAGATGATAATTTTTATGCGGGAATCAAAACCGTGTTTACGATTCATAACCTGCAGTTTCAGGGACGCTGGCGAATTCAGGAGATTATGGATATTACAGGACTCCCGGCACACATTTTCAATGCATATGAACTGGAATCTTATGGCGAAGCAAACTACTTAAAGGGTGGCGTGGTATATGCGGATTATATTACTACTGTCAGCCCGACGTATGCAAATGAGATTACGACCGTAGAAGGGGGAGAGGGCTTAAGTGGCCTGATGACTGCCCGAAAGGATCGCCTTTATGGTATTTTAAACGGAATTGATTATGAAGAATATAATCCACAGACAGATCCTTATATTTCGGTAAATTATTCGAAAAAAGATGCAGTGAGTGGGAAAAAAGAAAACAAAGTTGCATTACAGAAAGAACTTGGGCTTCCAGTCAGGGAGGATGCTTTCCTGATCGGAATCGTATCGCGTATGACCAGCCAGAAAGGATTTGACCTGATTGGCTGCGTATTGGATGAACTTTTAACCGAAATGGATATACAGCTGGTGGTTCTTGGTTCCGGAGAGAGCCAGTATGAAAATATGTTCCACCATTATCAGAGTAAGTATCCGGACAAGGTAAGCGTACATATCGGATTTACCGAGGAGCGTTCGCACCATATATATGCGGCAAGTGATGTGCTGCTGATGCCTTCCATGTTTGAACCATGCGGGCTGGCACAGATGATTGCCATGCGTTACGGAACACTTCCGATCGTACGTGAAACCGGAGGACTCCGGGATACGGTAGAACCATACAATGAATATGAAAATACAGGATGTGGTTTTTCATTTGCGAATTTTAATGCACAGGAAATGGCAGATATTGTCCGGTATGCGTATCGTGTGGAGCATGAACAAAAGGCCGCATGGAAAGAACTGATCTATCGTGCGATGGATCGCAATTTTTCCTGGAATGTTTCGGCACATGCATATGAGAAGCTATATGATAAACTGGTAGAAATGTAATAGATGTTCCCCGCAGAATTTTTTCTGCGGGGATTTTGTGTCTGGAAATATAATCTATGAAGTGCAGACCGGCTGCGGCATGGTCAGCAGATGGCTGTGCCGGCAGTAATAGTAGGCATGGTCGGACAGAATTTCTTCATCCTGAAGCTGTGAGGCATTCACTTCTTTTACCATTGCGGTGTAATGGTCGAGATTCTGCCTGTCGTTTTCATCGGTGGCAAGAATCAGTACTTCGTGAATACTGCTTGGCAGAATGATCAGATCCTTTTCAAACAAATCGGACAGTTCTTTTAAGATGTCATCGTAGAGGAGAACGGTTGCACCGTTGGTCCGGTACGTATTGGTCAGAACATACAGTGGCGGGGCTGCTTCCGGGAGTGGAGTTTCCGCGACGAGCTGCATTTCTTTGAGAAGACTGCTCATCGGGGTAAGCTGTGGGGGAAGAAGCTGTGGCGTGTTTTTCTTCGCAAGCCGGTAAAGCGTTTCTTTGTCGGTTTTCCAAAGGTTTAAGTGATGATTGTGGATCAGAATATTTGCCTGGTTTTCGGCACTTGCATGGAGCAGACAGTAAAAGATTACGGCCAGATCCTGGTAGCGGAAAAACGGAACCTCTTTTAACAGTTCCTGATTTTTTTCAAAGCTTACAAGACGCATGACGATGTGCTCGCTGGCACGGGAAAAATCGGTAAAGTAGGACGTGTCAAAATTTTCTTCCGGGGCATGCGCCTGATAGGTATGAAGAATATCTTCACAGATTTCTTCAAGGCATACCCCTTCCAGATAGCGATGATAGTATGGCATCAGATAGATCGCAGGTGACACGTTTTTCTTCGGATGGAGAAGTACCAGACCATCGTAATGTGTTCCGTTATTTTTGGTAAAGGAACGAATGTCTAAAGTGACACCTGTCTCGATACGCAGAGAAAGCTGTGTACGGATCGTTGTTAAAAATTCCTGATAGTTCATATGTAATTGAAAACAAATGTATATATGGGAAATTTCGGAATGACCGTTTCCGAAGATGAAAAATCCACGGTGTTAACCAGACACCGTGGATTTACTTTAGCATGTTTTGACTGAAATTGCAATCATTTTTCTCGGTTTTTTAATAAGAGAGAAGTTCCTGCCACAGCTTTGTGTACTTGGCGGAATCATCATCACTTAATGCTTTATAGATTTCACATCTTTTTATCGTGTCACTGGAAGGATTGATAGCTTCGTTATTTTTTACGTCAGCGTCCTGATTTTCTACCACAGATGTAATCGGAGAGGCATACTGCACATATTCGAAATTCTTTTCTGCGATATCATCCTTGCACAGGAAATTTAAGAATTTTAAAGCGTTGGTCTGGTTAGTGCAGGACTTTGGAATGAACCAGGAATCGATCCAGAGGTTGGATCCCTCTTTTGGAACCGAATAATCCAGATTGTCGTTCTCTGCCATGGCCAGTGCAGCCTCGCCGGAGTAGCACAGTGCGATGGAGGCTTCTTCTCCGATCATGGCATCGGCTGTCTCGTCTACATAGTAAGCATATACGATTTTATCATCTTTTTGCTTTTTTAATATGTCGAGGGCTTCCCGCAGATGATTTTCATCGGTATCGTTTAAGGAATACCCTTTGGAGATCAGTGCAGGGGCAAACGTATCACGGACGGAATTTTCCATGATGATTTCATCCTCATAGGTAGGATCCCACAGGCAGTTCCAGCTTGATACGGTTTTGGCATCAATGGTTGTTTTGTTGTAGAGAAGGCCAAGAGTCCCGTAAAAATATGGAACGGAGTAAGTGTGATTCTTGTCATAGGAAGCAGACATATCAAGGATCGTTGGATCCAGATTTTTGTAGTTGTCCATGGCATCGTAATCTTCTTCGAGAACTTCGCCCTCGTTGATCAGACGCTCAACCATATATTCGGAAGAGCAGATTACATCATAGTTGATGGAACCAGCTTTGTATTTGGTATACATTTCTTCCGGACTTTCATATTCTTCGTATTTGACGGTGATACCGGTTTCTTTTTCAAACTGTTTGACTACGGACTCATCGATATATTTTCCGTAATTTAAAACGGTTAAGGTCTGTCCGTTTTTTTTCGCAGAGGAAGATCCCCCACAGGCAGTGAGTGCGCTGACTGCCAGAGCAGAAATTAAGAGGGCAGAGAAAATTCTTTTTTTCATAATAGGACTCCTTTCGGCTGGAATAAAATTCCAATGGATAATTTATTTGGCTGCAACACGCTTCTTCCCCGGATAAACATTTCCGGCAAGAAGAATGAGCAGAACGGCAAAGAACAGAATCGTGGAAAGTGCATACAATTCCGGTTTGATTCCTTTGCGAAGTTCTGTGTAGAGCATGGTGGAGAGGGTATTGACCCCGGCTCCTTTGGTAAAATAGGTGATGGAAAAATCATCCAGTGACATGGTGACTGCCATCATAAATCCGGAGAACACACCGGGACGGATTTCCGGCCAGGTGACTTTGTAAAATGCATACAGCGGCGTTGCTCCGAGATCAAGTGCCGCCTCATAGGTGCTGCGGTTTGTCTGTTTCATTTTCGGAAGCACATTTAAAATAACATAAGGAATACTAAAAGTAATGTGCGCCAGAAGAACCGTCACAAATCCGAGGTCGATAAATTTCACAAACAAAAGCATCATGGAGATACCGGTTACGATATCCGCATTCAGAAGCGGAATATTGGTCGCGCCGAGATAAATGGTCTGGTGCCGTTTTTTCATGGCGGCTATGCCGAGCGCGGCAAGTGTTCCGATCAGTGTGGAAATAATTGCGGACAGGAAAGTGACCTGCAAAGTTGTGACAAATGCAGTCATAATCTTTTCGTCCTGAAAACAGCCGGTATACCACCGGAGCGTGAAGCCACCCCATTTTACCTTGGAACGGGAATCGTTGAAAGACAAAGCAATCAACACAATAATCGGAAGGTAAAGGAAGGCAAAAATCAGGACCATATAGATCCGGGATGCACATTTTTTTAACATATGGATGTTCCCTCCCCTTCTTTATCAAATATATTTACAATTGTCATACTTACGATTACAAAGATCATCAGGACAAAGGAAAGGCCGCTTCCGGCATTCCATTGCATACCCTGCATAAAATCCTGTTCGATCACATTTCCGATTAAAAGAACATGACCACCGCCTAATACCTGCGAGATTGCAAACGAGGTAAGTGACGGGACAAATACCATGACGATTCCGCTGATGATTCCGGATACGGTAAGCGGAAGGATAATCTTTAAAAAGATGGTTACATTTCCGGCACCCAGATCACGGGCCGCCTCAATCCAGTCTTTACGGATTCGTGTCATGGAGTTGTAGATTGGTAGCAGCATAAATGGCAGGAAGTCGTATACCATGCCAAGGACAACTGCCGTTGGTGTATTTATGATATTGATGCGGGAAAGCCCGAAACCTGTGAGAATGGAGTTGATTACACCATTTTTGGAAAGCAGAAGTTTCCATGCCAGGATACGGAGCATAAAGTTCATCCACATCGGAAGCATAAAGATAAAAACAACCAGTCCCTGATTTTTGATTTTCATATTATTTAAAATCATTGCCAGCGGATAGGAGAGAACCAGGCACACGATGGTGCATATAATTCCAAGTCTCAGGGAAAGTCCCATGGCTTTGCGGTTGGTTTCATCTGCTATCGCTGTGATATAGGATAACGTAAAACTGCCATCGCCGTTTGTAAATGCATAGTAAAGAATCATGATAAGCGGCAGGAGGATAAAACCGATGATCCATATGAGGTATGGACCGGCAAGAAATTGCTGTTTAAATTTACGCATCGATCTCCACCGCCTTTTCATCGGAAGATTCCGGCTTATGCATAATCTGGATATTGAACGGGATTACTTTGATGCCGACTTTGGTGCCGACCGGAACAAATCTGGTGGTGTGAACCAGCCATTCATAGCCGCCGGCCATGACATCAAGTTCATAGTGAACGCCTTTAAAAATCAGGGAGGTTACTTCGCCCTGCAGCGTTCCCTCCGAAGGATCGACAAGTTCTACATCTTCCGGACGGATGACAACGTCGACCGGCTTGTTATTGCCGAATCCTTTGTCGACACATGCCCAACGGGCACCGAGAATCTCTACAAGTTCGTCTTTTATCATGGTTCCGTCAATGATATTGCTGTGTCCGATAAAATCGGCAACAAATGCGTTTTCCGGTTCGTTGTAAATGTTTTCCGGAGTACCGATCTGCTGGATATATCCCTGATTCATGACAACAATGGTATCGGACATGGTCAGAGCCTCTTCCTGGTCATGGGTGACGTATACAAAAGTAATTCCCAGTTCTTCCTTCAGACGGATGAGCTCATACTGCATGTTCTGACGCAGTTTTAAATCAAGTGCACCGAGAGGTTCATCTAAAAGAAGGACTTTTGGCTCGTTTACAATCGCACGGGCGATGGCGATACGCTGCTGCTGACCACCGGAGAGAGAATCGACCGAACGGTTTTCAAATCCTTCCAGATTGACCAGTTTTAAGGCATATTTGATTTTATCCTGAATATATGCTTTGCTTTTCTTACTTATTTTAAGGCCGAATGCAATGTTTTCGGCGATGGACATATGCGGGAAAAGAGAATACTTCTGAAAAACGGTATTCAGTTTCCGTTCATTGGCTGCAAGAGCTGTGATATCCTGTCCGTCAAACAGAATCTGTCCCTTGTCCGGGCTTTCAAAGCCTCCCAGCAGACGCAGGGTTGTAGTTTTTCCGCATCCGGACGGACCTAAAAGGGTCAGAAATTCATTCTCCCGGATATACAGATTTAAATCATCCAACACAAGATTGGAATCGTAGGATTTGGAAATTCCAATAAAATCAATTAAATGTTTACTCATACGTTTGTCCTCTTAAAAATTTGGTGGGGTAGTAACCCAGATGATGACGGCATCTTTCGAACCGGTGTTTTCTAGATAATGCTTTTTTCCTGCTTTAAAATAGAAAGATTCCCCGGCATGTACCGTCTGGTTTTGTCCGGCATAGTGGATACGGACGTTTCCTGTGATTACATAACCGAAATCCTCCCCCTCATGGGGCTGATAAACTTCTGACCGTCCACCGGCGTGTAAAGTCAGACGAACCGGTTCCATCTGGTTTTTCTGTGCATTGGGAACGACCCATTCAATACAGCAGTGTTTTTCTTCGTCGGTTTTTTCAAAATAATCTTCCTGTTTGAAAACAATCTGTTCCGGCTCTTCATCTGTAAAAAATTCTGCTGGTGTCGTACCAAGGCACTGGATGATATCCAGAAGAGTTCCGATGGACGGAGAGTTCTGGTTTCGTTCCAACTGTGAGATAAAGCCCTTGGTCAGCTCGGCACGGTCCGCCAGCTCCTGTTGCGTCAGTCCGTACTGGATGCGCAGTTCTTTCATGCGGTGTCCAATGTCCATGGCATGCCTCCCGTAAATTTATGAAACATGATTGTTAGTTGATTTTTTGTTTACTGATTATAAACTCAACAGTTTCTATTCTACAGAATCCATGTGAAAAGTCAATCTTTTTTTAATATAAATTTTATGAAAAAACAGTTGATTTTCTGAATCGGTTTTGGTATTATATACAAGTACGTTTTGCCAATATGGCTCAGTTGGTAGAGCAACGCATTCGTAATGCGTGGGTCAGGGGTTCGAGTCCCCTTATTGGCTTCGTTTCAGACACGTTTTGTATCGGGTATCCGATACAAAACGTGTCTTTTTTACTTTAAAAAGTGCTTGTTTCTTAGGCATGAAATTGGTATAATGGGCGCAGACAAAGAAAATAAGAATAAAGGTTGAGGTAAAAAATGGACAAGAACAAAAAGACGTTTCAGGTACCGACATTACTGGCCTTTGCAGCAATTGTTGCAATTATGGTGATTGTAGGGGTGAGAGTCCTTAACGTTCCGGTAGTTCCTATGTGTCTGCTTGTTATCATTGAGGCAGTTATTGCAGTGATGCTGCATCATGCGGAACTCTGGGTGCATGGACTTCTTATTCTGGCAGAACTTTGTGCCGGTGTTGCCGGGAAAAAAACAGTATTGATTATTTTATGTGCAGTTGTTTACATTGCAGCGACGTTTGCACTGCAGATGTTAGATAAAGGAGAAACACACAATGGACAGTAGTGACAGTAGTTATTACAGCAGGCAACAGCTGGATGAGCTGTTTTTACAGATGATCGCCTTTTTTTCCAGAGATCCGAAACGGATTCAGCATTTCATGAAAGTGCATAGTTTCGCAAGAATCATCGGAACAAAAGAAGGGCTTGACGAGACATCCCTTTTTATATTGGAAGCAGCCGCTTATACCCATGACATTGGAATCCGTCCGGCAGAAGAAAAGTATGGACGGTGTGACGGAAAGCTGCAGGAGCAGGAAGGACCGATTGTGGCACAGAGAATGCTTTCCGATGTGGGAATTGAAAATTATCTGATCGACCGTATCTGCTATCTGATCGGACATCATCATACATATGATAATATCGAAGGACTGGATTATCAGATTCTGGTGGAGGCAGATTTTCTGGTCAATTTATATGAAGATGACATCAATCGTCACGGAATTGAACAGGCATATCAGCAAATTTTCCGGACGCAGACCGGAAAAGAAATTTTTAATCAGATGTATACAGATGAAAGATGAATAAAAAAAATTATCAGAAAATAATGGAAGATCTGATCCGTGAAAACTGTACGGCAGGGGAGGCTCCAAGCCTCCTTTTGCACAGCTGTTGTGCACCGTGCAGTTCTTATTGTATTGCATGTCTTGCAGAACATTTCCATGTAACGGTATTTTATTACAATCCCAATATTTATCCGCCGGAAGAATATCATATGCGGGCAAAGGAGCAGGAACGTTTTATTGCTGAGTTTCCTACAAAATATCCGGTTTCTTTTGTGGAAGGTGCATACGATACACAGCGGTTTTACGATATGGCAAAGGGCATGGAAGAGATCCCGGAAGGGGGAGAGCGCTGTTTTGCCTGTTACCGGCTGCGGCTTTCTGAGGCTGCGTCCTATGCAAAAGCGCACGGATTTGATTTCTTTACGACAACACTATCCATCAGTCCGCTGAAAAATGCGGAAAAGTTAAATCAGATCGGAGCAGAACTGGCAGATACCTTTGGTGTCCGTTATCTGTTTTCGGATTTTAAAAAGAAGGAAGGCTATAAAAAGTCGACCGAAATTTCTAAGGAGTATCACATGTACCGGCAGTACTACTGTGGGTGTGTGTATTCCAAGCGTGACCGCGACCGTGAAATCGTACTGCGCAGACAGCAGGAAGAACAGATTTTATAAAAAACAAAGAATTTAAGAAAGAGAGGAATTTAGATATGGCACAGTTATGGGGCGGAAGATTTACGAAGGAGACAGACCAGCTGGTTTACAATTTTAATGCATCCATTTCGTTTGATCAGAAATTTTACAAGCAGGATATTGAGGGTTCCATTGCACATGTGCGTATGCTTGGAAAGCAGGGCATTCTGACACAGGAAGAGATGCAGGCGATTGTTTCCTGTTTACAGGAAATTCTTGCGGATGTGGAGAGCGGAAAGCTTGCCATCACTTCGGAATATGAGGATATTCACAGTTTTGTGGAAGCAAACCTTATTGACCGTCTGGGAGATACCGGAAAGAAACTGCATACCGGACGAAGCAGAAATGATCAGGTGGCACTGGACATGCGTCTGTATACCCGGCAGCAGGTTCTTGAGACGGATGAACTGCTGGAACAGCTGCTGCAGGTACTGCTTCGCATTATGAAAGAAAATACGCAGACGATTATGCCAGGATTTACCCATTTGCAGAAAGCGCAGCCGATCACACTCGCACATCATATGGGGGCGTACTTTGAAATGTTTAAGCGTGACCGTTCCCGTATGCACGATATTTACGAGCGCATGAATTACTGCCCGCTCGGTTCCGGCGCACTGGCAGGAACAACCTATCCGCTTGACCGCGAATATACTGCAGAGCTTCTTGGCTTTTACGGACCGACCTTAAACAGTATGGACGGTGTTTCCGACCGCGATTACCTGATCGAATATCTGTCTGCCATGGCAACCATTATGATGCATTTAAGCCGCTTCTCCGAGGAAATCATCATCTGGAATTCCAACGAATACAAATTTGTAGAGATTGATGATGCATACAGTACCGGAAGCAGTATCATGCCACAGAAGAAAAATCCGGATATTGCAGAACTTGTCCGAGGCAAGACCGGGCGTGTGTATGGCGCGCTCATGTCGCTTCTGACCACGATGAAGGGGATTCCGCTTGCTTACAATAAAGACATGCAGGAAGACAAGGAACTTTCCTTTGATGCCATCGACACAACGAAAGGCTGTATTGTGTTATTCACGGGCATGCTTGATACCATGAAATTCAATAAGGATGTTATGAGAAAGAGTGCCGCACACGGCTTTACCAACGCGACGGATGCTGCCGATTATCTTGTAAATCACGGGGTTCCGTTCCGCGATGCGCATGGAATTATCGGACGTATTGTTTTGTACTGTCTGGACAAACAGATGCCGATTGACGATATGAGTCTGGAAGAATTAAAACAGTTTTCTCCGGTATTTGAGGAGGATGTCTATGATGCAATCTCCATGGAAACCTGTGTCAACAAGCGTCTGACGATCGGTGCACCAGGGGAAGAGGCGATGAAGAAAGTGATCGCAATCGAAGAGGCATATCTGGAGAAAAAATGAGACAAAAGGAGCACATCGCATGCAGAATCGCTTGTCGATGCGATGTACGTAATTGCGGTACATCTCTGATATGTTGCCTGATGTATTGCCTGAAATACCGCTTAGTCGGTATTTCAGATTGTGCAAGTCCTACATATATTTGAGGAATATTTTATTTATTTAGGACAATTTGTTCCTTGTAATTTTACCTGGTTTCAAGTAATATATTTCCTATAAAGACACATGTTCGTGCAACACGGACAAAAAACAAAAATGTTTTTCTGTAGAAGACAGGTGTCCGCGTATAAAGAAAAGAACAGAGGAGATTGGAAAAATGAGTGAGAAGTTAAAAGTTGGTATCCTTGGCGGAACAGGTATGGTAGGACAGAGATTTATCTCTTTGCTGGAGAATCATCCATGGTTTGAGGTTACCACGATTGCAGCAAGCCCAAGAAGTGCAGGAAAGACTTATGAGCAGGCAGTAGGAGATCGTTGGAAAATGGATACTCCAATGCCGGAAGCTGTAAAGAATATTGTAGTAATGAATGTAAATGAGGTAGAGCAGGTAGCTTCTCAGGTTGACTTTGTATTTTCTGCTGTAGACATGACCAAAGAAGAGATCAAAAAGATCGAGGAAGATTACGCAAAGACAGAGACACCGGTTGTTTCCAACAACAGTGCTCACCGCTGGACACCGGATGTGCCGATGGTAGTTCCGGAAATCAATCCACAGCACATGGAAGTTATCAAGTATCAGAAAGAGCGTCTTGGTACAAAGCGCGGTTTCGTAGCAGTAAAGCCAAACTGCTCCATCCAGAGTTATGCACCGGTTCTGACTGCATGGAAAGAGTTTGAGCCGTATGAAGTAGTTGCCACTACCTATCAGGCTATTTCCGGAGCAGGAAAGACGTTCAAGGACTGGCCAGAGATGCTTGGAAACATTATTCCATACATCGGTGGTGAGGAAGAAAAGTCTGAGAAAGAGCCTCTGCGTATCTGGGGACATGTAGATGATGAGAAGAAGCAGATTGTTCCTGCAACTTCACCAGTCATTACCTGCCAGTGTATCCGTGTACCGGTATTAAACGGACATACAGCAGCTGTATTTGTTAAATTCAAGAAGAAACCTACCAAAGAGCAGCTGATCGAAGCACTGAAGAATTACAGTGGTGTGCCACAGGAACTGAAGCTTCCGAGTGCACCGGAACATTTCATCCAGTACTTGGAAGAGGACAATCGTCCGCAGGTCAGCCTGGATGTAAACTTTGAGCATGGCATGGGAATCTCTGTCGGACGTCTGAGAGAGGATACCGTATATGACTGGAAATTCGTCGGATTATCTCACAATACCGTTCGTGGTGCAGCCGGTGGTGCAGTTTTATGTGCAGAGCTGTTAAAGGCACAGGGATATATCACAAAGAAATAAGCATTAAATTGAAATACGGATTTTTGGAGAGAAGTGCAAAAACTGCACTTCTTTCTTTTTGCCGAAAACCTTGTGAGAGATATTAATCAGTGATATAATTTCTTTTAGCAGAAGGAATTTTATACGGAGGAATCGGGATGAACGCAAAAAAAACAGATCTTAAAGAATTGGAAGGCTGGTATGCAAAATCGGGAAACCAGCTGATGCTTTTGTATGGTGGGATGGACTGCCGGAAAGAACAGCTGATCAAAGAATTCTGTATGGGGAAAAAACATTTTTATTATCGGTGCAGACAGCTTTCCGCACAGGAACAAATGCAGAAAATGGGAGAAGAAATTCAAAATGCTTTTCAGATGAAGCTGAGCAGATATTCCTATGATGAATTTTTTAACCGGGTAAAAAGCGGAGATGCATCAAAACTGGTGATTGTGATTGATGAGGCACAGTATGCAATTAAAAGAGATCCGGAATTTGTCAAAAGTATTTTAAAACTGAAGATGAAAAGGCTTTATCCGGGACCGGTGATGATCATTCTGGCGTCTTCTTCCATTGTATGGGTCACGCAGGATGCAAAAGATGCGTTCGGGGATGGATTCCGTCGTATTGATGTACTGCATAAAGTGGAAGATCTGAATTTCCTGGAAGTTGTCCGGACATTTCCGGCACTTTCGGTCAGCGACTGTATCCGTATTTATGGATCAATCGGCGGGGTGCCGGGATATATGGAAGCCTGGAATCCGGAAATTTCATACAGGGAGAATATTTACCGGCTTGTGCTGACGGAGGGCGGATATCTGTTTCATATGGCAGAACAGAAAATTTCGGCAGAACTGCGTGAACTTTCCGTCTATAACACAATTTTATCTGCAATTGCACAGGGATATAATAAACTGAATGACCTGTATTTGAAAACCGGATATTCCCGTGCAAAGATCAGTGTTTATATGAAAAATCTCAGCCATTTTGATATTGTAGAGAAAGTGCAGTCATTTCAGACCGGCGGCTGGGAAAATACTAAGAAAGGGGTATACCAGATCAAAGATACATTTATTAATTTCTGGTTTAAATTTGTATTTCCCCACATGTCGGATCTTTATCTGCTGAAACCGTATGAATTTTACGACCGTTACATTGCACCGGAACTTGGCACGTATCTGAAACGTTATTTCCGGAATGTCTGCATGGAGTATATGATGCTTTTGAATCAGATGGGACGCATGCCGTTTCCAGTTCATAAGATCGGAACCTGGGTTGGAAAGACAGGAAACATTGATATTATTGCCCAGAGCACAGACCGCAGAAATATTGTGGGACTATGTAACTGGGATCAGCCACAGCTGACATCGCAGATGTGCGAGGAACTGTATCAGAACATGGAAAAGGCAAAAATCCGTTCGGAGCATATTTTTTTATTCTCTGCAACGCGGTTTGAACCGATGCTGGCGGAGCATGCCAAAACGGATGACCGGTTTGAGCTGATTGATATGAACGAATTATAGAAAAAGTTTGCCAATAGGGGATAGAAGATGGGAAAGTCACTGATCATAACGGAGAAACCGTCGGTTGCCCAGGAATTTGCAAAAGTTCTCGGGGTAAGCGGGGGCCGCAGAGATGGCTATCTGGAAAACCAGAAATATGTGATCACCTGGTGCGTGGGACATCTGGTAGCCATGGTATATCCGGAAAGTTATGATATAAAATACAAAAAGTGGAAACTGGAAGATCTGCCATTTCTTCCAAAAGAATATAAATATGATGTGATCAAAGATGTCAGCCGGCAGTATGATGTGGTTCACGGAATGTTGATGCGCGAGGATATCGACCGTGTCTACTGGGCAGGAGATGCCGGAAAAGAAGGACAGACGATTGAGGAAAATATCCGCAATTTCGGCGGTGTGCGAGACGGCATGGAGGAACTCCGGGTCTGGATTGATTCCCAGACAGAGGAAGAGATCCAACGGGGAATCCGGGAAGCAAAACCGATGTCTGCCTATGAAAATCTCGGAAAATCCGGTATTATGCGTACCATTGAAGATTATGCCATGGGCATTAATTTTTCCCGTGTAATGTCGGTAAAATATGGAGGGTTGTTAAACAATGCGGCGGGAACACGTTCCTACACCGCTATTGCGGTCGGGCGCGTGATGACCTGTGTGCTTGGGATGGTCGTGATCCGTGAGCGCGAGATCCGCAATTTTAAGGAGACACCGTTTTACCGTGTTGTCGGAAATTTTACAGATGCACATGTTCAGGGCGAGTGGAAAGCCGTCGAGGGATCAGGGTACTTTGCATCGCCGCTTTTGTATAAGGAAAACGGATTTCGGGAAAAGAAGGATGCACTGGCATTGATTGACCGCGTGCAGGGACATTCTGTGATTGTGGAATCCATCGAAAAAAATATTTCCAGAAAACGGGCACCGTTACTGTTTAATCTGGCAGAGCTGCAGGCAGAATGTGCAAAACGATTCAAGATCAGCCCGGATGAGACCTTGCAGGTGGCGCAGGATCTGTATGAACGGAAACTGACAACGTATCCGCGTACCGATGCGCGTGTGCTTTCCACTCCGGTGGCAAAGGAAATCCATAAAAATATCAGCCGTCTGCGGGGATATGAGCCGACTTCGGATTTTGTGGAGCGGATTCTCGACAGAAAGCTGTATGGAAATATTGCAGGAACGCAGTATACCGATGATGCTAAAGTGACAGACCACTATGCGATCATTCCGACCGGTCAGCTCACGGAGCTTGGGAAACTGAATACTCTGCAGAAATCGGTATTTGATCTGATCGTGCGGAGATTTCTCAGTGTGTTTTATCCGGCGGCAGAATATCAGAATGTAAAAATGACAGCTGTTGTGGATGTGGGGGAAAATAAGGAACGTTTTTATGCGTCCGCACGTGTATTAAAGACACCCGGTTATTTGGAAATTGCAGGAATTCCAAAGAAAGAGGAAGAAGATTCGGATCTGAAGGAACTGCTACATCTGGCAGACCGGCTGAAAAAGGGCGATGAGATTTCCGTGGATGGATATGAGGTGAAAGAGGGAAAAACTTCACCGCCGAAGCGGTACACCTCCGGTTCCATGGTGCTTGCCATGGAAAATGCAGGACAGCTGATTGAGGATGAGGAGCTTCGGGAACAGATCAAAGGTTCGGGAATCGGTACCTCGGCCACCCGTGCGGAGATTATCAAGAAACTGGTCCGTATCCATTACCTCAATCTGAATAAACGGACGCAGGTGCTCACACCGGAAAATCTCGGGGAGATGGTATTTGAAGTGGTGAGCATGACCGTCCCGGCACTTTTGAACCCGAAGATGACAGCTTCCTGGGAAAAGGGACTTGATGGAATTACACAGGGAACCGTGGATTTCTGGGATTACCGGACGAAACTGGAAGATTTCATCCGGACCGAAACGGAAAAGATGATCGGACAGGATCTGCGGGAACCGCTTGCGGAACGTATCAGTAATTTTGCTGGGAAACATGCAAGAGGTGCCGGTGCGAGAAGAAAGATCGGCATCAGATGTCCGGCATGCGGTGGAGAACTTGTAACCACGCCATTTGGCTATGGATGTGCAAATTACAAGAATGATAAATCAGGATGTAATTTTAATATTGGCGAAATTGCAGGTGTTCAGCTGAGTGAGGAACAGGTAAAAGAACTTATCGAACAGGGGCATACCCAGACCATTCGCGGGTTTAAATCCAAGGCAGGCAAACGGTTCGATGCAAAACTCAAGGTAAATAAAGACGAAAACGGAAAAGTTAATATTGCATTTGATTTTTCAGACGTAGAGCCGGAAATCATTCCGGAGGTAAAGTGCCCGGTATGTGGCGGACAGATTAAAAAGACATCTTTCGGCTATGGATGTGTAAACTTTTCACCGGACGATGAGAACAGCTGCCGGTTTTCCATTGGAACGATCGCCGGAAAAACCCTGCCGGTTACTGCGGTAAAGCAGCTCCTGACGGATGGTCACACAGATACCCTGCGCGGTTTTAAATCAAAAACCGGTAAAAAATTTGATGCCTGCCTGAAACTGGAGAAAACCGAAGAGGGAAAGACGAATATTGTATTTGATTTTGACAGCGTGGAACAGAAAGTGATCCGCGATGTGAAGTGTCCACTCTGCGGGGGTGAGATCATTGCGACCTCTTTTGGTTATGGATGTGCCAACTATAAGCCGGGCGATGAAAACAGCTGCAGGTTTTCTATTGGGAAGATGGCAGAGAAATCTTTTACGGAAGCACAGGTCCGGCAGCTTTTAAACGATGGCATTACGGAAACCATGCGTGGGTTTAAGTCAAAAACAGGGAAGAAATTTGATGCGCGCGTAGCTCTCGCAAAAGATGAAAACGGGAAAGTAACCGGGCTGAAATTTGATTTTGACAATGTAGAGCCAAAGAAAGTCAAAGATGTGAAGTGCCCGAAGTGTGGTGGGGATATTGTAGTGGCACCGTTTGGATTTATGTGTGCCAATCATAAAAAAGATGATAAGGAAAGCTGCAGCTTTATGATTGGAAGTATCGCAAGTGTCCGGCTGAAAGAAGCGCAGGTGAAAGAGCTTCTGACGAAAAAGAAGACAGAGGTAATTTCGGGATTTGTGGCAAAGACCGGTATGAAATTTGATGCACCGCTGAAACTGACGGAAGAAGGGGAGATCGCATTTGATTTTCCGGAGAAACCGAAACCGGAAGAGACAACCGTGCCGTGCCCGAAATGCGGAAAAATGCTGATGAAGACGCAGTGGAGGTATGAATGTGCGTGCGGATTTAAGATCTGGCATACCGTTGCTAAGGTGGAACTTTCCGAAGAAGTGATGAAAGAACTGCTGACGACCGGAAAGACGAAGCAGAAGATTGCCGGATTTACCTCAAAGGCAGGCAATACATTTGACACCTGCCTGAAATATGAAAATGATCAGATTTCGTTTGATTTTGATAATCCGGGGGAGGCACCGCCGGAGGAAACAGCAGCCGCAGAGGAAACAACGGCTTTGGAGGAAACGGAAGAGTCTGGAAGAAAAACGATCAGTAATCATGAAAATTAAAATGTAAGGAGATTAAAAAATGGAAAACGCAAAAATCAAAAACATGTATGATTTGTCACAGTCTATTGCAGGAGAGTACCTTTCACAGTTTACGTATCCGTGGGAAGCATTAAAAGGAATCAGCGATTTTATCAAAAAGCTCGGTCCGACACTCGATCCGGAAATTTATGAGAAACGTGGAGAAAATATCTGGGTGGCAAAGAGTGCAACCGTTGCGCCTACGGCATGTCTGAACGGACCGTTGATTATTGATGAAGATGCCGAGATCCGTCACTGTGCATTTATTCGCGGGAGTGCGATCATTGGAAAAGGATCGGTTGTCGGAAATTCCACGGAGATCAAAAATGATATCATTTTTAACACGGTACAGGTACCACATTACAATTACGTCGGGGATTCCATTCTCGGTTACAAGTCCCATATGGGAGCCGGTTCAATTACCTCCAATGTAAAATCGGATAAAACACTTGTGGTTGTAAAGGACAGCAGAGATTCTGGTGAAGAAATTGAAACAGGACTTAAGAAATTTGGAGCTATGCTCGGAGATCACGTAGAGGTAGGATGCAACTCCGTTTTAAATCCGGGTACGGTTATCTGCCCGAATTGTAATGTCTATCCGCTTTCTTCTGTCCGCGGAGTGATTCCGGCAAACCATATCTACAAGGATGCAGACCATATTGTGGCAAAAAAAGAAAAATAGTAGTTGTATCTAAAAAAGTGCGAATTTGCACTAGACTTTAGGAAAAAAATATGCAAAAATATTAGCGGTATGTCGAATGATAACGAGTTTATCTACAATTAACATGCGAAAGGAGTCTTAAGATGATTTACACAAAGGAAGTTGAAAACATGTGTCCTGTAGCAAAGGGCGCAAAGCATGAGCCAGCTCCTATCCCGGAAGAGGGAAAGTGGGTTCATTCCAAGAAAATTGAGGACATTTCAGGATTTACACACGGTGTCGGCTGGTGTGCACCACAGCAGGGTGCCTGCAAGCTTTCTCTTAACGTAAAGAACGGTATCATTGAGGAAGCATTAGTTGAGACAATCGGTTGCTCTGGTATGACTCATTCAGCTGCCATGGCTGCAGAAGTTTTACAGGGTAAGACAATTCTGGAAGCTTTAAATACAGACTTAGTTTGTGATGCTATCAACACAGCTATGAGAGAACTTTTCTTACAGATCGTATATGGACGTACACAGTCTGCATTCTCTGATGACGGACTTGCTGTAGGTGCTGGTCTGGAAGATTTAGGAAAGGGACTTCGTTCTCAGGTTGGTACTATGTATGCAACAAAAGAGAAGGGTGTTCGTTACCTTGAGATGGCTGAAGGATATGTTACAGGTATCGCTCTTGACGAGAATAACGAGGTAATTGGTTACCAGTTCGTTTCTCTTGGAAAGATGACTGACTTCATTAAGAAGGGTGATGATCCTAACACAGCTTGGGAGAAAGCCAAGGGTCAGTATGGCCGTGTGGACGATGCAGTTAAGATTATCGATCCACGTCAGGAATAATTGGAAAGGAGAACGATATAATGGCATCATTATTTGAAGGATATGAAAGAAGAATTGACCAGATTAACGCTGTTTTAAACAGCTATGGTATCAGCTCTATCGAAGAAGCTGAAAAGATTACAAAGGACGCTGGACTGAACGTTTACGATCAGGTTAAGAAGATTCAGCCAATTTGTTTCGAGAACGCTTGCTGGGCTTACACTGTAGGTGCTGCAATCGCAATCAAGAAGGGATGCAAGAGAGCTGCTGATGCTGCCGCAGCAATCGGTGAAGGACTTCAGGCATTCTGTATTCCTGGATCTGTTGCAGATCATCGTAAAGTAGGTTTAGGACATGGTAACCTTGGTAAGATGCTCCTTGAGGAGGAGACAGAGTGCTTCTGTTTCTTAGCTGGACATGAGTCATTTGCAGCTGCTGAGGGTGCAATCGGTATCGCTGAGAAGGCAAACAAGGTTCGTCAGAAACCTCTTCGTGTTATCTTAAATGGTCTTGGAAAAGACGCAGCACAGATCATTTCCCGTATCAACGGATTTACATTCGTAGAGACAAAGTATGATTACAAGGCTGCAAAGCTTAACATTGAGTACGAAAAAGCATACTCTAACGGACTTCGTGCAACTGTAAAATGTTACGGTGCTGATGATGTTCAGGAAGGTGTTGCAATCATGCATCATGAGAACGTAGGTGTTTCCATCACTGGTAACTCTACAAACCCAACACGTTTCCAGCATCCGGTTGCAGGTACATACAAGAAGGAATGTATCGAGCAGGGTAAGAAGTACTTCTCCGTAGCATCCGGCGGTGGTACAGGACGTACACTTCACCCAGATAACATGGCAGCAGGTCCTGCTTCTTATGGTATGACAGATACTATGGGACGTATGCACTCTGATGCACAGTTCGCTGGATCTTCTTCCGTACCGGCTCACGTTGAGATGATGGGTCTGATCGGAATGGGTAATAACCCAATGGTTGGTGCTACTGTTGCCGTTGCAGTATCTGTTGAGGAAGCTGCAAAGGCTGGTAAGTTCTAAGAAACACAGTAAAATCAAGGGCTATCGTGGTTTACAATGTTCCGCGATAGCCTTAAATTTTGCCACGTAGGACACAAACGGTAGGACGCAAATTTCCCGCCGGATTTAGATATAAAAAGAGGGTGTCTGGAATACAGACACCCTTAAGCGTTTTATTGTAACGGTTAGGATAATTTTGTTTGATTATGAGCTTGCCTTCTGTGATTTTAGGGCTATCATATGATATAAATAATGCTACTGTTTTTTGGAACGCGTCGTGTTATAGTTAATGTAAATAAAAGAGGAACAACTGTCCACAAGTGGTTGACCTCGTAAATCTAGTTAGAAAATCCACCCTAGTACTCAGTCAAAGTTTTTGGGGTGGTTTTTCTATGCTTTAAAACACTATCTGATAAACGTAAATACGAATGTCAGTAATGCAAGAATGAACAGACCAAAGGTCATGAGGTCTTTAAAATCAAATCTCTTGTTCATCAGCACCACCCCCATTCTATGTAAAATAAAATAGAGGTCAGCCACCCTGCAACACAATTGTTCCATGGTCTGTATTTTATCGTATCTTATGTAGATATTTTAAACAGGACAAAACTGTCTCGAGAAGTTGGCAGTATTCCGCGATTGGTTTCTATTGATAAGTACAATTTTATTGTGAATCATTTGGTGGAAAATGTAGATATAATAGAAATCGTCTTGTTTTGATGGTATACTGTAGTTGATCGTAATAGTAAAAGAATTGTATCCATGTTCTTCAAAACTGCAGCAGAATCATACTAGAAGGTGTAAACATGCGTCTGATGAAAATGATGAAGAGTATATTCGCAGAGCATTACAACTTGGTGCAAATGCAATCAGAGGGTATAAAGAGAAGGCAGAGTATATGAAGAAATTAAATGAATTAGAAGTTTGACCGCGTTAGCAAAATAAAAGCAAAAAACTGTAAATAACAATAAATAATTTTAAATTAAATACAATATAAGGAAAGCCCATAAAATCATTGGATAGTTG
>ENA-OUOW01000582-OUOW01000582.1-human-gut-metagenome-genome-assembly--contig:-NODE-582-length-31059-cov-13.203554_pt1 | contig 31059 bp, 32 predicted proteins | sample MGYA00237938_ERZ548769 | MGnify/ENA primary metagenome ERZ548769 (study PRJEB26490, sample SAMN05356870) | human gut metagenome | biome: terrestrial biome; feature: human-associated habitat; material... | reverse complement strand
TACCACTGTCACGATGTTTTGGCAATTTTGTGTTCAGTTTCTAGGGTACATTATATAAACCCTTATCCTGATGAATTAATGTATTCCTGGATACATCGTCTGGCAAAGAAAAATGGTTTGTCAATAACAACTTTTGCAAACGCATATCTTAATAAATTCAACTCCAAAATTGGCTCTCTGAAATATGACATTCGATATGAACTATTATGCCTTAGCGAGAGTTTTTTCATTCAAAAGGATCTCAAAGAAATGTTCTTATCTATGTCAATATTTTCTTTTGAGGCTATGTTTTTCTATATAGGACAACAAACACGATATGTAAACAATATGTTTAGAAAGCCTGATCCACTAAACGCTTCGGCAAATACGATGATAAGGGAAATACACATATGTCCACAATGCGTAGAAAATGATATCGAAATGTTTGGTGAACCATATATACACAGGGCTCATCAACTTTCAGGCGTATGCACTTGTCACAAACACAAGACCCAATTGTATAAGTATACCGGTATCAAGGGTCACGAATGTGAATATGACTTATCCCATTATACAGAATTAGCGATCAAAGACCTAGCTATGGAAAATGAATACACCGACTATGCACAAGCTCTTTTTAATTCAAATACAAACTGCAATGTAACTGATCTAAAACATTTGATATACAACAAGTTAAGAGAACTTGGTCATAAAACAAATAGGTATGAAGATTTTATCGCTGCGTTTAATGCTTCAAAACTTGCAACTTTGTTTAATGCGGATCTAAAAAAATACTTGTGTATAAGTATTCTCAGCCCTCTGAGTACAAGTGCTAGATCAATGCTCCCACTTTTAATGTACCTATTTCCAGATGTGCAGGAAATCATACATCGGTTTGAAAATGCTCCGCCTATTATACAAAAATACCACTGTGCTGAGTGCGGCAAAAACTTCTATGCAACACCTACATCACTCACAGAGGGCTGGGGCTGTACTTATTGCGACGCTAATAAGCCAATAGAAGAAAGGTACAAAAAACTGATAGACTTTGCTGGCAAAGGGAATTATGAGCCACTAGAGCCATTTGAATCATTAAATATAAAATCAAAGATACATCATAAAATCTGTGGTGAAACAATACAGATAAAACCACGTAAATTCATATTCGACCATGTTAGGTGTATATGTGAAAGTCTGTTAAATGAATGGGATGTAAGACAAAAGCTTGAAAAATTTGAGAACTTTGAATTTATTAGCTATGATCGTGGATCTTTAATAATAACTATGAGGAGCAAGGCTTGTGGGCATGTATTCAGTTGTAAATTTTATAACTTTTTAAAATGTCCAGGCTGCCGAATATGCCGCCCTAGAAATATGACAACTGAGCTATACACCGAAAGAGTACATAACCTAACCGGAGATGAATACACAGTTTTAGGCGAATTTGTTGATCAAAAGACTAAGATTGCAATAAAGCATAACAAATGCGGTGGAATACAAGAATACACGCCATGGACATTCCTTGGAGGTCAGAGGTGCAATGCCTGCAATCCATTTCTCGTAAAAAAAACAAAAGATTCTTGGGAAAGAGGGTATGCTTTACTCTGTGAATACAAAGAGAAATATGGCACTGCCAATATACCAAGGCGTGTTCACTACAAAGATGTCTTGTTAGGTAATTGGCTGCAAAATCAGAGAACCAAATATAAGGCGGGCAAACTGACTCTATCACAACAAGAAGCTCTTGTATCATTAGGAGTAACATTTGACCAATTAGCTGCAGAATGGGAAAGAAGATACGAACAATATAAAAGATATATCCAACAAAATAACGGAAGTTCAGATATTCCAAAACGAACTATTTTTGAGGGGGAAAAGCTTGGTGTTTGGGTGGGAGTGCAAAGAAGAAACCACAAGATAGGAAAGCTAAGTGAAGAACGCTACAAGAAGCTTTGCGATATTAATATGAAGTTTTAATAATTTTTGAGCAGATAACTTTTACCAGACAGTTATCTGCTCAAAATATTTTTTGAAAATGTATAGCTTTTTGAAAGAATAAGTGGTATAATGTAGTAAAACTACTTGTACAAAAAAATAGATTAATTGGAGAAATTACAATGACAGTTGATACAAAAAAAGAGCAGGAACGTGATGAACTTCATCGTGCCATATGGGCGATCGCAGATGAACTCAGAGGTGCAGTTGATGGTTGGGATTTCAAAAACTATGTCCTCGGCACTATGTTTTACAGATATATCTCTGAAAATATAACTAACTACATAAATGAAGGCGAACTCGAAGCAGGAAATACTGATTTTGATTACGCTCAAATGAGTGATAATGACGCAGAAGAAGCCCGTGAGGGATTAGTGCAGGAAAAAGGTTTCTTTATTCTTCCGTCAGAACTTTTCTGTAATGTAAGATCAGCAGCGAAAAATGATGAAAATCTAAATGAAACTCTTGAAAGAGTATTCCGTCACATTGAAGAATCTGCAAAAGGCAGCGAATCGGAATCAGACTTTGCAGGGCTTTTTGACGACTTTGATGTAAACAGCAACAAGCTTGGCTCAACAGTTGCAAAGAGAAACGAAAAGCTTTGTAAGCTTCTTGACGGCGTGGCAGATATGAATCTAGGTGACGTCAAAGATCATGATATAGATGCATTTGGTGATGCTTATGAATATCTTATGACTATGTATGCTTCCAACGCAGGAAAATCCGGTGGTGAATTCTTTACCCCTGCTGATGTATCAGAACTTCTTACAAGACTTGGCACAGTCGGCAAAACTGAGATAAATAAGGTATATGATCCAGCCTGCGGAAGTGGTTCGCTTCTTTTAAAGGCGGAAAAGGTACTTGGAAAAGATAAGATACGCAACGGCTTTTATGGTCAAGAAATAAATATAACAACCTACAACCTTTGTCGTATCAATATGTTTTTACACGATATTGGTTTTGACAAATTTGATATTGCTTGCGAAGATACTCTTATCGCACCTGCACATTGGGACGATGAGCCGTTTGAACTGATAGTTTCTAATCCCCCATACTCAATAAAATGGGCTGGCGATGACAATCCTCTGCTCATAAACGACCCACGTTTTGCCCCTGCTGGTGTGCTTGCACCAAAAAGCAAAGCTGATATGGCGTTCATAATGCACAGCCTTTCCTGGCTCGCATCTAACGGAACGGCTGCGATCGTATGTTTTCCTGGAATTATGTATCGTGGCGGTGCTGAGCAGAAGATCCGAAAATACTTGATAGACAATAACTTTGTTGACTGTATAATACAACTTCCTGCAAATCTTTTCTTTGGCACTTCTATTGCCACCTGCATTATGGTGCTGAAAAAATGTAAAACAGACAGCAAGACATTATTTATCGATGCCACAAATGAATGTATCAAGGTTACGAACAATAATAAGCTTACTCCCGAAAATATAAACAAGATCGTTGGCTGCTTTGCTGAACGCAGCGAGATAACGCATTTTTCACATCTTGCCGATTATGATGAGGTCAAGGAAAATGACTATAATCTTTCAGTTTCAACATATGTTGAGACTGAGGACACAAGAGAAAAGATCGATATTGTCAAGCTTAATGCTGAGATCAAAGAGATAGTTGCTCGTGAACAGGTGCTTCGTGATGAGATAGACAAGATCATTGCAGAAATCGAGGTATAGGTCGTGAATAAATGGGAACTTGCACGATATATATTAGATGCAAAAAAATCAGTTGATTCGGCATTATACCTATGCAGTCATACAGAAGAACTATCAATGATTGATTTGCGCTCGGAAGTAAATGAAATAAAGCGCAAATTTTATGTAAATGGATGTGTTGTTCTTGATAAGTGCTTTCCTAAGAATAAAAAAGATATTTGTAAGGATGCAACTATTAAACGCATTTATTACGAGAGAGATAAAAATTATGCTCATAAAGACGATGACTATAAATTGAAAGAATATGCAACAATGGAGGAAATCGCTGATGAAATGAAAACACAACTTCAATGTATAGTTGATACCTGCAAGAATTTTCTTCCTGTTGAATTAACACTGGATTATGTTGCGTTTGATAGTAAATTTTTCAGAATTGCGAATGGGATAACAAAAGAAAGAGAAGAACAAATATTAAACTTTAAACATCCAAATCGAGGTAAACGATCAGTAATTCCTGATGAATATACAAGAACATTTAAAGTCTTTAATGATACAGAAGACATTAGAAATATCTCATCAAATGAGAAAAGTCAATATTCGACTATATTGTCCGTAGGGATTTGTATGGAGGAAACAATGCAACATCTTCAAGATGGTGTTGTGAAATGCAATGTTTTAAACGGATTGAATATGTGGGTATCTATCAATCAATCAAAATTAAATGAAATTAAGAAGTTAAGGGAATTAGGAATGCTAGATAATTGTGACATGCCATATATTCCCCAAAATAAAAAAGACGAAAAAAGAGTTATTCAAATATTAAAGAAGGAGGGCTTTTTGAATGAGTAAAATAAATCAGTTAATTCAAAACCATTGCCCTGCAGGAGTTGAGTATAAAAAATTAGAGGATGTCCTTACCATAAAGAATGGTCGAGATTATAAACAGTTTGGCGATGGTGATGTTCCAGTTTATGGGTCTGGTGGTATTATGACTTACATAAATACGGCTGTTTACGACAAGCCTTCAGTACTAATTCCAAGAAAGGGTTCACTTGATAAGCTATATTATGTAGATACTCCATTTTGGAATGTTGATACCATTTTCTACACGGATATTGATACTTCATTGGTCGAACCAAAATATATTTATTACTATTTAGAAGGACAGCATTTGGAAAGGTTAAACAAGGCTGGCGGTGTTCCAAGTTTAACACAGGCTGTGTTGAACAAAGTGCAGCTCCCCGTCCCTCCCCTAGAAGTCCAACGTGAAATTGTCCGAATACTTGACAACTTCACATCGCTTAAAGCGGAGCTGCAAACAAAACTGCAAGCGGAGCTGCAAGCGAGAAAAAAACAGTATGAGTATTATAGGGATAAACTTCTGTCTTTTGCAAGTGATATTCCATTATTTCAATTGGGAAAAGTCTGTGATTTACAAGCAGGAAAAGCAATCAAAGCTTCAGAAATCTCTGATATTGAAACTAATCAAGAAACCATCCCTTGTTATGGTGCAAATGGACTTAGAGGCTATGTAGGAAAATCAAATCAAAAAGGTGATAAATCAATTATCGGAAGACAAGGAGCACAGTGTGGTAATGTATGTTACGCAACTGGCAAGTATTATGCTACAGAACATGCTGTTGTTGTTACTGATAAGGGGTATTTTAATAGCAGATATCTTTTTCATGTATTAACTCACGCAAATTTAAATCAGTATAAAACTGCGGGTGCTCAACCAGGCTTATCTGTTTCTAAATTGAATAATGTGATGATTGCAGTTCCAGATAAAAAAGTACAGGACAAAATCGCCAATATCCTCGACAACTTTGAAAAAATCTGCTCCGACCTAAATATAGGCTTGCCTGCTGAGATCGAAGCAAGGCAAAAACAATATGAATTTTATCGTGATGCACTTCTGTCTTTCGACAATTCATATTTTGTTAACGTAGAGAGAGAGAGAGAGAGAGAGAGAGAGAGATGAGTGGCACAGCGGATTGATCAAGCTGTGGCAGTATGTGTTTGGGTATGCACCAGTTAAACTGAAAGATATTGCTACAATTAGTCGTGGCGGTAATTTTCAGAAAAAGACTTTGTAAAATTAGGAAAACCTTGTATTCACTATGGTCAAATGTACACACATTTTGGTGTTTATGCAGATAAAACATTAACTTTTGTAAATAATGATGTATTTGCAAAGTCAAAGACTGCAAAACCGGGTGACATCGTTATGGCAGTTACAAGCGAGAATGTTGAAGACGTTTGCTCTTGCACTGCATGGCTCGGCAATGAAGAAATTGCTGTCAGCGGTCATACTGCAATAATAAGCCACAATCAAAATGCAAAATATATGTCTTATTTCTTCCATTCTGCTGCATTCTTTGAACAAAAGAAACGATTAGCACATGGTACGAAAGTAATCGAAGTAACGCCTAGTAAATTAGGTGATATTAGGATCATGTTACCAACTATACAAGAACAAGAACGAATTGTATCCATTCTCGACAGGTTTGATTCATTATGTAATGATATTTCATCAGGCTTGCCTGCGGAGATCGAAGCAAGACAAAAACAATATGAATATTATAGAGATAAATTACTCAGTTTTTAGTAATTAAGTAAAGGAGGCGGCTATTGTGCCATATTTCAATATTGTCGCACAGACAACAGAAAACACCGTTGTTACAGAGTATGAGCCGGCAAAAACACGTTCTAGCAACTATCAATCTGAAGCAGCATTGGAAAAAGAATTTATCCATATGCTCACAGAGCAGGGCTATGAATATCTTAAAATTCATCATGAAAAAGATCTTATCGCAAATCTGCGTACTCAGCTTGAAAAGCTCAATGACTATCATTTTACTGAAAACGAATGGGAAAGATTTTTCAAGGATTCAATAGCAAATCAAAACGAGGGTATCGTTGAAAAGACACGAACAATACAAGAAGATAATATCAAGAACTTAAAGCGTGATGACGGAAGCACAAAGAATATTACTATTATTGACAAGAAGAATATCCACAATAACTTTTTGCAGGTCATAAATCAGTATGTCATCGGTACAGCCGAGGGTGCAAAACACGACAATCGTTATGATGTCACTATCCTTGTAAATGGCTTGCCACTTGTCCACGTTGAGTTAAAACGTAGAGGTGTAGCTATCCGTGAGGCGTTCAATCAGATAAACCGATACCAGCGTGACAGCTTCTGGGCAGGGAGTGGTCTGTTTGAATATACACAGATTTTCGTTATCTCAAACGGAACAAATACCAAATATTATTCTAACAGCACTCGATTCAATGCAATAAAAGATGCAAATAAGAATTCCGCAAAGAAAGGTAAAACCAGCAATAGTTTTGAGTTTACTTCTTTCTGGGCAGACGCAAATAATCGTGTCATTCCCGACCTGATAGACTTTACAAGAACATTCTTTGCCAAACATACGATCTTGAATATCATTACTAAGTACTGCATATTTACATCAGAAAATATGCTTATGGTAATGCGACCTTATCAAATAACCGCAACAGAACGTATTCTTAACCGAATCGAGATCGCTAATAACTACAAAAAATATGGCACTATCGCTGGTGGCGGTTATATATGGCATACAACAGGTTCTGGAAAGACGCTTACATCATTTAAAACAGCAAGATTAGCTTCATCTCTCCCCTATATTGATAAAGTGCTGTTCGTAGTTGACCGTAAGGATCTTGACTATCAAACGATGAAAGAATATGACCGTTTTGAAAAAGGCGCAGCTAACAGCAATACCTCCACCGCTATTCTGAAAAAACAGTTGGAAGATATTAAGGCTCATATTATTATAACCACCATTCAGAAACTTGCAACGTTTATCAAGAAAAACAAAGACCACGAAGTATATAATAAACACGTTGTTATAATCTTCGATGAGTGCCACAGAAGCCAGTTTGGTGATATGCACGCTGCCATTGTAAAAAGCTTCAAGAAATATCACCTATTCGGATTCACTGGAACACCTATCTTTCCTGCCAACACAGGAAGTGTTCGCAAGCCACAGTTCTTCACAACTGAGCAGACTTTTGGCGACCAACTCCATACATATACGATCGTTGATGCTATCAATGATAAAAATGTCCTACCATTCAGAGTTGATTATGTAAAAACAATGGATATGGGTGAAGATATTGATGACGAACAGGTGTGGGACATTGCCCGTGAAAAGGCTATGATGGCGCCTGAAAGAATAAGTCTTGTCACAAAGTATATTCTTGACAATTTTGATAGAAAGACCTATCGTGGTGATAAAACATATATCTACAATGCACTTACCAACATATCAGAAGTAGCATCCAGCAAAAATGGCACAGTTGAGGAGATAAAACAAAAGCAACGTATAAGCGGTTTTAATTCTATTTTTGCAGTTGCGTCTGTGCCTATGGCAAAATTATATTATCAAGAATTTAAGAAACAAATGTCAGCTGACCCTACAAAGCAACTCCGTATTGCTACTATTTATAGCTATGGTGCAAATGAAGCTGAATATGACGAGAATACAAGTGGTATTCTTGATGAAGAAAATTCAGAAGATACATCAGCACTTGACCAATCCTCAAGAGACTTCCTTGAATCAGCCATAAAAGACTATAATGAAATGTTCCATACGAACTACTCAACGGATAGTGATAAGTTCCAGAACTATTACAAGGATGTATCGCTCCGTATGAAGAACAAGGAACTTGATCTACTTATTGTTGTAAATATGTTTCTGACAGGATTTGACGCTACAACATTGAACACATTATGGGTTGATAAGAATTTGAAGATGCACGGACTTATTCAAGCTTTTTCAAGAACCAACCGAATACTTAATTCGATCAAGACTTTTGGCAATATCGTATGTTTTAGAAACCTTCAAAAGAGAGTTGATACGGCTATATCACTTTTCGGAGATAAAAATGCGGGTGGTATCGTACTTATGAAAGGATTCAAAGATTATTATTATGGCTATGAGGGTATTGACGGCAAGCCACACCCTGGCTATATTGATATGGTCGATGAGCTTACATCAAAGTTTCCACTTATAGAACCACAGATCATAGGCGAACAAAATCAGCGAGATTTTATTTCTCTCTTTGGTGCTATTCTTCGTATGAGAAACCTTTTGTCTGCTTTTGATGAATTTGCAGATAAAGAATTGATCAATGAACGTGACCTGCAAGATTATTTAGGCAGATACCAAGACCTTCGAGATGAATGGAATGAAAGACGCAGCAGAGGTGAAAGCACAGACATTATTGATGACATTGTATTTGAAGTTGAACTTATCAAACAGATAGAGATCAATATAGATTATATTCTTATACTTGTCAAGAAATATCATGATAGTCACTGTGAAGATAAAGAGGTACTTGTTTCAATCAAGAAAGCCATTGATGCAAGTCCTGAGCTTCGCAGCAAAAAAGCTCTTATTGAAACCTTTATTGCTGGTATCAATGATGTAGAAGATGTTATGTCAGAATGGCACGACTACGTTGTAGAGAAACGTGAAGAAGAACTTATTCAAATTATTAAAGACGAAAAGCTGAAAGAACCTGAAACACGAAAATTCATAGAAAATGCATTTCGTGATGGTGAGATCAAAACAACAGGAACAGACATAGATAAGCTTATGCCTCCTGTATCTCGCTTTGGTGGTGGAAATAGAGCTGAAAAGAAACAAAGTGTTATCGATAAGTTGAAAGCTTTCTTTGAAAAGTTTTTCGGTGTTGGTGGTTCAACAAAATTCACTGATGAAGATGAACCCTAATATAAAGTATGTTCCATTTTAAATTCAAAATAAAATATCGCAATTTCATAAAAAATTAAACTTGTTCCATTTTAAATTCAAAATAAATTATCGCAATTTCATAAAAAATTAAACTTGTTCCATTTTAAATTCAAAATATTTTGTGTATACTTGTAATAAAATAACGAATGTTCCATTTTAAATTCAAAAAAAATAATAAAATCGTGACAAAAACAGCCCTGTTTGTTCCATTTTAAAATCAAAATAAACAGAAATTGTAAATTTACAATTCATAATGAGATGAGATAAAAACGTTCAAAACCCAAAAATTTTTTTGAGCGATTTTCACCACCCAAAAAACTCAAAAGTTCAAAAATCAAAACTCGTCAAAAAAATGAACATTATAGCAAGGAAAACTCAAAAACTCAAAACGGCAAAATCCGAAAATAATGAACATTATTCCTGACATAAAATAACAAACAGCATATAACTATCGGGGCAATACAAAATCGTATTGCCCTGCGTTGTATATACGAAAGGAGCGGCAAATGAATTATTGTGAGATAAAGAAAACCGATATCGCCAATGGATCAGGAGTGAGGGTCACGCTGTTCGTATCAGGCTGCAGACACCACTGCAAGGGCTGTTTTCAGCCTGACACTTGGAACTTTGACTACGGCAAGCCTTTCACAGATACCACCGCAGACGAGATAATTAACGCCCTCTCAAAGGGCTATATAAAAGGACTTACGCTTCTTGGCGGCGAACCTATGGAGCCGGAGAACCAGCCTGAGCTTACAAAACTCCTCCGCCGTGTGAAAACCGAACTTCCTGACAAGGACGTGTGGTGCTACACAGGCTGTACCCTTGAAACTGACCTGCTTGCAGGCTCAAAGTCCCCATACAGAACACAGTACACAGACGAAATGCTGAGCCTTATCGACTACCTCGTTGACGGCGAATTTGTTCTCGAAAAGAAAAACATCTCATTAAAATTCAGAGGATCTGAAAATCAGAGGATACTTCATAAAGAGGACGGGGTTTGGGTGAACAGCGAAGATATGTAAAACAAAACCGCTCCCCGTGACATCACGAAGAGCGGTTATTTTTATTGCGTAGGTGCAACCTAAGGTCGTCCGCCTTGAAACTTTTATAAGATAACTCTACAGCCTTACTTTTCAGACTTTGTAAAGAATATCGCCTTTATAAGCTGGATAACTAGCATAGAGCCAAAGCTTAGAATGTATATCCATGCAAACTGCATACCTGTCATGTCTGCTATCTTGAAAAGTCCTTTAAGTGGTGGAACGAGCAGAACGGAGTTTAAAAATACCATTCCAAGACCGAACGCCATAAGACCGAACTTGTTGTTGAAAAAGTCCTTTGAGAATATAACAGGACCTTTTTTCTTGCAGGAGAATCCGTGGAACAATCTTGCAGAGCAAAGCACCGCGAATGCCATCGTCATACCAAGAGCTGCGCTTGTCTTGTTTCCCATAAGGAAAGCCGAAGCTACTGCTATCGCTATAACTACGCCATACAATGCGATCTCGCCCAGGAAAGGACGTGTGAGTATAGATTCATTTGCGTTTCTTGGCTTGCGTTTCATAACCTCTTCGGAGTGAGGTTCAAGACCCAAACCGATAGCAGGAAGCGAGTCTGTAAGCAGATTAATAAACAGCAAATGTATTGCCGCAAACGGAACAGGAAGTCCAAGCAGTGAGTTGAAAAGCACCACAAGAATTGCCGCAAAGTTGCCCGAAAGCAGGAAGAGTATAGCCTTTTTAATGTTCTCGTAAATGTTTCTGCCGTTTCTTATGGCCTTGACTATAGTTGCAAAGTTATCGTCTGCAAGCACCATTGAGGCAGCGTCCTTTGAAACCTCAGTTCCTGTGATGCCCATTGCAACGCCCACATCAGCCTGCTTTAACGCAGGTGCGTCGTTCACACCGTCGCCTGTCATGGAAACTATACAGCCGTTTGCCTGCCAAGCCTTTACGATCCTTATTTTATGCTCAGGTGTAACACGAGCGTAAACAGCCTTGTCCTTTACAAAGTCAACAAGCTCTTCGTCTGAATAAGCGTCAAGCTCGTGACCTTCAACAGCCTTTGAGTTGTCGTCAAGAATACCTATCTCACGGGCAATAGCCGAAGCCGTAACGATATGGTCGCCTGTTATCATGACCGGCTTTATGCCTGCCTTGCGGCATTCCGCAACAGCCGCCTTTGATTCCTCTCTCGGAGGATCCATCATAGCAATAAGACCGACAAACTCCAATCCATCCTCGTCCTCTGGACATACGGTATCCTTGTCGAATTTTTTCTCTGCAAATGCAAGTATACGCAGACCTTTTTCCGAAAGCTCTGCCACACGCTGGGTTATAACAGCCTTTTCCTCGTCGCTTGAAGTTATCCTGTTTATAAGAACGTCAGCCGCACCCTTTACATATAGCACCTTCTCGCCGTCGATAACGTGCAGAGTTGACATAAGCTTTCTGTCTGAATCAAATGGTATCTCAGAAATTCTAGGGAGATCTTCCCTCACCTTGTCAGTGTCGATACCAAGCTTTGTGCCAAAATTGATAAGAGCCGTTTCAGTAGGGTCGCCTATCTCAACGCCGTCCTTACAGCTTGAATCGTTGCAAAGGATCATGGCTCTTGTCATAGTCTTGACCTTTTCATCGTCAAGATCAACAGCGTCAGTGTCGATTATCCTGCCGTCTACCATTATTTTTCTAACTGTCATCTTGTTCTGAGTAAGAGTACCAGTCTTGTCAGAGCATATTACAGAAACGCTGCCCAAGCCCTCAACTGCCTGAAGCTTTCTTATGATAGCGTTTTCCTTTGACATTTTCTGTGTGCCGAAAGAAAGCACAATAGTAACGATAGAGCTGAGAGCCTCAGGAATAGCCGCAACAGCAAGTGCGATAGCGAACATGAACGAATCCATAAGCTCGCCGCCACGAAGCATACTAAGTCCGAACACTACTGCACAGACAATAAGTATAGCAATGGAAAGCTTCTTGCCGAACTCGTCAAGCGTGTTTTGGAGAGGCGTTTTTCTCTCTGATGCGTTCTGAATAAGCGAGGCTATCTTGCCCACCTCAGTGTCCATACCCACCTCAGTGACAAGCATTTTTCCTCTGCCGTATGTGACAAAAGAGCCTGAATAAACCATATTTGCACGCTCAGCCAAAGGCTTTTCGCCCTCTATATCGCTCATATCCTTGTCGATATTAACGCTCTCGCCTGTGAGTGCAGACTCGTTCACCTGAACAGAAGCGCACTCTACGAGTCGTCCGTCTGCACATATCTGGTCGCCTGCTTCGATAAGAAGAATGTCGCCCACTGCGATCTCCTCAGAGGGGATAATGACCTTTTCACCGTTACGAAGCGCCTTAGCCGTCGGTGCAGAAAGCTTTTTAAGGTTCGTCAGTGACTTTTCAGCCTTGACGGTCTGAACTGTACCCAAAATAGCGTTCATTGTGATAACAACGAGAATTACCGCACAGCTCTCAACGTCTTTCATGAAAGCTGAAACTATCGCAGCAATAATGAGTATAAGCACAAGGAAGTCCTTATACTGCTCTAAAAAAATAACGGGAATGGACTTTTTCTTGCCCTCCGTGATAACATTTCGTCCGAACTTTTCGCAGTTTTTCACTGCCTGCTCGGTTGAAAGACCATTTTCACCTGATGAAAACTCAGTGTAAAGCTGGTCAAGTTTTTTCTGATACTGCTTCATAAAATACCACCTTTTTTATTTTTTCCTGTAGTCGCTGCCGATATACCCTTCAAAGCCTCCTTTTCTCATAGGCTCAGAAAAATAAACGCATAAAAAATCGGCAAGACGTTTATTGGGTAAACTGCGCCTGTGGCAATTTAATCAATAAAAGTCTCGCCGTTTAGATATGCAGCGGTCCCTCATCGGAACGTATTGACGCAAACATAAACGGATCTCTCCGCCAGCTACTCTCTTTTACTATGAGGTTATTATAACCTATATTTTTGATTTTGTCAATAGTTTTTTATATATTTTATTGTACATTTGCAACTCATTTGCTTGATCTCATTTTCAAACACTGCCCTTGATTATTATTCCAAAAGGTGCTATAATAGCATTGGTGATAATAATGAAAAGGAAAATACTTGTAGGCCTGCTTACCGCCGTTATCTTTTTGGCTTGCGCCCTTGTGATAAATATAACCCCAAAGGTGGAGAAAGGTTCAGTTGCGCTGACCTGTGACGGAAGCAAATATGAGCTTCCCGGCACTGAAAAGACACGATACTGCAACGGCAAGAGCGAGAGTCTTTCCGCTGAAAAGAGCTTTGAAGATCTGCTCTCCTCTGTACCGTCATTTAATGTAAAGGCGGATGTAGATAAGGACGGCAATGTTACCCTTAAAACCCCTATGTCCGTAGAAGTCACAGGGGACAGGCTCGGTGACGTGCTTTACACTGTCTACAGCTATGACGGAAAGGTGCTTGCCAAGGAGTCCAAAAAGCTGGAGCTTCCAAAAGAGGATATTGACGGCTGTCTTGTGAAAATAAAAATTACATGGGGCAAGAAAGACACAAGCTATCTTGAAGAAGATTACTGGTTTGCCGCAATGTACAATACCGAAAGATAACAAAAAACGTCGGACGAATTGAAACGCCCGACGTTTTATTTTTAACAAACCTGAAATCCTATTATGCCCACCATACAAATAACGCTGCCGATAAATCTCAGCTTTGTGATAGGCTCTTTTCTTATGAGCGCTATAACAAACAGCGAACACAGTATCATAGGCTGGATAAATGACGCACTCGCAAGGCTCACAGCAATAACAGCGTTCTCCGCAAGCAGACCTGCCACATTCGGAATCTTTGTAAGCACAACCACCCATGCGCCCTTTTGATTTTTCTTGAATATCTCCAAAGGCTTCGCCCTTGGCAGAAGTATGATAGCCATAAGTATAAGCGCAAAGAACAGCGCCATGGTCGAGGATATGTAATTCTCCGACGCTCTTACAACTATGCCGTAGCCGTATCTTGCCAAAAGATAGAACACCAGAGGAACAACTATCCTGCGGTAATTTATATTGCCGCTGTCCGTTCTGCCTGATTTTGCGATAAAAACAAGTCCTGCAACAGTAAGCACGATAAAAAGAAACTTGAAAATGCTCGGCTTTTCACCAAGGAAAATATCCGTTGCATAGGACATGAAAAGGGTGATACCAAGCCAAGCCTTAAGCTCAAAGGCTGATATTTCATCAAGGATAATAGCCGAAAGCTTAAATTCAAGGATCTTCGACAAGCACAGCAGACCTATCGCCGCAAAGGATTGCCAGCTAAATGTAATAGTCCTGTCGAGGAAAGGCAGACAGCAAGCCATGAAAACAGCCGTTGCCGCCGCCATTAAGAATCCAAGCTCATCGCCGTTGAATTTTGCCGTTGAAACAGCGTACTTGTCACTAAGGGAACATATTGTGTAGCATACAACTACAAGTACAAGCAAAAACATTATTTTTCTTCTTCCTTACTCTATGATTTTCTAAGACCTGTATGCTGTGAAACATACGAAATAATGGGCGACCCAAGGTCGCCCCTACGCAAAGCCGATTTATCAGTTCTTTTTATTTTTCACAAGCCATACTACCGCCAAAATACCAAGTACCACTGAGAACAGAGTAGCAATGGCTAGGCATATCCAGCTTGCATACTGACTTTGTATAAATTCGTTCTGCGATTGGCTTCCTATAAGGGTATCTACCCCCGATTGCGAGCCTAACGCTGAGAACAGTATTATAAATGCCATTCTCACATTCATTACGCAGGCTATAACGCTGTAAATATGCACTATACCCTGAAAAAGACACACTCCGCAGTCGTCCTTTACATAGCTTTTCACTCCAAGCACCGCACATACCACCGACACTGCCGTGTAGATAATGAACGCCGCAAAAAGCACTATCGTTGGCACTTTTGCTCCCTCGGTTTTCACTATCATGCTCATAAGCCCAGCCATACACCCCATGAACGCAGCCGCTGCCGCAAGCCCTGCAACAGACCATTTTCTGTATAAAAGCTCTGACTTTTTTATCTGCTCTTTCTTTATCTGCTTAGGCATTTTCTTCCTCCGCCTTCTTGCTTTCAAGCTCCTCTTCGGATATCTTGAAGCGTATCCTGTCTATTTTCTGCTCGTCCTCCATTTTCACTGTCATCTCAAAAGGCGGACAGCTTATAACTTCATTCTGCTCAGGAAGTCTGTCAAGCATATCCATTATCCAGCCACCGAGAGATGTTCTTTCGGTTTCGATAGTGTCCTCCGGCAGTCCTATCCTCTCAAGAAAATCCGATACCGAAAGCTCCGCCGACGCTTCGTAAACACCGTCGCTTATTTTCACAAGGGAGGTATCCTCCTCGTCGCTTTCATCATAGATCTCGCCCACAAGCTCCTCTATGATATCCTCAAGGGTACAAATGCCCTCCGTGCCGCCATATTGGTCAAGCACCACCGCCATATGCACCTTTTTGCGCTGCATCTGCTTCAGGATCTCAGAGATCTTGCGGTTTTCGGTTATGTAAAGTGGCTTGTTCATTATAAGGCTTATGTCCGTCTTGCCCTTGAGATACATTTCAAAAAAGTCAGACTGGTGGATAAGTCCCACAATGTGGTCTAAGTCCTTGTCATACACTGGGAGCCTTGAAAACTTTGTCTGCACAAAGCGTTTTTTTATGCTCTCCATATCCTCATGAAGCTCAACACCCTCGATATTTACTCTCGGCACAAGTATCTCGCTTATGGTTATCTCGTCAAAATCAAGTGCCGAACGCACAAGCTCCGACTCCTGCTCTTCAAGTACGCCCTCGTCCTGAATCTCGTCTATGATATATTTAAGCTCTTCCTCAGTAACAGACGGCTCGCTGTTCTTGTTGCCCACAAGCTTTGAAACACCGCTTTTTATGCCCATAAAGATAGCCGTTATAGGCGTGATGATGAACATGAATGCGGAGAGCGGAGCCGCCATAAGAATAGAAAACCGCTCAGAATTTTCCTTTGCAAGGCTCTTAGGCAAGATCTCACCAAAAATAAGCACAAGCACCGTCATGACTACAGTAGCCAGACCCACGCTTCCCTTGCCAAACTTCTCCGTAAAAAGCACCGTTGCAATAGAAGATGAAGAAATGTTCACCACGTTGTTTCCAACAAGTATAGCAGTGAGTGCCTTGTCAAAATTATCGCATATGTTCATTGCCTTCTTTGCAGACTTGTTTCCGTCGTCTGCAAGTTTTTTAAGCCTTATCCTGTTGCATGAAGAAAACGCTGTCTCCGTTGCAGAACAAATAGCAGACAGCATAAGAAGCACAGCGATGATAACAACTTTCATAAAATAAAAATATCCTTTCAGGTCAGAATATAAATTTGCTGCCCTAGTTATAAAAATAGCACTAAAGGCAGTCATGAAAACTGACTACATATAGTTATCATAACATATTTTTTAACCAATTGCAACAGTATTGTTGAAAAAACGAAGTAAAAGAGTTATAATATTCTTTGTGTTCATAATATTCATATGCACAAAAGGAGATAACAGAAATGGCAAAGAAAGATAAGGACATTTTCGACAAAATAATGGACTGGAAAATATTCGGCTGGTTCAGACCTTTTTACGTCAAAAACAAGGAAATGCTTTTGTATCTGTTTTTCGGCGTACTCACCACCGCAGTCAGCTTTGTGACCGCAGGCATCTCAAAAGTGCTTTTGGAGCAGGCAGGCATAGGCAAGGGCGGTGTTTCCACCACAAGCACCGTCATATCATGGATATGTGCAGTAACATTCGCATACATAACCAACAGGATATGGGTTTTCGAGTCTGAAGCAGAGGGCAAAAAGGCAATAATCTCCGAAGCGGCTTCATTTTACGGCGGCAGGATATTCACTCTTCTTGTAGAAATGTTCATGATGTGGCTCGGCTACTCACTTCTCAGCTTCAACTATTGGGTAACAAAAATAGTGGCAAACGTTGTTGTGCTGATACTTAACTATGTCATCAGCAAGCTTGTGGTCTTCAGAAAGAAATAAGCATACAAAAAAAGCTGTCAGATCTGACAGCTTTTTATTTTTCCCCAGTTGCCACGTTGCAACCGACTAATCTCTGTACATAAGCGTGACCGCCATGCCGTTTATCACGCCCACTACAACTCCGCACACAATGAAAAACACCTTGATAGGCAGGTCAAGCAGAAGCGAGATAAGCCCGAACACGATAACAAACGCCATTGCTCCGCCTATCTGCACAAGAAACTTTCTTTTCACAAGCACAGGAAAACGCTCAGCAAGCTTTGCGGTCTTGTTACCCTTGCGGTCAATTATCCTGTAAATAAGCTGAGTCAGTGCCATTGGTATTCCGATAAATAAAATTGCTGTTATAAGTTTGTCCATTTTAAATTCCTCCATTTTTCACTTAAATTATAGCTTTTTTGTATCAAAAAAGGCTGCCCAAGACGCGGTTCGTCCGTGGGCAGCCTCATTGCTGCATATAAAATTTCTTTTATCAACAATTAAAGAACTCTTACGCCAACAACGCCCTCGATAGACTTGAAAGCGTCAGCGTCAACGTCGCCTGTAACATCGAGCATTGTGTAAGCCCAGTCTTTCTTAGACTTGTTTACAAGGTTCTCGATATTTGCGCCCTTGTCAGATACAACAGATGTGATCTGTGCAATAAGAGCAGGAACGTTCTTGTGAAGCACGCAAACAAGGTGGTCGCCTGTTTTAGCAAGCTCTGCATTAGGGAAGTTTACAGAATTCTTGATAGTTCCCTTCTCGATATAGTCGATAAGCTCGTGAGCCGCCATTGTTGCGCAGTTGTCCTCAGACTCAGGTGTGGAAGCGCCAAGGTGTGGAAGAACGATAACATTCTCCTCGCCAAGAACAACATCATCTGCAAAGTCTGTTACATACTTTGCAACCTTGCCGTCCTTGATAGCCTTTACAACAGCCGCACTGTTGATAAGCTCGCCTCTTGCAAGGTTGATAAGACGAACGCCGTCCTTCATCATTGCTATCTGAGCTTCGTCGATAGTGTTCTTTGTGTCAGGTGTATAAGGAACGTGGATAGTGATATAGTCACTGTTCTTGTAAATATCGTTGATATCAGCTGTTACCTTTACAGCAGGATCAAGCTGGATAGCTGCGTTTACTGAAAGGAACGGGTCATAGCCGATAACGTCCATGCCAAGTGCAACGGCTGCGTTTGCGATCTTTCCGCCGATAGCACCAAGACCGATAACACCAAGTGTCTTGCCCAGTATCTCAGGACCTGCGAACTTAGACTTGCCGCCCTCAACTGTCTTTGGAGCATCAGGAGTGCCCTTGAGTGATGCAGCCCATGCAGCAGCCTCTGTTATCTTTCTTGAAGAAAGAAGAAGCGCACAAATAGCAAGCTCCTTAACAGCGTTTGAGTTTGCGCCAGGTGTGTTGAATACAACGATTCCCTGCTCTGCGCACTTGTCAACTGGAATATTGTTTACGCCAGCACCTGCTCTTGCAATAGCAAGCAGGCTCTCAGGCATTTCCATATCGTGCATCTTTGCTGAACGTACCATTATAGCGGTAGGATTTTCAGCATTGTCGCTTACTGTGTACTTAGCCTTGTCGAAAATATCTGTACCGCAAGCGGCGATCTTATTCAAAGTCAATATGTTGTACATTAAACTAACCTCTTTCATCTATTTAAGTGATAATTCTTACAAACAGGCAAAGAACAAGTATTACAGCGAAAAGAACGAGAACAACTTTGCCTTTTGACTTACTTCTTTCATTAAGCTTATCACGCCAATCGTCCGGATTGTTTTTGATCAAATCAGCAGTGCTTATCATATGAAGCAATCGATGAAGCATTGAAATTTCACCTCGATCAAATCTGATTATGCGTTCTCAGCCTCGAACTTCTTCATGAACTCAACAAGCTTTTCAACGCCCTCGATAGGCATTGCGTTGTAGATAGAAGCTCTCATACCGCCAACAGTTCTGTGACCCTTGAGGTTTACAAAGCCTGCTGCTGTAGCCTCAGCAACGAACTTCTTGTCAAGCTCAGCGTCGCCTGTTACGAATGGAACGTTCATAAGAGATCTGTCCTCAGGAACAACAGTGCCCTTGAAGAGCTTGCTCTGGTCAAGATAATCATAGAGTATCTTAGCCTTCTTCTCGTTGTGAGCCTTCATAGCCTCAAGACCGCCCATTTTCTTTATCCACTTGAATACCTTGCCGCAGATATAGATTCCATAGCAAGGAGGTGTGTTATAAAGAGAATCTGCGTCAGCCTGAGTTTTCCACTTGAGCATTGTAGGTGTGCCCTCGAGAACGTCGTCAGTGATAAGATCTTCTCTGATGATAGCAATAACAACGCCGGCAGGACCAACGTTCTTCTGAACACCGCCGTAAATAACGCCGTACTTTGTTACGTCAACAGGCTCAGACAGGAAGCAGGAAGAAACGTCTGCAACAAGTGTGTGACCCTTTGTGTTAGGCAGAGTCTTGTACTTTGTACCATAGATAGTATTGTTTTCGCAGATATAAACATAGTCAGCGTCCTCAGGAATATCCAGATCTGAACAATCAGGGATATAAGAGAAAGTCTTGTCAGCAGAAGATGCTACAGCAACAGCCTCGCCGTATTTCTGAGCCTCCTGATAAGCCTTCTTAGCCCACTGACCTGTGATTATGTAAGCCGCTTTCTTGTTCTTCATAAGGTTCATAGGAACGGCTGCGAACTGCTGAGAAGCACCGCCCTGAAGGAACAGCACCTTATAGTTATCAGGGATACCCATAAGATCTCTGATGTCCTTTTCAGCTTCCTTGATGATGTCATCGAACGCCTTGGAACGGTGGCTCATCTCCATTACGCTCATACCTGTGCCCTTATAATCGAGCATTTCATCGGCAGCTTCCTTAAGCACTTCCTCAGGGAGTACAGCAGGACCTGCACTGAAGTTATATACTCTACCCATTGTTAAACCCTCCATATAAATTAGTTTCTTAGTTTCATTATTTATAAAGACTATAAATATATAAATTAATAATATTATTATATGCCTTTTATAAAAAAAAGTCAAGGGCTGTCATATAAAAATACTCACTCGTCATAAGTTTTTGTACATATCAGCACATAAAGCAGCCCTGAAAACGTGCATTTTTACACCTTACCTATGCCGTTATATATAATAAGCACTGAAAAGCATGAAAAATCAGAATAATACTAAAGCGTTAAAAAGAGGTTAAAATTTTTGGTATTCCTTGAAATCTCCATATTTGTGTAGTATAATGTAATCAATAAAATGCGACAGTTGTAAAAAAATCGGGGAACAATTGTCACTCTCAGGGAAAGAGGATATATATGCAAAAGATATTTTATGTTTCAAGAAATGAGGACAAAGCCCATGATGGAAAAGCCCCGGATATGGACAGATTTCAGCGAGTTGAAAAGCTCAACAGTCTGATCGCGGCAGGCTGGGCTATAAAGGAAATGAAAAGCGAAAACAACAGCACATTCTTTGTGCTTGAGAAAGCAGACTAGACTTAAAATGGCGGTATAAGACCGTACCTGCCAATAACGCAGACACGACGTCCCGCCAACAAGTTCGCAAGGTCTTTCAACAAACTTACAGGACGGTAGCCCCACCGTCCTGTTTTTATGTGCAGATAAATTTTGCGAAAACGTTTTATGGGTATTGCATTTCAGAGAGAAATATTGTATAATTAATGTAATCGTTTTAGCAAAAACAAATGATACTATACATATTATAAAGGAGTAAAAACTATGGCTTATGTAATCGGCGTAGACTGCGGCACAAGCGGCACTAAGACGGTGCTTTTTGACGAAAAGGGTACTGTTATTTCTTCTGTAACTATTGAATATCCTATGTATCAGCCTAAAAACGGCTATGCAGAGCAAGACCCTGCTGACTGGGCAAACGCAATGATAAACACTATCAAGGCTGTTATGACCAAAAGCGGCGTAAACAAAGAGGACGTTGCAGGTGTTGGTATCTCAGGTCAGATGCACGGACTTGTTATGCTGGACAAGGACAACAACGTGCTTAGAAAGTCCATAATATGGTGCGATCAGAGAACTGCCGCAGAAGTTGAAGAAATGAACGAAAAGCTAGGCAGAGAAAAGCTTATCAAGATAACAGCAAACCCTGCCCTCACAGGCTGGACGGCTGCGAAAATCCTTTGGGTAAAGAACAACGAGCCTGATATATATGAAAAGTGCAGACACATTCTTCTGCCAAAAGACTACTTGAGATTTATCCTCACAGGCGAATATGCAACAGAGGTTTCCGACGCCAGCGGTATGCAGCTTCTTGACGTTCCAAACCGCTGCTGGTCAAAGGAAGTCTGCGACACACTTGGCATTGATATGTCAATGCTGGGCAAGGTATATGAGTCATGCGAAGTCACAGGCAAGGTCACAAAGAAAATGGCTGAGCTTACAGGACTTAAAGAGGGTACTATAGTAGTAGGCGGAGCAGGCGACAATGCGGCTGCGGCTATCGGAACAGGCGTTGCAGAGGACGGTAAGGCGTTCACAACTATCGGAACATCAGGCGTTGTATTCGCACACACTTCTTCTATCTCTATCGACCCAAAGGGCAGAGTTCACACCTGCTGTGCAGCAGTGCCGAACGCATGGCACGTTATGGGTGTTACACAAGGCGCAGGACTTTCGCTGAAATGGTTTAGGGATAATTTCTGCAATGCAGAGAAAGAAACAGCAAAGTGCATGGGCGTTGACGAATATTATCTCATGGATAAGGAAGCAGAGAAAGTGCCTGTTGGTGCAAACAGACTTCTCTATCTGCCATATCTCATGGGCGAAAGAACACCGCATCTTGACCCTGACGCAAGAGGAGTATTCTTCGGACTTTCCGCAATGCACACAAAGCGTGATATGCTGAGAGCAGTAATGGAGGGCGTATCATACTCCCTGAGAGATTGCGTTGAGGTATTCAGAGAAATGGATATCAACGTATCCGACATGATGGCATGCGGAGGCGGTGGAAGTTCACCGCTGTGGAGATCAATGCTCGCAGATCTTTACAACTGCCCTGTAAAAACAGCTTCATCGAAAGAAGGTCCAGCCCTTGGCGTAGCACTTCTTGCAGCAACAGGCGCAGGCATTTACTCATCAGTACCGGAAGCTTGTAAGTCAGTAGTAAAGACCGACAAGGTACAGCAGCCTGAAGCAGAGCGAGTACCTGAGTATGAGAAATACTACAAGCTTTACACAGAGATCTACCCTGCACTGAAAGCAGAATTTGCAAAGCTTGCGAAGATGTAATATAAAACCAAAAGCTCCGATTTGCCGTCGGAGCTTTTTTTGTGTTAGAATATTTCGACAACTAAAAAATGGCTCTCCACAATAGCGGAAAGCCGTTTTTACATATTGGTCGGAGTGACCGGATTTGAACCGACGACCTCTACCACCCCAAGCCCACGCACGAAGTGCGCAGGGCTTTTCTTATGCCCGAAGCATTAAATGTTGAGGGTGCAGGGCGCACAAAGCTGTGCTGTGCGCCTTGCCTGCCCCCTGCCTGAGTGGCGGTCGCCAAAGTTTTGAACGCAGTGAAAAACTTTGTGTGACATCGCCACGTGCCCACCTCTGGGGTGCAGGACTGCACACTGTCGCAAGGCTGTGCGTTCCTTTTGTTCTGATTGTGTTATATCGGAGTGACAAGCAAGCACCGCTTCTTAACATTATTCCGTAGTGGTTAGCATTTTGTATTCTCGCCGTTTAGGCGACGGCTTGAAGTGTGGATTGTGATTTGTTATCCGTCTTTGTCTTGGTTTATCTTGATGATGATTTGCCCTAGCTTCACAAGCGTTTCATTTTGCTGTTTCAATAGTTCCGCTTGCTCCTTGTTTCTCTTTAAAAGATCATTAACAGTTTTGCAAAGGTCAAGAAATTTGCAGATTAGATAAATAATAAGCAAAAAGATTAACGCATCTATGATAATTCGTCCTATAAGTATATATGCTAAAGTCTTGTCTAAACCAAACATTTATTTACCCTTTATCTTCACTACTGCATTATTGTTGTTGTTTTGATTTATGTTAATTTTTCCGTTGTTTTCTTGATAACTTTCTACATACTTTTTTAGTATGTATTCAATCTGCTTATTTTTACTTCTTCCCTCGCTTTTGGCAATTTCAACAAGTTTATTGTTTAATTCATCAGAAATTCTTAACATAAAGCTTGTTGTTTCCATTGTATCACCTCCATACCATTATAGTACCACAAATTTCACAAAAAATCTAGTATCATTTTGGTAACTTTTTATATTGACATATTGGTATCATTATGGTATCATTTAATCAATATCAAAGTGGTATCACAGTGGTATATATTTAATTAACGTAAGTGTCCCATGGAATTTTTTTAAATTAAATTTATTTGAGTGAAGCGAAAAGAAATTTAAGTTAAAAAAATAGGCAATGGAATTCATGAGCAAAGCGAATGAAGTCGCTTGCCGTTCCGCCCCAGCGCCAGCAGGGGCAAAAGGGACACGAAAAAGAAACACAAAGGAAAAGGCACGAGGAAAAGCCGAAAAACCTCAGAAAGGAAAAAAACATGAAAACAACTATTGTAGGCTGGACAAAAAAGAAAGCATTTAACGGAGTAATAGAGGGCAAGCAGATCAACAGCCCCGAAAAGGTCGTATTTCAGCTTCTGCAGGAAGTTGATAACCCCGACTGTCATGGAAAAATGGTCGATACGCTGAAAATACCGACCGAAAATGCAATCAGACTTAACGGAAATTCTGAGGATTTCAATAAGCTTCTCGGCTGTGATGTAATGCTGAACTATCAGATTTTTAACGGACGTTCTCAGCTTGTTGATATCACCGTTATCAATGCAGACGGAACACTTCACCGCAACACAAAATAATTAGCGGTGAAACCGCTGTTATAAAAATTTAATAAGAAAGGAGTTTTGCTAATAATGGAAGCTGTAACAACAATGCTTAGTAATGCCGTTACTGTTTTTGGTTCTTGTTGGGACGCTATGACAAGCAACGTACCTATTGCAATTCTTGTAGGTCTGTCTCTTCTCGGCTCAGGTGCAGGACTTTTCGCAAAGTTCAGACACGCTGTATAAGCAAAACCATTTACATAAGCGGAGTAATTCAAATTGCTCCGCTTAATTTTTTTGAAAGGAAGTTGATAAATTGAGAAAAAAGATTAAGCAAGTGTTGTGTATGTTCTCTGCACTTGTTGTGATGATATGTTGTGCCGTTCCTGCATTTGCTGATGATACAGTAACTAAAAATGACTTGTCAAGCGTTAAATGGAATATTGTTAGTAAATCTTCTGACATTCCGCACTTTACTGATGTTTATAATCGCTATCAGTCAACTATCTCGAAAACTGATAATTATATAGCTGTCTTTGGTAAAAAATCTGACGGAACATCAGAAACTAATGTTCTTTACTTTGACCCTTCTGCTATTGCATATTATAGCTTTACAAATAATTACTTTCTTTTTGGTTCTGCTTTTGCTTATGATTCACAGCGTTTTCTTTTTAAATTTGATTCATCTGATAATAATACTGAATCTGTTGGTTATGGTGGTTGGGATGTTGCTAAACCTAGTGGCTTCCCAAAATCCGAATGTAAAGCTTTATTAAATCTTAATGATTATGTTCAAACAACGGTTAAAGTATATTTTCATACAAAAATATATGATTTTGATAACATAGAAAACGAGTTAGAACCTCCTGACCCTAATGTTGTTCCTGCTCCGTTTACTGTGACATATACCCCCGAGCTTTCATTGAATATGCAAAATAAAATCTATTATCCGTCAAAAGGCGGTGCTAATGCTGATGAAAATGGTCTTGTTTCGGCTGAAAATAATAATATAAATCTTGATATAAAGCTTACACCTGAGTTTTTAAAAACATTCAATGAAAAAGACTTGGGAAAAGCTTACGGCTCTGGCACTTATGCCGTTTTATGCTGTCTGTCAAAAAATCTTCTTAACCCTGGTGATGATTTGCAACGTTTCTTTGATGAAGATGTTGTGCTTTATGCAATGAACCATGACGGCAATTATTACAAGGGACAAGACGATGAAAAGGTCAAGGCTGACGGCTCTGCTTCTGATGATTTGAACAGTAATGGTACTGTTGATACTTTCGAGCCGTATTTAACATTATATCAAGGTCGAACGCCTATTTATACTATTCCACGTGACGGCAAACTTTCTGTAGCTTTTGACCTCACTTCTATAGATTATAAAACACATTGTCTTACTGATGATAGCAAGCTTTATGTTAATGTTATCGGTGTATTTGTAAAGAATAACGGTCATGTTAATCCGCAAAATGGTGAAAATACAGAAGATACAACTTCTTCAACGTGGCTTGGCTCTTATGCCTATCAAGAAGATTTCACAAACCTTAAGACTTGTGAAAAGATTGATGATTTTGTTAAGTCTGTTGATGAAGAAACTGGCAAGCCCGAAACATTCAAGGCTTATCGTGTTTATTCTGTTATCTCCGACCCATTTTCTTATGAAAAGTTCCCTGATTATGTACCAAAAGTATATAAAGACAAGGACGGAAACACTTACAATCCCTCGACTACAAAGCTTAAGGATTTGTGTAATATCCCTCCGTCAAAGGTTACTGACGTTGACCTTGCCAAAGGTTCAGACGGTGTTATAAATGATGGTTCATATATGCAACCTGATGATTATAATAAGTACCTTGATAAGAAGAAAATCAATGCTAATTTCGGCTCTGTTGATTTCACGGATATAAAATCTATATTCAGTACAACGGGTACATATTGGGACTTTCTAACCGCTGCTCTTTCCTGCTTGCCTTCATGGTTTTATGCTGTGTTCTCTGCATGGTTTGTGCTGTTCTTAGCTATTGCACTTATCAAGCTTGTTATACCGGGGTGATGTGAATTATGAATATAATACACGGTATTGAATTAGTTTTTAAATTTCTGATGAACTGTATGGCTTATACTTTTCCATTTGGAAAATACAGCTTTACCCTCGGTGCGGCTATTATAGGCGGTATGCTTTTATCAATCAGCTTGACGTTATTATATTTTATGCTTAGAAAGTAGGTTTATTATGTTAGTAAATATTGTTTTAATTGTCCTTGTTGCCCTTATGTTCTTTTCTCTCGTATGGCTCGTTAGGAGGTAGAAAAAAATGCTTAACTTGGTTTTGTTTATACTTGCCGTTTGCTTTATGGTCTGCACCATAAGCGGTGTTATAGGTTTCTTCACTGACCTTAAAAAGTTCAAAGCTGAACATGAGTTCAGCGGAAACAGAAAACAGCTTATTGAGTATCTTATGTTCGGTGAAGATGTTGAAATAAACGTCGTTCCTGCGGTTGAAACTGATGAAAGTGAGGCGAATGATGATGAAAGTACACATAGTGTTTGATGAAAATAACCCATTTTTTCAGCTTTTGAAGTCAATGGGCTGTGATCTCTCGCAAGAAGTCATGAATAGATATGACGCTTTGCTTCTCGGCATGGCTTTTATATTTGCTGTGGTTATGCTCTGTATCTTTTGCAAGTTCTTTTATAATGTGATGATACGCATGACACGTTGTGCAAGTGCTGTGTAGGTGATTTGTTATGATTATATTTGACTACATAAAACAAATACCGCCCTTTATCGCCTATGAGGTATATGACCACCTCTTCGGCGCATACTTCAACATTTCTGCTATTTTTCAAGGTTGGGGCATTCACCTTTATACAGGTAAATTCGGCACTGGTAAAACGTCAACCCTTGCACAGATAGCATATAACTATTGTGTGCGTTATCCTCAGTTGTCTTTACTTACAAATATCAATCTTCAAAATTTTCCTGAGTGGACGAACATTTATAAGCTAAATTCTGCTCAGGATATCTTGCACGCTCCTAAAAACTGCATTGTTGTGATTGATGAGATAGGTACTATCTTTAATTCTCGTGATTTTTCAGGTGGTAAACGAGCCGTTCCTAAACCGCTTTTTCAACACCTTTGCCAATGCAGAAAGCGTAAAATGATGATACTTGCAACAGTGCAACGCTTTAATTTGCTTGATAAGCAGATACGAGATATAACGGCTACTGTGTCAACGTGCCGTGCTTCTTTCCGTCACCCTTATACACGTCTTATCAAGGTCAAAACCTATGATATAGACGAGTATGAAGCATATACGGAAAATAAGTCATATATGCCTAAAAAGCTTTACAGCCGTTTGTATTTGCAGACTAATCAGAGCCGACAGCTATATGACACTTCACAGCTTGTTGATAATATGCTTGATAAGGAGTACATCAGCGACACGGAAATACTTGCCAATCGTGGAGTAGATGTCACAAGTGACATAATGCACGATAGAAAGACAAGCAGAAGCCTGCGAAAAAGGCGTGGCGTATAGCCACGAGCGACCGCAGGGGCGAGCGCTTGCGCCGCCCTGCGGTGCGTGTGGCTATTACTTGATATTAGCCACAAAAAGCACTCACCTAATAAATGGGAGTTGATATAAATGCCCCTAAAAACGTCCTCTAAAGAGGTCAAGTGTAATACAAAGATAAAGGAATATCGTGACGGCAGTTACACTATAACACGTTCTGATCGACACATATTTAAAGACCCTGCATTTGAGTATCACTGCAAGCATGAGCATAGTATTGACGAACGTTCAAGACAAGAGCAACTTAAAACGGCTCGTGAAAATTACATATGTTATTTTGAGTATGAGGACGAAAACGGAAACATAATGCTTGATATGCTTGATACTCGTAAGTTTAAAGATAAGCAGTCACAAAGCGGTGAAGTTCGTTCCGATAGTGTTCAAAGAGCAAAGCAAAGTATCTTTGATATAGTTTATCAAAATGATTGGAAATACTTTCTTACTATAACCTTTAATGGCGATAACCTTGACCGTACAAACCCTAAAGAAGTCATAAAGCCTTTGAAAAAATGGCTTGAAAATGCAGTTAGTAGAAAAGGGCTTAAATATATCTTAGTTCCTGAGTATCACAAAAAAGGCGGTATACACTGCCACGCCCTTATAAACGATTGTGACTTTAAGTTCGTTGATAGTGGTACACGTCTTGTTAAGGGTCATGACAAGCCCCTTAAACTTGATACTATAAAACGCTTGCATATATGTGATAAGCTCGGCTGTGATATATCTGATTTGCCTGTTGTATATAATGTGTCTGATTGGCGCTATGGTTTCTCAACAGCTATTCAGACTTACGGACAGATGTCAAACCTAGCTTTTTACGTCACAAAGTACATTACTAAGGACGTAAAGAAAATTTTCGGTAAATTCTTCTGGAGTAGCAAGAACATTGTCCGCAAAACTAAAGAGATCTATTGCAATTCAGATTTCAAAGATGATTTGCCGATAGTCTCCCCCTCTCGTGCTAATGTCTGTTTTCAGTATGAAAGCAGTTTCACCTTTTCAAGTCAGGTCGAAAAGAACTGTAATGATATACTTCAATATCTTAAAGAGAATGGAAATGATGATGTCCTATGATTTTTAAAGAATGGTTTGAGATGTTCTACAACGCATACTGCGTTGATGTGATAGCCTATGATTGCTATAAGGACTATTACTATATTAATCAAAAACACTTCGGTTATATTGCCGATATGGAGCTTCTGAGTGTAAAGCCTATTGATATTCAGAACTGTTTAAAATCTACTCTTACATACAGTAACGAACGTCAACGCCGTGCATACTTTCTGTTAAAACGTGTTTTCCGTGAAGCTATAGTTAATGGTTATTGTGACAAAAACCCTTGCGATTATGTTAAACCTCCAAAACGTATAAAAAAAGAAGCTGAATATTTCAGCCCCGATAATCTCGTACACCTTTTTGATGATGATAGTAGTGTTTGCAGAATGTTTCAGCTTGACTTGTGGACAGGTCTCCGCCGTGGTGAACTTCTCGCTCTTAGTTGGGATAACATTGACCTTGATAACAGATATCTTAAAGTCTGTCAGACACTTGTACATACTTCATGCGGTGATAGGATTGTACAGACCACAAAATCTCGCCGTGATAGACTTATCCCCTTGCATAGTAATGCAATAGCTATTCTTCATCATATACGCTCTCAGGACGTCTCAGACGGCTTTCTGTTCGTTTCGCCTATAACGCATACAGTAATATCCCTTAGACGTTATAACAGGCTCTATAGAACGTTCTATGAGCAACAAAAAACAAAGTATCCTGATTTACAGTATCTCACCCCGCACAAGCTTAGACATAGCTATGCAACGTATCTTATTCAGTGCGGTGCAGATATCGAAACCCTTAGAGCATTGCTTGGACACGTTGATATAACAACTACCCAGCGTTATGTACATAGCAATTTCAACCAAATGTGCAAAGCTGTGAATAATCTCAAATTTGAATAAAGGAGTTTTTTAAAATGAAAGAGTTTAATTTTTGGTGCAAGGAAAATACTGATTTTGGTAAGTGCGATAATAAGAAATGCGGTTTTTTTGAGTGCGGCTGTTATGGTTACTGTGAGGAATGTGTTTATCATTTTACGGATTCAACTGTTTGTGAAAATTGTTCCGCCCCTCAATTTATGAGAGATTATTCAAAACAGCAGGAAAATGATTAATAAAAAAATGCAGGGGCTTAATGCTCCTGCATATCTCGTTTTATAAGTTCGTTAATGTAGCCGTTTAGGCTCATTCCCTTGTTTTCGGCATATTCTTTATATTTCTCTTTCATTCCTTTTGGAAAAGTTAATGTAAACCTATCATATTTTTCTGCTATAAATTCATTTTGCCTTTTTATTTGATGTTCTTTTTCTGTTCCTTTTGGAAATTTTCTTTGTGCCATATTATCACCACCTTTTCGCTTTTTATTATATCACTCTTAAGTGTATTACTCAATATACAATGTTCCTAAAATATTACGCAATACTTTGTTTATTTTGTCTATTGAAATGTATTACGTAATATGATATAATGTATATAGTGAAAGAGAAAAGGGAACTTTCACAGCGGAGGAAATTGAAAGGAGTGAGGATAATGCAGAACATGCCGACAGCTACAGAACTTGCGATAAAGTATGCAAAGCGTGAACAGCTTAGAATTATAATAGACAAGGCTCAGAACATTCATGCTGATTGTGAATATGAAGCTTTATCAAAGCTGATTAACGAACTCAAACAAATGCTTGAAGAAGTATAAAAAAATGTAGTCGGCAATCCTTCAAAATACACCGACTACATATTCACACACAAACTCGGATATCCTCCGCTTTGTAAATCCGAGTATAACACAAATTTTACTAAATGTCAAGTTGAAAGGTTGATTAAAATGAAAAAGTTTTATTTTTATCGTGTTGAATTTGATATAAAAAAATGTGGAGAACATCACTATTTTTATTATTGTATGGCACATAATGCTAATGATGCCCGTAATGTTGCAAAACTTTATTGGAACTCTTCTTACCATTATTCACGTATGTTTCATATAGCTGTATCTCGTGTTAGTCCTACTGATTTTAAAGATTATAATATTTTTACATTTTATCGTATCCGTGAATATTAACAGTTCTAGGGGGTTGACTGTTTCAGCCCCACCCCACAAATTTAAACGA